>Ga0209431_10001564_pt1 | contig 18930 bp, 22 predicted proteins | sample RifCSP13_3_FD_184021 | JGI IMG/M metagenome (GOLD analysis project Ga0209431, IMG submission 184021) | Soil microbial communities from Rifle, Colorado - Rifle CSP2_sed 13_3 (SPAdes) (version 2) | ecosystem: Environmental > Terrestrial > Deep subsurface > Rock core/Sediment | place: Rifle...
GGATTAAAGGCGCGCCTTTTGGGATTGAGGGGGTGGTTCTCCAGCAACATCCTGGGCAATCGCGACGGCGAGATCCTCGATGATCCAAGGTCTTTCAAACCCAAGGAACTAACCAAGCTCTCGTCACTCAAGCAAATCCTCGAGCCTGAGTTGTACCCGGAGCTCTACGGCGATTTCCATCACATGGTGCGGATCAATTATTACCCCCCACGTGGCGACAACAAAGAGAGTTGGGATAATATCGACATTACCGGCTGGCTCAATTATCCCATGCAGATCAAAGTGAATTTCCTCTGTCGAGATTCCATTCTAGCCGCCCCCTTGGTTCTAGATCTTGGGTTATTCATCGACCTCGCTCACCGAGCTAAAATGAAGGGAATTCAGGATTGGCTGTCACTCTATTTCAAGTACCCGATGTCCCCATCTGGGGTTAATCGGGAGAACGATTTGTTCATCCAATTGGCAAAATTGGAGAACACGCTACGGCTTCTAATCAACCAATCGGACTCTAACTTAGCAGCGATGCAAAAGAAGGCTGCACCGCGCTCATACCACAGCTGATCCCGGACTGCGTCATCGCGTCGGCCAAAGTGCCGCGAAACATGATACACCGCGCGGCGGAAGAACCGGCTACTCACCAGTGGCCTCGTGGACCATCTTAGCCAGGGCAGGCATATCCCTGACCAATAGTGCATTGCCGCTACGCTCAAGCATACCGATTCGGATTAAACGATTTAGTTCCCGGGTGACTGCCTCACGATGCGTGCCGACGCGGCTTGCGATCTCAACATGGGTGGGAGCCGGCACGATGCGTGCACCTCTACCCTCCCGCTGCGCCAGATCAGCCAGTCGCAACACCTCGGCTTGAATGCGCTTGTCCACATGCAGCGTGCTAAGCTCGTACACGCGATTGGTAACATTGCGGGTTCTCCTCACGAGTTGCTCAAGAACTGCCCATGTTACTGAGGGTGTAGTCTGCAACAGCGCTCTGAATGCAGAAGCGGGCATCGAGGCAATGACGCAACTCGTTATCGCTTCAACGCCGGCGGATCGGGCACAGTGATCGATAGCGGCATACTCGCCGAACACTTCACCAGGACCCAGCTCGCCAAAACTGACGACCTTTCCGTCATGGGAGTAGATTGTGACGCGAACTTTTCCTTCAGTGATGAAAAACACATCGTCGCTGGAATCGAGATAGTCAACGATCTGCTGCCCCGATTCAAAGCGCTGCCAAGAACAGCCTCGACGAATCCGTTCCACGGTAGCCGGTTTGAGGCCCGCGAATATTGCAATGCCAGTCAGAGCGTACCGAGAGGGTATGGAATGCGCTTGCACCATGGTAGAGCCTGGCGTTGGGCGAAAGTTGTAACGCAGAACGCCCCAGAGCTAAATCCTTTTTCTTAGCACCTAACTGGCACGTAGCCTTTCGGATCTTCGCCTCGACCTCGGAGAAATTGGCCCGACTAAATCCGATACGGTCGACGGCCATCTCTACGCGGCCGGACCCTATGGGAAAGACATGGACTCGATCTTCCGGGTACGTAGCCAAACACGGTTCGCATCACCCACTCCAATCCTCGTGATATCCAGGAAGCGCGGGAGCTCGTTGGACGCAGCCTCTCGTCATCCTCTATGCCGCGGCATCATGCCCGTTCTGCCGAAGGGCCCGGCTTCGCCTTCGACCCCCGACAGAGGGATTCCCTGATCCGCCTCCACTGAAGTGGTCCGACTCGGAGTATGGCTTTTGGCCTGAGGAGGACCTGGAATGGGAAGGAAGAGACACAAGCCTAAAGAGATTATCGCCAAGCTGCGCCAGGTTGATGTGTTAACAGCGCGGGGAACACCGGTTGCGGAGGCGATCCGCTCGATCGGCGTCACGGAGGCCACGTATTACCGCTGGCGACAGGAGTATGGTGGTCTCAAGTCGGATCAGGTTAAGCGGCTGAAGGATTTGGAGATTGAGAATAGGCGGCTGCGCAAGGCGGTCTCCGACCTGACGCTGGACAAGCTGATCCTGCAAGAGGCTGCCAACGGATCCGCGCCCGCGGCTGCGCAGCACACCTTCTAAGCCCCGCACGCCGCCGTGCCTGCATCGAGCATGTCCGCCGTGAGCTTCACGTGTCCCAGAAGCACATTGACCGGTTGCCGCAGGACCAGGTTTGCTGCCTCCAGCGTGGCTCTCGCCTTGACGATCCGCGAGATGGAAGCCGCTTGTGCTTAGCAGCATCCACGAGCGGCTTGCCGAAAGTGGCCTAGTTGGGCTGCATTAGTGAGGCATAGCTCAACTTGCCGCTTTTCGGTGTGCAGCAGAAACCTTCAGCTCTCGATCGTCTCTGCCTCCTTCATCGAGGCGGCGTGTACTTGTCGGTTTGCGCCTCCTTCATCGCTTCCATCGCTTCGTCAACGGTGAGCAGAACCGTGGTGTGAACCATCCTCACTGCGCCGGAAGCTTCCGCCGACAGCGACAATGCCGCAGCGGCCTTATTGTCGGGCAACTCAGTGAGCAGCATCGCGTCATACTCGCCGAAGCTAAAGAAGAAATGAAGCATCTTGCCGCCGAGCGCCTCACAGGTCTTACGCAGCGCTTCCTCGCGGCGTTGCGGGTGCTGGACGAGACTGGCGGCGCCTGGACCGCTATAAGCGGACCGCATGAGATAAAATGGCATGGCTTCCTCCCTGTGGTTGTCTTGGGTGCTGCAAAAAGACAGAGCCCCGACACCAATTTAGAACCACAATTTGTCCGCCTGACCAGAACAAATCGAACTCGATCGGCTTGGACGCGCGGCGCGCGATTTCCATCAAGCCGAGCTCGCCACCTTTGCTGCCTTCTTCGGGGCCACTCCGGAGCCGATCCTTGCGCACGGCGCGGAGCTCCTCCTTGTTCATGTCGCGGATCTTGGCTAAGCGCTCCCGCAGCCCTCGACGTCGGAGCGTTGAATGAGGTTGCCGGTATGGACGACATAGTCGCCATTCTCCCGGCCGATGGTCAGGATGCCGTAGCGGATTTCCCTGAGCACCTCGGCATCGGAGGGTGGCGGCGGCTTGGTGGCGTTGCGCATCGTCATCTCGGCTGAGTAGCGGATCATATTCTGCATCTGCTCGACGAATACGGCGAACACGCCGCGCAGCGTCTTGGTGACGGCGTCGTCGATGACGAGCTTCTGCTTGATGGCCTCGCCGATGCCGCTCAGCACCGCTTCGGTGGGTCAAGCAGTTCGCGCGCGAGCATGGGTACCTCCTTCCCCAAGCGGCACAAAACCCAACACCGTAAGGTCGTCCCGCCTTATACCAAGTCGCTTTGATTATGAACCACAGCCACTGCGCTAGTGGTGTGATTCCTTCGGACGATTCCCAAATCGGTCGAAGCAGTGCAAGCTCTCGGCATGAGAGCAGGGATTGTCGTCAACGTCACACCGGAAGATCGCCGTCGGCTTGAGGCGATCGTCGCGGACCGCAGCGCGCCGCAGAAGCATGTCTGGCGCGCCAACATCGTTCTCGCCACCGCCGACGGCTGCGGCACCTTCGAGGTGATGCGCCGGTCGGGAAAGTCGAAGCCGGTGGTGTGGCGCTGCAGCGCCATCGCCATCAGGAGTTCATCCGCTTCCTCAATGCCGTCGAGGCGGAAGTGCCGGCCGGCAAGCTGATCCACGCCATCCTCGACAATTACGCCACGCACAAGCATCCAAAGGTCCGCGCCTGGCTCGCCAGCCATCCCCGCTGGACCTTCCACTTCACTCCGACCTCGGCTTCATGGCTAAACGCGGTCGAGGGCTTCTTCGCCAAGCTCACCAGACGGCGCCTCAAACGCGGCGTCTTCCGCTCTATTGTCGACCTTCAAGCCGCCATCAACCGCTTCGTCGAGGAAAACAATGCCGACCCCAAGCCATTCGTCTGGACCGCCGACCCCAATCGCATCATCGCCGCTGTCCAGCGGGGGAAGCAAAAGTTAGAGTCGATCCACTAGATCGATCAGCCGCCAGCGCACCCAGCGTAGGACTGGGACGGTCAGATGCGTCATCACGACGGAGGGAGTGTGTGCGAATGACGAGGAAAATGGCCAAATAGGCGGATTCAAACGTCGTTTGGGACGCTATGCCGCCAATCTGGAGATAGCCTAATCTCCTGGAGACAGCACGCCGACGACGATCGAAACGCCGGGAGCACTGCGCAGCCCGCCTGTGACTTACGGAGAACCCCGCCGTCTGCTATCGTCCGCGCCGTTCCAGAGTTCATCTGGGGGACGTCGGTTTAGACCATGGCAAAATCGCGCAGCAACAAAATCGCCTTCCAGGGCGAGCCGGGCGCCAATTCGCACCTTGCCGCGCGCAACGCCTATCCGCGCATAGAGGCGCTCGCCTGTCCCACCTTCGAGGACGCGCTCGCCGCGGCGAAGAGCGGCGCGGCCAAGCTCGCCATGATCCCCATCGAGAATTCCGTGACGGGGCGCGTCGTCGACATCCATCATCTCCTGCCGCATTCCGGGCTCTATATCGTCGCCGAGCATTTCGAGCGGATGCGTCACCAGTTGCTGACCCTTCCCGGCGTCAAGCTTTCCGACCTTGAGACGGTGCACGGCCACATCATGGCGCTCGGCCAATGCCGCAAGGCGCTCCGCGCGCTGAAATTGAAGCCGGTGGCGGAGGCCGACACGGCAGGCGCCGCCCGCCAGTTGCGCGACTCCGGAGACCGCACGGCTGCGGTGATCGCGTCCAAGCTCGCCGCCGAGGTCTATGGGCTCAAGGTGGCCAAGGTCGATATCGAGGACGCCGAGTACAACACCACGCGTTTCGTCGTGCTTGCCGCCAAGCCTGAACGAACGCGTCCCGGCGAAGGCCCCATCATCACCACGGTCGTCTTCAGGGTGCGCAACGTACCGGCAGCGCTCTATAAGGCGCTTGGCGGTTTCGCCACCAATGGCGTCAACATGACGAAACTCGAGTCCTACCAATTCGAAGCCTCGTTCAACGCCACTATGTTCTACGCCGATATCGAGGGCCACCCCGACGAGCGGCGGGTCAAGCTCGCCATGGAGGAGCTGCACTTCTTTTCGAGCGAGGTGACGATTCTCGGCGCCTATCCTGCGAGTCCCTTCCGCGCCGAATTGAAGGGTCCCAAGGGCTAAGGTTTTTGGGTTGCCAAGAGGGCTGCTATTTTCGATATACTGATTAGGAGGGTTGCCGGCAGGCGCCGCCCTCGCCAACAGGTCCGGAAGGAAGCAGCCTAACGAGCATTTCGTCGGGTTACTCGTACAGTGTATGAACAGCAACAATATTGGTCAGTCCGGCATCGACGAACTGTTTCGTTTCGGAACGGGATTGCAGCTGCAAGGGGGTAGTCCTAGTTCGCTCGAAGCCTGGTTTTTAGGCGAAAAAGCCGAGAACGCCGACGAATTTGAGCGGTTAATTGTGGAAGCCATTCGCGACCAAGCCTTTTGGCGGCGCAACTTCTTCCCCACCGATCCTAGCCACATCAACGAAACCATCAAGCGATCGCCGGAATATACGGCCGCCATCGACACCCTGCGGGATAGCTACCGATCGTTGCTGGCGTTTCTGAAAAAATCCGTGCCCTTTTTCAGCATGCGCTATCAGGGTCATATGATTTACGAAAGCACCCTGCCGGCCTTGGTGGGTTACTTCGCCACCATGCTCTACAATCCCAACAACATAACCTTCGAAGCCTCTACAGCCACCACATTGCTGGAAAAGTGGGTGGGGGACGACCTCTGTCGGATGTTGGGGTATGCCATTCCCGATGAGGCGGCGATGGCCGAGGGAGCCCTGCGGCCCTGGGGGCATATCACCTGCGGCGGCACCGTTGCCAACATTGAAGCGATGTGGGTAGCGCGCAACCTCAAATTCTATCCCGTGGCGTTGCAGGCAGCAGTGCGGGGAGAAGATACGCTGGCCGCAGCCCGAAACATTACGATTCCTCTGCCTACTGGTGCGGTGAAACCATTTCTAGAGCTGGATCTGTGGGAACTGTTAAACCTGAAGGCGGATGATATCTTGGCGTTGCCGGGTCGCCTCGATCGCGAATGCCACATCAATGGCGATACACTCACCGCGGCTCTGAAAGGATACGACCTGCAACATGTGGGTTTTGGGGAATTCTGCCGCCGTTTCCTGGGGGAGTTGTCCCACATGCCCGTGTTGTTCGTCCCCGGCACCAGGCATTACTCGTTTCCGAAAGCCGCCGCTGTTTTAGGGCTTGGGGCGGCCAGCCTTCTCAACCTTCCCACCGATCGCGACGCCCGCGCGAACATGGCGGCCTTGGAAACCGCCTTGGAAAGATGTTTGCAACGCCGCCAACCAGTGTTCGCCGCGGTGTCGGTTATCGGCAGCACCGAGGAAAGTGCCGTCGACCCGCTGGTGGACTTGTTGGCGCTGCGCAATCGCTTTCGGGCCCGGGGACTGGACTTCTTTATCCACGCTGACGCCGCCTGGGGTGGGTATCTAGCCTCGTTAATTCGGGAAGACGAACCGGGAACACCCCCTCCTGCAAAGCCGATCGCCACGGTTCCCTTGAGTTCCTACGTCACTCAACAGTTCGAAGCTTTGCAATATACCGATTCCATCACCGTGGATCCCCACAAATCCGGCTACATTCCCTATCCAGCGGGCGCGCTGTGCTATCGCAACAGAGCCATGCGGGACATGGTGACCTTCACGTGCCCGGTGATCGCACACGGAGATGCCGAAACGACGATGGGGATTTACGGCATCGAAGGTTCCAAGCCCGGGGCGGCGGTGGCAGCGGTGTATCTGAGTCACAAAGTCATTCGTCCTACCAAAAGCGGTTACGGCCGCATTCTTGGCCAGGCGATGTTCAGTTGCAAGCGGCTGTACGCCCGGTTGGTGTCTATGGCCTTCCGCTTTGTGGTGGTGGTACCGGTGCCCCGGTTGCCCGCCGAGCGCAACGGAGAAGATGCGACCGCGCAATTGCAATTTATCCGAGAACGCATCGATCGCCGCAGCAACGAGGAAATTTTAGCCGACCCCGAGGCGTTATCCCTGTTGCAGGAATTGGGTCCCGACCAAAACATTTTGGCGTACGCCTTCAACTTCCGCGATCTCGACGGCCGGCTCAACACCGATCTAGCTCGCGCCAACCGCCTCAACTGCAGATTGTACGATGTGTTGAGCATCAAACCCGGGGAAGACATCTCCGGGTGTCGGTTGATGCTCAGCAGTACGGATTTAGCCAGCCAGGACTACGGCAACGAGTTTATCCAAGCCTACAAGCAACGGTTGGGGGTGGGAGATTCTCCGGGGGATACCGTCACCGTGTTGCGATCGACGGTGATGGATCCGTGGTTGACAGAAACCGCTAAGGGATCGTTTTTGGACATTGTCGAAGAAGAACTACGATTGGCGCTATCCAAAGCGCTGTCCGGGGATGCTCTGTTGCAGGTGTTCGAAAACATGGACACCAACGCCGACGGCACACTCGATCGGCAGGAAATTGACGCCAAGTTCCAGGCGATGGGTTACAGCGACGAGGACGCTCAGGCGTTCTGGAAGTTCGCCGATCGCAATGCTGATAGCCGCTTGTCCCGCCAAGAATTCTTAGATCATTTCTCCCAGTTTTTGGTGTTGATGTCGTCTAAGCCGCGTGAATCTGAGGATCGAGGGCTGACGCTGCAGACGGAATGACAAGCTCCGCCAAGAGAGGCCGCCAACGCGGGTGGTGTCGCCGTGTCGGGTCTGGAGGATGAGCCAGAATTCTGCGCGCATTCCTTGGAAGGAAGCCGAGCTGCAGAAGATGCTCAGCGATATAATGGATGGTATTCGCGATCGCTGCGCCGATATGGTGGAGTCGCCGACAGCAAGCAGCACGACGAGTGGATGATCGCCGGGTGATCAGCGGCATCATGCATGTTCTTAAGACCGATTGCCGGTGGCGGGATTGTCCGCAGGACTATGGTCCACACACCACCATTTACAATCGCTTCAACCGATGGTCCCGGCGCCAACTGTGGCTCGGCATTCTTGCAAGCCTTGGTCTCAACCGGCATGTTGACCCAGAGCATGGCTGTCGACTCCACCTATGTGATAACCCACCGCTCGGCGCACGGCGGAAAAGGGGGGCGAAGGCCCAAGCCATGGGCCCATCTCGTGGCGGGCAAACTACAAAATCCATGTGCCGACAGACCTATTAGGCCGTCCTGCGGTCATCAGCTTGAGCGCAGGCAACGTCAGTGACGTTCGTGCCGCAAATGACCTTCTCTCCGTGGTGAAACCCTTTCGACGGCTCATTGCTGACAAGGGTTATGACGCTAATGCCTTGCGCAAGAGACTCAGAGCTGACGGAGTCAAACCGATCATTCCCGGCAGGATCAATCGCAAGCGCACCATCCGATACGATGCGAACCGCTACAAGGATCGCTGGCGCATTGAAGCTGCCTTCTGCCGATTGAAGGACTTCCGGCGTATCGCACCCGCTACGACAAGCTCGCCGTAAATTTCTTGGCAGCCGTCGCACTCGCAACCATCATCGCTTTTGGATCTGAATGAGTCCGGACCTAATATGGCAAAAACACCAAAACTCAGAGAACTGGATGTTCGTCTAGAAGAGCTTCACCAGAAGGCCGTCCTTGAGTTTCCAGAGCTTACAAAGGCTACTGCTAAGGATGCGCCTGTTATAGCTGAGCTCATGAAGCATATAGATGAGCGAGGCGACTTTTATGAGACAGAAAACTCTCTGTATGAGCTTTATGATCCTATTTATACAAAAGCGCGAATTGAAAAGCCAAACACTGACATTTCGCTTGTCAAGAATAATGGACAAATCAGCGCATTTGTGGACTGGTCGGTTGGTCCTGATTCAAACCTAGGTCCTGATAAAAACATCTGGAATAATTACACGCTTGTTGTTGAAAAAGGAAAGGGCCTTGGAAAGAAAATTTATGCAGCTTACCTGAAACGATTAAATGATGAGAAGCTCAATTTCATGACAGAATTTGTTTCAACACTTGCAGTAGGCAAAATCTATGGCATTTGGGAACAGTTTGATACTCGCCCTATGGGCTTTCTGAGCTCAAGATACACTACAAGCCAAGGAGATGCACTACTACCTGGAATTTTGGGTGGAAGGATATACGAATTTGAACATCCAGGAGTGATTTATGTTCCCAAGTTAGCAGAGAAATATGCACAAAAACTCTGTGACGCAAATGATATGGATTGCGTAGTCAAAGGCATTGATGTCAAACCTACTACACATTCTGATATTTATGAGTATGAATTAACTGTTGATTTTAATGATACAGAAAAAGTGCGTGACCTGACCGAAAGAGGCTATGCCCTTGTTGGAATGATTCCCAATGGAGGTCTTGTGTTCAGCACTATTGATCGTCAAGGCATGCAGAGCCTTGAGACAGAAGTTAGCAAAGCTTCAAGCACAAACTTGAGGGAAGTATTTGCTGCATTTACTGATTATGTTGGCGATGTAGACGATAGCATGAGGTAAAAAATGGCAAGAATACTAATTATCGGAGCAACAAGCGGAATCGGAGGAAGGCTATCTGAAGAGCTTAGCAAGAGAAAGCATGAAGTTTATGGTATTGGCCGCAAAGAACAAGTTTTGAAGTCAATGCAGGAAAAAGGCTACATTAATGACTTTCTTGTTGCAGACCTAGCAACTGAAGAAGGCAGAAAAAAGACCGTCCAGTATTCTGGGCAGAATGGCGTAAGTTGTTTGATTTATGCTCAAGGCATGCTTGATGCTGAACGCCTTGAGGATTCAAAGCCTGAACGTGTAAAGAGTGTTATTGATGTCAATCTTACAAGTACGATGTTGACTGATCAGGAACTGCTTAAGCAGAACAAGAATCCTAATAGAATAATCTATCTTGCATCTATATCTTCGTTATACGCTTGGGATGGTGGAGCTGCTTATCAGGCTAGCAAAGCAGGCTTGCTTGCCTACATTCAAGCAATGAAGCAGCAAGACAAAGGTACTGGTCGCACTACTGATCGTATTGGCCTTTATCCTGACACTATCGCAACAGAGAAGGGAATGGCAGCAGAACAGCTTGGTGAATATAAGAAGATCCCTCTCGACGTATTTATAGCGGAAGTTGCAAATATCACCGAGCGAAAATACGATGGCAATGATTTTGCCTTCAATATTAAGGAAGAAGATGGAACAGTTACGTTAGAAGAGCTTCTTATGAATGAAGAAACTCTTAGACCGACTTTCTTCAAATCTAGGGAAATTAAGCAGCTTGGAAAAGCATCTAGCTGATTTTGTTTTGCTTTAAGAGCCGGATCCGCAAAGTTGTTGAGTCCGATGAATCGGTTGTGATTCATTGATGGGCGTTTGATTCGCGAGGGGGCGCCCGATGTGGAAGCCAGAACACCGCTTCTTGGCTGCGGACCGCAGCGGCCTTCGTCATCCGAGTGACCTGAGCGACGCCGAATGGGCGATTGTGGAGCCCATGATCCCGCCAGCCAAGCGCGGTGGACGCAAGCGTTCAATTATTGACGTGCGCGAGGTGCTGAACGGAATTTTCTACGTGTTGTGGATGGGCGGCCAATGGCAGGCGTTGCCCAAGGACCTACCGCCGAAGAGCACGGTGTGGGACTATTTCGACCTGTGGAGCTGGGACGGTACATTGGAGCGCATTCATCACGCGCTCTATGTGGCGGTGCGCGAACAGGCGGGACGCGAAGTGAGCCCGACGACAGCCATTATCAACAGCCAGAGCGTCAAGGGAGCGCAAAAAGGGGGGCTTCGCTCGACCCGCAAGGCTTCGATGCGGGCGAACCCGCTTTAAGACCGGCCGTTGGACCATCGAGATCGTCGAACGCCCGCCTACCGCCGTTGGGTTCGAGGTATTGCCCAAGCGTTGGATTGTCGAACGAACCTTCGCCTGGATCGTCTCGCCAGAGAAGTCGAATGTTACGCCAGAACCGTTGCCGCCTTCATTCGCCTCGCCATGATCCGCATCATGCTCAGGCGGCTTGCTGCAAACCCTTCGTCATGAATCCAAACTTCGCGGATAGGCTCTTAAATGTGATCTCGCCATACCTTGCGCGACGCAGAATGAACTCAACGGCGAGGACGCGAAGACGCTTATCAAGAACGGCTGCATCGCGGTGGCCGAGGGAGCCAACATGCCGACCGACCTCGACGGCGCGCACGTCTTCAAAAGCGCCAAGATCCTGTTCGCGCCCGGCAAGGCGGCGAACGCCGGCGGCGTTGCCATCTCCGGCCTCGAGATGAGCTAGAACTCGGCCCGCATCTCGTGGAAAGAGGAGGAGCTGCAGAAGCTGCTGATCGACATCATGAAGCGCATCCACGATTCATGCGTCGAATACGGCGGCACGCGCGGCAGCGAGCACATTGACTATGTGCGGGGCGCCAACCTCGCCGGCTTCAAGAAGGTGGCCGACGCGATGCTGGCCTACGGGGTGGTCTGACCGGCGCCGCTTCGCCTTCGCTCCAGCGCGAACGGGGCGATGCCGGATCGACCGCCAGCAAGACGCAACGACTCGCGCGGCAAATGTTGCGGTCCACGACTGAGGGGCATCCTTGCCCAAAGCCAAGTGGTGTGGACCTCATTGTAGCCGAACATTCCCCAGATGAACTCTGGAATGGCACGGACGATAACATACGCGGGGTTCCCCGTAAGCTCCGAGGGACTGCGCGGTGCTCCCGCCGTTTCCGTCGTCCCCGGCGTTCCAAACGACGTTTGATCTGGCGTTTGGTCCTTTTCCTCGCTCAGACGCACTCCCTCCGTGGTGATGACGCATCCGCCCTTCAATCCCTACGCTGGAGCCGGTCTTGGTCGCAATGCGCCGATCGTCCGCAAGACATCGGCGACCGGATTTGCGGCACTGGATGCTACCACAGCATGGCGCCTCGCAAACCTCGTGACCCCGATCGATAGGCATGATAGATTTTTCCTGAAGAACTAGCGCCAACAAAGGAGTTGTCATGTACACGGTCGTCGAGTCCAAGGCGAGTCTGACGACGCCGGCCTATGCAGCACAGTCGGCGACATCGCCGCTCGCGCCCTTCACCATCGAACGCCGCAAGCCGCGGTCCCATGATGTGCTGATCGATATTCTTTATTGTGGTGTCTGCCATTCAGATATTCACATGGCCCGCAATGACTTGGGCTTCTCCATTTTCCCCTTGGTGCCGGGGCACGAGATCATCGGCAGGGTGGTGGAAGTCGGGGACCATGTGAGCAAATGGAAAGAGGGCGACATTGTCGGTGTCGGTTGTTTCGTCGATTCATGCCGCCAATGCGAAGCCTGCCACGCCGGGGAGGAGCAATATTGCGAAGAGGGGATGACGCTCACCTTCAGCGGCTACGAGCGCGACGGCAAGACGCCGACCTATGGCGGCTATTCGACCCGCATCACCGTGGATGAGAACTACGTGCTCAGAATCCCAGAAGGTATCCCGCTAGAGCGGGCGGCGCCGCTGCTCTGCGTCGGCATCACCTCCTATTCTGCGCTTAAGCATTTCGGCGTGAAGTCCGGCGACAAGGTCGCCGTGGTTGGCCTGGGCGGCCTCGGCCATATGGCGGTGAAGCTGGCCCACGCGTTTGGAGCTCATGTCACAGTGCTCAGCCATTCCGCGAATAAGCGAGAAGATGCTCTGAGACTCGGTGCTGACGACTTTATCGCCACGAAAGACGAGAGCGTCTTCAAGGAGAATGCGGACCGCTTCAACTTCATCATCGACGCGGTGTCCGCGCAGCACGACTACAACGCCTATCTGAACCTGCTCAAACATGACGGGACCATGGTGCTCCTCGGGCTGGCCGAGCCCTCTCCGCTTGCGGCGGCAGCGCTTATTTTTAAGCGCCGGAGGCTTGCTGGCTCGCTTATTGGCGGTATCCGGGAGACGCAGGAGATGCTCGATTTCTGCGCCAAGCATGGTGTCGCCGCAGATGTCGAGGTGATTCCCATCAACAAAATCAATGAGGCCTACGAGCGCATGATCAAGGGCGATGTGCGCTACCGCTTCGTCATCGACATGACCAGTCTGAAATAGACAGGCGCTCTGCATCGCTCAGTGGCAAACCGCGCGCAGGTTCGCTGATCTTATTTTGTCGCGGAGTTAGTCTGCTCCCGACCTAGTGTCAGCTGCTCTTGGAGCAAAGGAGTTATCTGCTCGGGACCTAAGATAATTTTCAAGCCCCGTCAGGGGATTGGATTCATTACAGCAAGTCCCCATTCCGTCAACATTACACTCCCGAAGCGGATACGGACAAAAAGTGCAAACATCACGGCAAACACGATCATCGTCGTCAAGGCATTGATGAAGCGGCCTTGGAAATTGATCGTGTTGCCGATCAAGTCGGCAACGAACACGAACACAGCCCCTAGAACAATCAACTCCAGCCAAGCATACTCTGGCGGTAGCAGCATCGCAGCCCTCCTATAACTCCCAGCAGATGAGTATAAAACAATGTGGGTTTGCCGCCCATGATTTTCTGGGTGACAATCTCAGACGATGTGCGAGGCGTGACACTTGATAGCTAGTGCTCTTATGCCAGGCCGCCGGTGGAAAAGAGCATTAGCCACCTGGGTAGAGATATCTAGGTAAAGCTATTAGGAAGCGACTCTCTCGCCCTCACCGCACGCGGCAAGTTGCCGCGGCTTTACGATCTCGCTCCAAATCCTGGCCCCGCCAACGGTACTGCTGGTTGGGCGAAACCTTCCGGCGCAAGAGGCCTCGTTGAGCCACTCAAGGGGCGGGACGCATTACCGCAAACCCCCATTTCATCAGCAATACAGTTCCATACCGCAAGTGGATGGACAATCCAAAAACCACGGCAAAAACAAGCGCAGTTGTGAGCGCGTTCGCAAAGCGGCCATGAAAATCTATCAAGTTGCCAATCATGTCAGCGATGAACACGGCAACGGCGCCGATCACAACTAGCTCAATCCAAGCATACTCTGGCGGTAATAGCATTACGGCCTCCCCTAGCGTTTTTTAAGCGGAACACTCAAAACGTTGATCAAATACAAGCTTTTTACGAGTGACGTTGACTTGCATCACAGTTCAGATCACTTTTCTCTGGGCAGCGTAGCAGCGTATTTGTCATATTACCTTTTTCGGCTAACAGTCTCGAATTAGTCAAGCGCGATCTTGGGGCACAGGGGAGGCCGGCATGGGTTACATAAGCTGGTTGGTTTTGCTGATTGTGAGCAGTGTCGTCGGTGCATTAACCGGCTTGCTGCTCGGCGGCTTAGTCGGTGACTTAATCCTGGCATTGGTCGCCGGGATCCTGGGAACCATTAGCGCCGGTATTGTTCACAATATCAGGATTCCCCAACTCATGGTCATTTACTCGGCTATCACCGTGGAGATTCCCATTCGGGTGATCATCTACTCGATCATTGCCTCGCTAGTCGGCAGCATGGCGGCAGTGCAAATAGGGGCAATGGGTGGGGTCACATCGTCGCCTATGATTGGCGCTCTGGCCGGACTTTTTGCAGGCATCCTCATGGCCCTGCTGATGGAGGTCTACGACATCCGGGCCAGCAAGTCGGGACAGAAGACGTGATTCCGCCCGCAACGGCGTTTTCAACGGGATGCACCGACCGCCTCTAGAAGTTTGAATCGAGCCTAGGCGCTCGCGCCTAGCGCCTTTGCGATATCGGCAAGAGTAGCTTTTTCAGCCTCGCTTACGCGCGCACCGCCAAGACCGAGCAATCCACCTTCCAAGGAGGCTGCTGCCACCTTCTCACTAATACTGCGCAAAAAGGCCTTATATGCAGCTGCGTCGGCGGGCGCCTTGGCCTCAAGGATTGCCGAGACCTCTCGCAGATTGTTAAGCGCGCGCTGCACGATCTCGGCCGGTTCGGCCCCGGCAATGAGCTTGCGCAAACCCTCCTGAACGGTAGCGCGGCCTTCTCTCGTCTCGAGTTCAGCCACGGCTGCCTTGACGAGCTCGTTGGAAGCGGATTCTTTCGACGAGGCTATCGCCGACCTACTCGCAAAAGCTTCTTTGAGCGTGCCCCATAAGCCGCTCGGCTCTGCCGCTGAAACCGCCATGCCGGCCAACATCATACTCTCCAACAATTTAGCCCACTCGTCCGGAGTGAAGTTTTGTTTGTTCACCATGGCAGCCTCCTAGCCCCTTCACGCGGATGTCCTTATAGCACGCTCGGCGGTCGCTGATGAGCGCTTGTGTGACCGATGGTGAGAAAAAATGCACTATAAGTTGGTTTGATCCACATCAATCATCTCGCCCTGGTCTTCGCGCTGGAACGCCTCATCAGTTGGGGTTGGGGTGGAACTCGAATGTAAACTCTCTGCAGCCTTGAACGCAGGCTCCCAGCCGGGGCCCAAAGGTCGCTCCTTGTACAGGCAAACTGAGGCTCCTTCTAGAACTGGCGCCATGATCCAAGGTCGCCATGCGCTTTCGCTCGCCTGGCCGTCTGCGTGCGTTCAAACCGCTCCGGGCCAAGCTTTCCCTGGCGCTGAGGTCGCCGTTAAAATAGCCTGCTGGCTGGACCACCTACGAAGAAGGTTCATCATCACGGGAATTGCAGGGTGCAGCAACGATCCACCACGGATAAAGTCCCGCTAACCCACCAACTGGCCAGAACGGTTCGGCGTCTGTCTCGCCGTTTCGGCTGGGGTCGCGTGGTTGGACTAGCCGTGCTGGCGGGCGTGCTAGCGCTGCGAGCCTGGGATCCCATGCCGTTACAGCTCGCCCGCCTTAAGACCTTTGACCTCTATCAGCTCGCCAAGCCGCGTGTGTCGATGGTTCGGCCGGTTGTCATCGTCGATATCGATGAGGCAAGCCTGAATAGCCTTGGTCAGTGGCCCTGGCCACGTTCTCTTGTCGCCAAGTTAGTTGACGAGATTACGGAGGCGGGTGCAGCAGCCATCGGATTCGACATTGTCTTTCCCGAACCGGACCGTACCTCGCCAGCACTGTTGGCAGATACGATGCCAGGTCTTAGTGTCTCGGCACGCGACGAGCTCAAGCGGCAGCCAAGTAACGATGAGGTGCTGGCTCAGTCACTCGCGCGCTCGCGCACTGTGCTCGGTCAGTCAGCCTACAATCCTTATGAGGGCGCGCGGCGCGCCCTGGATATCCCGAAAGCTCCCTTCGCTATTCTGGGGGAAGATCCGCGTCCTTACCTTGTGCGCTTTCCGCAGTTGCTTGCCAACCTCCCAGAGTTGGAGAGGGCCGCCGCGGGGCGCGGCATGTTCACGATCGCGCCGGACCCTGACGGCGTCGTGCGCCGTGTGGCCATGGTGCTGATCGCACATGACGCTATCGTCCCGTCGTTAAGCCTCGACATGTTGCGCGTCGCTGCCGGAGAGAGCGCTTTCCTCATTCGCTCGGCCCGGGGGGGTGTGGAAAGCATCGCGGTTGCGGGTACTCGAATTCCGACCGACGCCTCGGCACAAGTTTGGGTGTATTTTGGGCCCCACGACCCAACTCGTTTCGTCTCAGCCAAGGATGTTATTAACGGTAGCGCCGCTGGGCAGCTTGCGGGAAAGTTGGTGCTCATCGGCACCTCGGCCTCGGGCCTACTCGATCTTAAGGCGACTCCGATACAGCCCTCCTTCCCAGGCGTCGAAGTGCATGCGCAAGTGCTGGAGAACGTGCTTACCCAATCGACATTGTCACGGCCTGCCTATGCCTTGGGTGCCGAGCTGTTCGTGGTAATTCTCGTGGCACTTGCTATCCTCGTATTCGTACCCATCCTGGGCGCAGTGACTGTCGCCTTAACTGGCCTGGGAGTTGGAGGACTATTGATCGGCGGCGCCTGGTATCTGTTCTCGACACGCGGCTATTTGTTCGACGTGTCCTACCCGCTGATCTCTTCCTTTGTCGTGCTGATGGTCATGGTGTTCACCAACTACTTCCGTGAAGAGGCGCAGCGACGCCAGATCAGGAGCGCCTTTGGTCAATATCTTTCGCCGGACTTAGTGGAGGAATTAGCCAAAGATCCCAATCGCTTAGTGCTCGGTGGTGAGACGCGCGAGATGACAATTATGTTCTCCGACGTGCGCGATTTCACCTCTATCTCGGAATCCTACAAGAGCGACCCGCAAGGTCTCACGCATCTGATGAACCGGTTCCTAACGCCACTCTCCAACGCGATCATCAATAAGCGAGGAACCATCGACAAATATATGGGTGACGCGATCATGGCGTTCTGGAACGCGCCGCTCGACGACGGCGAGCACGCCAGGCATGCCTGCGAGGCGGCACTGAGCATGATCGAGCGCCTTGACGTCGTGAACACGGAGCGCAAGCGGGAGGCCGAAGAGAGCGACCGTCCCTTCATTCCTCTCAGGATTGGGATCGGCATCAATACTGCCGAGGTCGTGGTGGGCAACATGGGCTCGGAGCTGCGCTTCGACTACTCAGTATTAGGCGACGGCGTAAATCTCGCCTCACGTCTCGAAGGACAGTCGAAGACCTATGGCGTGCCGATTATTCTTGGCTCGCGGACAGCAAGTTTGGTGCGCGGCGACTTCGCGCTGTTGGAGCTCGACGTCATTCGCGTCAAGGGCAAGACGGAGCCTGAAGTCATTTACGCGCTTCTCGGCACCAAGGAGTTGGCGGCCCAGCCGCATTTCGTCGAATTAGGTAACCGCGTGTCCCACGTGCTCGCTGCCTATCGAAAACAGAATTGGGGCGCAGCAGTCGCGGCGCTGGGCGCGTGCCGGCAGAAGGTAGACGGGCTCGATTTGATGGCTTTCTGCAAGCTATACGAGGCGCGCATCGATGCGTTTAAGGTCAATCCGCCGCCGTCCGACTGGGACGGTGTCGCCACCTTGCAGACCAAATGAGCTTCCTGCGCGACGTGCCGGGCTAAAGCCTTATTTGGCAGAGAGGGAGTCCGTCAGCGCTCCCGCAAGGCCTCATCACGAGCCTTGAGAATGGGTTTGAGGAGGTAATCAAGGACGCTCTTCTTCCCTGTCATGATGTCCACCGATGCAACCATTCCAGGGATAACAGGCAGAGTTTCCTCACCCTTCCGCAAAGCAGATTCGGTCGTTTTCACGGTGACAATGTAGTAAGTCTCCTCGTTTTTTTCGTCTACCGTACTATCGGAAGAGATGACTTGCACCTTCCCGTCAAGGCCTCCATAGATACTGAAATCATAGGCCGTAAGTTTTACTAAGGCCTTCTGATTAGGGCTAATGAAGGCGATATCGCTTGGCTTGATGCGCGCCTCAACCATTAGGGTGTCTTCCAGAGGGGTGATTTCGACCAGCGGCTCGCCGGGTCTCACGACACCGCCAAGCGTGGTCACGTGGAGCTTGTTGACGAAGCCATCGACCGGCGAACGGATATCGGTGCGAACGACACGATCTGTCGCTGCCGTCATGGATTGACGCGCAACTTCCAGTTCCGCCAGCTTCTCCGTCAACTCTGACTGTGCGGTTTGGCGGAAGGTGAGTTTTTGGTCCTCTATTAGTCCTCCGGCCTCGCGAATCGACGCTTCGATGCGGGGAATCGATTGGTCAGCGGTCGCAATCTGTCCTTGGTAATCAACGATCTCCCTGTCTAGTTTCATGATGTCAGTCTTAGGAACGATGCCACGCTCGGCTAGCGGCGCCTTTAGCGACCGCTCCTGTTGGGCGATTTGAAGGCTGTCTTGATAGCGCTTGCGACTTTCCCGGAGTTCTGCGAGCTCCTGCCGCCGCTGCGTCAATCGGTCGTTCAGAACGGTCAATTGGTTCAACAGGCTGCTGCGTCTGATCGCAAACAGCGCTCCCTCGCTCTGTACAACCGAAGCCGCCTTCCTGCGCAGCTCCTCTGGAAATTTCACCTCGGTGGCGTCAGGGTTTGCAGTCTCCGTCTGAAGACGAGCAACGGCACCTTGCAGGGCCAGTTCCTTGGCCTCAATCCCGCCGAGGTCCGACGCAAAGCCGGTCTTGTCCATCAGCAAGAGAGTTTGGCCTTTCTGGACCTTATCTCCC
>Ga0209431_10001566_pt1 | contig 18921 bp, 18 predicted proteins | sample RifCSP13_3_FD_184021 | JGI IMG/M metagenome (GOLD analysis project Ga0209431, IMG submission 184021) | Soil microbial communities from Rifle, Colorado - Rifle CSP2_sed 13_3 (SPAdes) (version 2) | ecosystem: Environmental > Terrestrial > Deep subsurface > Rock core/Sediment | place: Rifle...
AAATGCCGCTTTTACAAGATATGCAACACCAATCCCAAAACTCAAAATCTAGTAAACAGTGTAAATTTGGAAGATAATAACTTTATTTTATATATGAGATAAAAAATTATTTTCAGAAAAACAAGTTATCCAATCAACTTTCCTTTTTGAAGGTAATAAAAAGTTCCAACAAATCCTGTCCCACAAGGCACTCAAGCATTACAGGAAATCGAAGTCCTCAAGGGAATCACCGTAAAAAGTGGCGAGGATTTTATCAAAAAAATTGTAGAGGAAAGGTTACGATTAAAAAAATTAAACACCAAAGAGTCAGATACAAACCAGAACATTCTAAAAATTATTGCAAATGCAACATCATATGGAATATTTATTCAGATAGACCCCAAACACAAAAAGAACCAGCAAGTTACCATATGTGGATTGGACTCTTTTGATCTAACACTAGACAAGACAGAAGATCAGGGGGCATTTTTTAATCCAATCATGTCTGTTTTTCTAACTGCTGGTGCAAGACTGATTTTAGCTACTGCTGAAACTCTGGTTAAAAGAAATAATGGCTATGTTGCATACTGTGATACTGACTCTGTTTTTATTTCTCCTAATCATGTCAAATTAGTTCAGGACTTTTTCAAGCCACTAAACCCATACAATCAGGATGTTGAAATGTTCAAAGTTGAAAAAGACAAGGAAACAAACAAAGTGTTACACAATGTAAAATGCATTGCGATTTCTGCAAAGCGATATGTCTTGTATGATTATATTGATGATTCCATTACAATCTACAAATATTCACTTCATGGATTAGGACACCTAAAAGGAATAGACGGAAAACAAGTATGGCATGACCTTATTTTGATTTTCCACCACCCAGAAAGAAAAAAAGAGATTCTATCAAAGTACAAAAACAAATACGCAATATCACAACTTGCAATTACAAACTATGACCTTCTAAAAAGATTTGATGAAATTAACAAAAATAGACCATACCCTAAAAAGATAAAGCCGTACAACTTTGCAACAGTTGGTACTGCATGCAGAGTAGATCCTGATACAAAAGAGCCCATAATCCCGTTTCTATCTGAAATCAAAAGACTCGATGAAATCCCGTACATGGAGTTTCTAGACTACAAAACAGGCAAGAAATATCCCAATGATAATTCCATGGAGCCTCAATTCTATTGGAAGAACATGGAATCTGTCTTGGAGGACTATATCACTCACAAAGAGTCAAAATTAGAAGGCAATTCAGGGGTTTTAAAAAGAAGACATCTTACAATCAACCAAAATTCTATACGGTATATTGGAAAGGAGTCAAACGAATTGGAACAATCAGAGATTTTTGGAGTTTCAAAGAATGATACCATACAATATGTAAATCATCAGAAAAAGATTAGACAAATAATTGCTAATTTGACATTGGAGAAATCTTTGAAAATAGGATTGGATAGAAGGGAGTTTTACAGGTTGAAAAAGAAATTAAAAAGCAATAAATCGATTGTACTTGGAAAAAAGACGTTAGAAAAATTAACCACATTTTCTTAATAATGTAAATTCACGGTGGTACATTTGTGGAAAATATTCAATGCAACCCTAATCTTAAACTTGTAATCAAACATGATGGTTCTCCTGTATACGTCAAATCAGACAATGTTGTAAGGATTGCGGAGGTGGTTGGATGTTTGGAAATTCATCAGAACAGCAAAAAAAACTTGAAAACGCTAATGGATTAGTGCAAAATCGAGGCTTAAGTTTTAGGTAATTAATCTTCAAATTTTTTGATAGTGTCTTGTATGATCAATCTGAAAATTTCTATGTTTGAGTGAATTTCTTCATACAAAAAAGGTGTTTTTCCATTAATGGTTCAATTTTATCTTGAATCATGTCCGGCTCCAAGTTTTTTCTTTGAAATTCTCTATCATTTTTTTCTAGTTAGTTGATTTTATTCCCAAGTAATTTATTTCAAGCATTTTATTAGAAATACATAATCAAGACTGTCAAAAATATAGTGATACCAATTAAAAAACCAGTCAAATTCAATCAAAGGAGATTTTGATATGTGTTGGGACATCATAAACATTCTAAATTCAAACTTTGGATTTAATTTTGAATTCCCTAATTGCTCCATATATTACAAGAATAATTCCAGGAAGAAACAACACATATCCAATTATCAATAACACGTTAATCATATGGCCCATTGGATTAGAGACATCCTTGTAGGATGTTAAGAATCCCAGTGCATATACAATATCAGTATAACCTCTATGTACTCTGTTATTTTCGTCTTCAAGACTTGTTATGGTTGCAGTATACGTTCCAAGTTTTTCGGGTTTAAATGAAATTATTGTTTTATTGTTAAAATCCAAATCGTAAAGTATGATTCCATTGGGATCCTTCATCTCTAAATGTGCAGGTATCTGTATTGAATCAGGACTTCCGTTTGGACGAAAGTCTACTCTCAAAACAAGATCTTGCCAGACATCACCTACGACATTACATGTTACAGTAACAGAAGTGTTTGGCATAAACAAGTCTCCGTTGTAATGCTTACACAGATACATCTTGTACAAGAAACCCGTAGAAAATATGATAAAAGATGATGCAATTATCAGTATACAAATACCAGAAATCAAAATTTTGTGTTTATGTAAAGATGTATGTTTTTTTTGATCTGCCATTTACGTATGGAACCTTTTGTAATATTTAGAATATTGTATGTAATACAATCTAATTCACATTAAATGAGAACAAGTCTCCTATGGTGAATCCACTATCAATTTCTTCAACGATGATTTCAAATATGTTTTCACCCAGTTGCGCTTCAGGAGTTACATCAAATGTTATGTTAAACAACTTGTAATTTGTAGAGTTAGCAACGCTATCAACTGTGGCAGAGATTCCAGAAGTCATGTTGTTGACTTGTATGTTAACATCAATTGCACTAAATCCTGCATCCCATTCTACCTTTAGAGGGATTGTTACTGTATCAGGTCTTGTAGTGTTGATTGATGTTTGATTTAATTCAAGATAGAAATATGGACCGCCTACAGTAGGAGTAAAAGCCAAGGAAGATAATGCTGCAAATCCAGAACCTGTTGCCACTGAATCTACCATAATGTCTGAAGCTGCAGGCCCACTTCCACCTCTACAGATTGCAACATATCGAGTTGGCTCTGTAATTGTGAATTGGTAATCATCTAGTATTTCGGTTTGAGGTAATGGAGGTGAATTGCCTACAGTTGTAAAAGTCTGAAGATCTGGACTATGAAATACCGAAAATGCCTCTGTAGCCCTTGTACAGAAAGAACCAGAACATCCAGCGCCGCATGCATTAAAGTCTCGTCCGGCAGTTACTGTTACATCACCAAGGTTTTGAATGGAACCAAAATCAGCTGCAATACATCCTGCTACAAATTGTGAATTACCCGGAAGTTGTCCTAATCCACCAGTGCCAAAACCAAACCGCATGTAATCCAATCCAGATACTACACCATCACTAAAAAGAGCATTGTTAATGTTGCATGCATTACCTCCAAGTTTTGGACTTACATCAAGTATTGTTAATGGAAATTGCACATTCAAACGATTTCCAAATACTTGTGGAGGAAACTCTGAAATTGGGGTTGGTTGTCCCGGTACAGGTACTGGAGGATCGATAAAAGGAATCTCATGGATTAATCCTTGAGGAGTAGTTACTTGCCAATTATCTTGTTGAGTTTCAATAATGAATATGGTATCTGCATATCGTGGAACACGTTGTTCTACAAATGCAAATTCTCCATTGGTATTTGAAAATGTCTCGACAAAAGGATTTTCTGGATCAAAATCCAAAGTCGGATTCATTGTAAACCTCCAACCAGAAAGACCCGGTTCAACTAATGGATTGTTTTGTACACCGTCACCGTTTTTGTCGTTGAATTTCAATCCAGTTATGGTTACAATTGGAAATGCAAAATCAAATGTCTTCTCTACACTTTCTTGTAAAAGATTGGATAGTATTTCTGAACACAGTGTGTCATTTAAACAGAAGTTAATTGCAATGTTAATGCCAATTAACACCGGTATGATGAAAGTATTTCCAGTACTTGGATGAAATGTCCCTATACTAGAAAATATAAATCTCGATGCTATTGCATCATCATCAAAATTCGTTATTACGCCAACTAAGACGGATGAGGAATGTAACAGATCCGCTAATTGATCAAAAGTAAAAACCACGCCATTTTCAAAATATTCATTATTTAATCCAATTGTTGCAAAAATTCCAAGTGCACCATCAGGAATTTCAGTTTCAAATAAGATTTCCATAGTGTTTTCATCAAAAAATGATACAGTTCCAATCATTTGTGTACCAACACGTTGAGAAGTTAATTCTCCATCAAATCCAAGTTCCTGTAATTCTATAACAATTTCTTTTATTCGTGTAAGATCAGAGTTAATTCCATCAATCAATTCCTGAGTAATTATTGTTTGATTAAGATTAATTCCAACATTGTCTAATTTTGCAATTAATGCAAGGTATTCTTCTGCTAATCGTTGTGGACGGTTAAACGCTGAATCTAAAGTTATAATGGAGTCTTGTTCAATGGTGACAGTTTTTGCAATGAATGCACCAGTTGCTTTTGTTCCTTTGTCCATCTTGATTTCACCATTTGGAGCAAAGATGTTTGCATTAACAACCGCATCTTTTCCAAAATCAGTACTTGTGGTTATTGCATTAATGTCTGCATTTCCTTTAACAAAAATTATGATGTCTTTGGCAGTTATGCTGGATGTGGCAGAAGGTCCGACCACTACACCTTTTGCCCAACTAATCGAATCATCTACAACAATTTCAGAAGACGTGTCAATGAAAATATTAGAATCTTTTTTTGCATCAATTGAAGTAACGTTGTAAATTCCACCCGTAAGAGTCAAAGTACCGCCAATATCTACAGAAATGTTGCCGTATTGACCGGGAGCCAGACTCAAAGAACCACCTGTTGGAACATTTACAGAGGTTGTTCCAGAGACAGAGTTTGGAAGCTGAGGTAGATTATCTACAACAGGCAAAATCAAAGGAGTCATTTGGACTCCAAGTACAATTCCATCGTTTTGTAGTTCATTGGAAAAAATATTTTGTATTATACTTCCTTGCCTAATGATAACAGTATCCCCTACAACAGCAGATTCAGCATCAACAAAATTGGAATTATCCTTGATCCAAACTTCCGCATTTGATGGAAGTTGCATTGTGGAACTTGAAGCATGAGCTCCTACATTACCGGAATTAACAGTTACATTCATTCCCAAAAGAACATTGTGAAGTCCATATATGGAATAATTTCCAATGTCTCTAATATCAGATTCTGATGGTTGTGCATATGCATCATAAATAGGATAATCATGAGTTAATGGGATAGAAGAACTAGTCAGTATAAATCCGAAAAACAATACAAGTAGTTGTTTTTTCAATAAAGGGTAAGAATTAAAAGATTATTTAAGTATGATCTAATGAATATATGAAGAACGACATACAGATAAAAAAGGAAATTTGTTTAAAGATAGTTTAGAATTTGTTATATTAAAAATAAGCATGAATTGTGAAGTCAGTTCTCAAAATTACATATTGGGATTATTATATGATTTTCATTTTGTTTTATTATGGCAAAAAAAGAGTCAGTTAATGTTACATTACAAACCATTTTTGCCATGATACCGATATTCGATCTCTATGCAGCTTACAAAATAGAGAGATTGATAAAGTATGTTCTGATTATGATTGGAATAAGCATTACAACGTGGTGGACAGTTAATTTCTTTTTTGTCTTGGTTTTACCATATCCATATAACATGATATCTACTGAAGCCGTCTTGATACCAATAGCTGTATTTCTAATTCGAAATTGGTCAAAGAAATGGAATGAAAAACTATCTAAGTTAATGTAAAAGATGACTTTATCTTGGATGTAAATTTGAATAGTGCAAATCTGTATGAATTCGTTATCAAAACAGTCTCAATTGTGACATTTCTAAGGCTCTAACTATATCCCCAAATTAATGGCGCGGGGAGAGGGATTTGAACCCACGAGTCATTGCTGACATGGGATTAGCAATCCCACGCCCTACCAAGCTAGGCGATCCCCGCACAGATTGCCTTGAATTAATCTGTAAATAAATTCATTCGTCGCCAAACTGATGATAATTAGTCACAATATCGTCAAGGATCATTCTTTTTCCGCCTACAATTTTTAGATCGACATGAACAGATTTGTTGGAAATGGTAATGATGTTGTATGTATTTTCAAACAGTCCTCTAACTCTTTCAGATGTCGCAGTTCCAGCATTTACTACCATGAGTTTTCCAAAATTCCATTCCCATGGTCGATGCTTATGGCCACACAAAACAAGATCAACTCCTGTATCCAATATTGTTCTTAAAACATCTCCCGCATCAACGACAGTTAATTGATCAGAGCCAGTATCTGGAATTGCTATAAGATGATGATGCATTGCCAAAATCTTTACTTTGTCTTTGTATTTTTTCATGGTTCTCTCTAACCACAGGTTCTGACGATATCCCACCTCACCTTCATTTCTATCAGGACGTGCAGTTCCAAGTGTAACCAAAACTACATCATCGTTTAATTCATTTATTGCTTCAAATGGAAAAAATTTTTTAAATAATAAATAGCCAGTGTTTCGGTAATCATGATTCCCACTGATGGTAATAATTTTTTTTGTGTTAAATTTTGTCAATAGTGTCTTACATTCTTCATATTCTTGCATTAGCCCCTCATTTGTCAAGTCGCCAGTGACAACTATCACATCAGGATTAAGTTGATTCACTTCCTCTACAAGTTGATCAAATTTATCTTGAAGAAATTGAGAACCAACATGAAGATCAGAAATCTGTACGATTAGCATTTTCCTTATTTCAGTCAAATCATCTAATAAACTATCACTATAGTAAACATGTGCAACCAATTCCATAATCAAGGTAGAATTAAATAATAAGTGCTTCAAAACTTCGCAGTTTTGAGCAAAAAAGCTGCAGTGATGAGAGGAGATGGAATAGGGCCCGAAGTTGTAGATTCTATGCTCAGAGTTTTAAAAGAATGCAATTCCCAATCAGAAATAATTCTCTGTGATGCAGGCTCTGAGCAATGGGACAGAAACGGGAGAAAAGATAAATCATACATTCCTGATGCAACAATGAAGATTCTAGAAGAGTCTGATGCGTGTTTTAAAGGACCTACAACAACAATCCCAGTACCAGATGCCCCAAGAAGTGTAGCTGTAACATTACGTCAAAAATTTGAGTTATACTCTAACATCAGACCAACTAAAACATATGACAGACTGACTCCAAATAAAAAATTAGACTGTGTTTGTTTTAGAGAAGCTACTGAAGGCCTCTATACAGGCATAGAAGTAAAAATCACAGATGATGCAGCAATTGCAATTAGAAAGATTACAAGGCAAGGATGTAGAAGATTTATGAATTCTGCGGTGAATTGGGCAAACAAATACAAAATAAAAAAAATGGTTGCAATAACTAAAAGAAATATCCTAAAGCAAACAGATGGCATATTTTGGGAAGAAGCACAAAATGCGGTTAAAGGTACAGACATCACATTATCAGAAATTTATATTGACAATATGGCTCAGCAAATGGTAGTTGCACCAGAGCAATTCAATGGAGCAGTTTTGGTAAGCACAAATTTATTTATGGATATAATATCAGAATTAGCATCTGGACTTGTAGGATCAATTGGATTAATTTATTCTGCAAACATGGGAGATAATTTTGCAATGTTTGAAGCAGCACATGGAAGTGCACCACAATTTGCAGGACAGAACAAAGTAAATCCAACTGCGACAGTTCTTTCAGGAGCTTGGATGGCAGAGTATCTAGGAGAAACAGAGATTAGAAATGCAATTTTTGCTGCCACAGAGCAAGTAATCAACGAGGGAAAAGTGGCAACATGGGATATTGGAGGCAATGCTAGTACAACACAGATGACTGATGCCATTATCACATATGCAAAAGAAAAACTACGAAAGTAAAATCAATTCTAGTTTCTACTTGTGTCTTATAGCCTCAACTAGGATTAATTCTTCAAAGAATAGTTTCTTTTTTGCAAGAATTCGAGGGCTAAGACCTAATTTTTGTGCGTAATTCATAAGTTTTGGATAGTCAGAAAGAGACGAGGTTACAAAAAGGAATTTGCCTCCTATTTTGATATTATTATAAAGTGAATCAAATATTTTTTTAGGAATTTCAAATCCATCTTTGCCTCCGTCAGTAGTGGCATCCAAAATTTCATCTGTTGCAAGATATGGGAGATTGCACACTACTAGATCAAATTCCAATTTTAGTGCATCAGAACCATTGCAACAGACCAAATTTTTTGTACTGTATGTTTGATTTTTTAATACAACAAAATTAATGTCCGTTCCAACAACAAAGGTAAATTTTTCAGATAACAGTTTTGTCAGATATCCAGAACCGCTTCCGACATCCAGTGCAGAGAGCCCTTTCTCTTTTTCAATATAATCAGCAATGAAGAAGGTATCTTCAGCTGGAGAATATTCCTCATCTCTTAAGAATTTCTTTTGCAAGATCAATTATTTCATCACCTGAAAGGTCATCTAGTCGTTTCTCTATTACGGTTTCTTTTCCAAACTGTTTAAAGATATTTTGGATTGTTTTTCGTCGATATGAGAACATTTTGTTTATTACATGAATGAGATCTTTTTCAAGGGTGTTTTTTTTAATAATTTTAAGAACCACAGAATCAACCTTTGGGGTCGGAGAAAAATTTTTCTTTCCCACATCTAGAAATTTTTCAATCTCAAAAGCATGATTTGCAATAATACTGACAGATCTTCTCTTTTTTGCAGATTTTGCAAGTAGTTTTTCTGCAAATTCTTTTTGTACCATAATTACACCATGAGAAAAAGAAGTGCTAGCCAGCCACTCTATCGCATCTTTGCTTTTTGAATAAGGAAGATTAGATACAAAAATTGAAAATTTGTCTTGTTTTTTGAATCCATCGCCAAATTCTATGGACAGGTTATCAACATTAGAAAAACGCGACTTTGCCTTTGCATACAATTCCTTGTCGGCATCTATTGAAATCACTTTTTTTGCATTTTCACATAATAATGGAGTCAAAATGCCCAATCCCGTACCTAACTCAAAGACTATATCATTTTTACTGATTTTAGCCTCAGAAACAATTGATTTTGCTATTGCATTTGAGGTTAGAAAGTGTTGGCCCAGTCTTTTTCGCTTGATCATTTTTTGACAAAGAGATTCATCCTACTTTCGCCAGTAATCTCATCCATGATTCTCTCTGAAATATGCTTGACTGGTTCTTTGAATCCCACTCTTTCTTGTAAATCCGCATAACTTTGAAATTTTTTCTTTTCTCTTTCTTCTAACATTATTTTCATGTATGTTTTTCCTATTCCGGGAATCAATTCAAGTGCATGGATTCTTGGTGTCAGTGGTCTTGCATTGTTAAGATAATCTACAAATCGGGCCTCATTGTGAATTACAATATTTTCAACAACTCCACGTAATTCACTTTGAGCAGATGAGGAGATTTGTTCATACTCCATCTTTCCTAAAACAGAAAGGACTTTGGTTCTTCCTTCTTTTCCAATGTAGATTCTTTCCCCAACATCAAATGCTGAATTGGGAACTCCGAGAACTTCTAAGATTGTCAGCCTATCTTCTCCAATTGCAGTAATAATAATTCCATCACGTCCACGTACAGTAGAAGATTTTCCACGAGGATTGAAATCTAAAACATATGCATATTCCTCATACTTTCTAGGTGGGGATTGAGCCCTGTGCAAAATAAATTTCTCCTTGAAACTTAAGAATGCCCCTTGATAATTTTGAGCATTTTTTCTAAAGTTTCAGCAAGAATAAGTTTTTTCCAACCAAATGTAAATGAACGTAGTTCAGCTAGGCTTGTTGGTCTAATATTTACAATTTCAACAGCTTCTTCTTCGGTTAACTCACAATCTTTCATGAGTTGCTTTTTCATTTCTTTAGCATCTTTAGGATCTATTTTTACAAATTTTGAAACATAATCGTATGTCCAACGCTGAATTTGATCCATTTCTTCAACATCGACTTTACCTAAAATCTCTTTAACTTCTGAAAGAGAAATGCTTTGTTTCTTTTTTATCTCTTCCATGATTATACACCGAATGGTTTGATATGATCTAATCGAGTGATTAAGGTTTTTGTTTTATTTCCTAATTTTACATCAAGTGTAATAGCACGTCTACCAACATTTGTTATTCTACCTACTTTTCCATGATAACGTCTGTGTGGTAATCCTTTGTGCTGTCTAGGATCGATAATGACAAGAGCTTGTTCACCCTCATGATATTCTCGAAGTAGGAAAGATACACCTCTAGGAGCAGTTTTAGTCATTACAGCTCTTGCTTTGTGCTTAAATCCATGTGAACGACCATGGGATTTCTTAGTTGCCATATCTGAGTAGATTCCCTAATGACCCTATTTTAACACTTTCTAGCTTGGTTAGACAATAATGTCGGTTCGAAGTTGCCCGCATGCAGCAGAAATTTCAGAGCCTTTCTCAACTCGGACTGTACAGTTGATGCCAGATTTAAGCAGTATTTTTTCAAAATCAAGGACATTTTTTTTGGATGGTCGATGAAAATTTCCTGCAGTTGTATTTATTGGAATTAGATTAACATGTGAGCCGTTACCTTCTAAAAGCAAAGCGAGTTCTTTTGCAATTTCTGGAGAGTCATTAACACCTTCAATTAGGGCATACTCAAATGTAACACGTCGTCCAGTTCTCTTAAAGTAGCGTTTTCCTGCTGCAATTAATTCCTCTACTGAGTGAGGTCCTGCAGTTGGCACCAGTTTTTTACGTAATATATCACTTGGTGCATGCAAAGATATTGCCAGTCCGATTTGAAGATCTTCTTCTGCCAATCGGTCAATACCAGATATTATTCCGATTGTGGATATTGTGATGTTTCTCTGTCCAATTCCAAAACCTCTTGGATGAGTTAGTAATCGAACTGCACGTATTGTCTCATCATAGTTTGCAAGTGGCTCACCCATTCCCATAAAGACCAAGTTTGTTATGTGTTGGCCTCTTTTTTCTAGTAGATTGGCAAAGTGAATTACTTGAGCAACAATCTCTTCTGCCTTTAGGTTTCGCTCAAAGCCCATCTGGCCAGTTGCACAAAAGACACATCACATTGCACATCCAACTTGGGTTGAAACGCAGATTGTGGACCTTGGATGACCACCAATCTTTGATGACTCGTACTGTATGAGTACAGTTTCAACAGGTGTGCCATCTGCAAGAGCGAGCAGTAACTTTGTAGTATCCCCATCATCACTTACAATTCTATGAGATTCAGTTGCAGAACCAATTGTGTATCCATCTGTGATTAGTTTGTCCCGCATTGCAGTTGGCAACTGTTTTAGATCAGAGATATTTTGTGGAAATTTGTAATATAGTGGATACAGGATCTGGTCTGCTCGATATCTTGGCTGACCCATATCAATTACCATCTTTTCCATCTCTTCAGGTAGTAAACGATAAAGATCAGTCATTGTATTTTTTCAATACCTCTCATATACAATAATCATTGTACTGTTATAATATTATAATTTAGCCAGATATCAAATTGGAATAATTTTGAATCAAAAATAAAATAACAAAATAGGGTTCTAGTAGATTATAAAAATAAAGAAAAAAGAAGAGTTACTCTTCCAATGACTCTAAATCATCAGAATCAGCATCTTCTAGGGCTTGAACCGTCTCTAGTTCAGCAGATTCAACCGCAGTTTCAGGTTCAGATTCTTTATCCTTTTTAGTCACTTTTTTGGTTGTCTTTTTAGACTTTTTTTCTGCATCTTCTATGTCCATCACTCCTGCTTCACCTAGAGCAAAGAGTACTTCTTCTTCAGGGTGATGAGGACTGTCCACCATTCGTGCAATTCTCTTCTTACCTGATTTCTTAAAGTAGATTCTGTAGGTAGAAGTATGTGCAACTACGTTTCCACCTATTGGACGAGTTGGGTCACCAAAGAAAACATCAGGAGATGCCATGACTTGGTTTGTTGCAATTGCGGCACAGTTGTAAGTTTCTGCAATTCTAGATAACATGTGAACAAAGTGATTTAGTTTTTGTTGTCTGTTAGAGAGTGTTCCTCTACCTAGATATTCTGCACGGAACAATCCAACTGCAGAATCTGCAACAATTAGTTTGATGTTATTTTCTTCAATCACAGGACCTGCTTCTTCAAGAATCAATGTTTGATGTGCGCTGTTGTATGCACGTGCTACAATTATTCTATCAAGAACTTTTTCTGGATCCATCTCATGTGCTTGTGCAATAGATACAATTCTTTCAGGTCTGAAAGTATTTTCCGTGTCAATATACAAAACACCTCCATCTAATCCACCTTCTGTTTTTGGTTTTTGAACCATTACAGCTAGTGTATGTGCAAATTGAGTTTTACCTGAACCGAATTCGCCATAAACTTCTGTGAGAGCCTGTGTTTCAACACCGCCATCAAATAGTGTGTCAAGGCAATTAGTACCGGTTGAAATTTTACCTATATCTTGTCTGCGCTTGTAGACTTCAGTTGCTGTAACAAAATCTCTGGAAATTAATCCAGTTTCAACCATATGTTGTCTTGCTTTGTTGACAATTTTTTCTGCAGTTTCTTTTTCCATTCCAGTTATTTCTGCAATTTCCACAGGACCTCTTACGATAAGATCCATAACATTGTGTACTCCTGCATCGGATAATTTTCTAGTAGTTACAGGACCTACGCCCTCTAAACTATCTAATCTCAAATCTTCTACCATACCGTATGGTACGGTACTAGTACTTTATAACGTTATTGTTTTGAGGTTCTGTCCATTCTGAGGTTGATTTTTTTGATGTAAAATTTCGGTTGATTGGGCGATTCTATCAAGAATCTCCTGAGATTCACCCATGCTTATTACTAGTTCATGCTTGTCAGGTAATTGAATATTGTTGTCTTTGGCATATTTTAAAAACCAAGAAATGGAATGAAACCCAAAGTGTTCATTACTGATGGATTAGGGTCATACGCAGAAGCATACCAAAAAGAATTTTGGACAGTAAAAAGAGAAACTAGAACTTTACATATTAGACATATTCACTTGCAAGGTGACAGAAATAATAATAAAATGGAGAGACTTAATGGTGAAATTCGTGACAGAGAAAAAGTAATGAGAGGAATAAAGAAGAAAAATTCAGTTACACTAACTGGCTATCAGTTGTTTCACAATTACATTAGACCGCATAGTGCACTAGACGGTAAGACACCAAGTGAGAAATGTGGGATTGAAATTAATGGAGATAACAAATGGATTACGTTAATTCAGAATGCAAGTAAGTTAGATAAAGTTTGAATACGAATGAAAGATGTATAGAAAAGAATACTCTAAGAAAAGAAATTTAGTGTTTAAATATGTCAAAAATAAGAAAAATATGCTTTGGTTGTTTGTAGCAACCATTGCACGGCCTACAAAGCAAAGACGACATCTTTGCCTAAGACCACGCCCGATAAAGGAACTATTACGCAGTTCCCTAAGGGCACCTTTGTTTATTGTAAGTCAGCAGACCAACAACAAGGACAGGTAATTATAAAATAAAATACTACTAGATAAATAATTTGCGATCTTAGGCTCATTACGCACAGTGATCGCATAAGAAAAACTTACGCCTAGTACGGTTCTGCTCAAACTCAAATCAACCGACTTTTTACGCCTGAATTATCAACCATAGATTTTACAGAACCTGTTTTGAAAAATGATCGCAAAAAGCCAACTTGTTGTAATAGTTTTGATCTAACGTCTCTTTCTTCTTTGGCCAGGTTTATTTTGTCCTGGAAATCTTCCCAAGGCAAATCGTTTTTTGAAGTTACTCTTATTTCTAAGACTGGAATTTGTACCAACTATTTTTCTTCCTTCAACTTTTGGAGTCTGTCCTCTTACTTTACCTGCTTTAGTAAGCGAACCGTGAGTTGCCATAGTTTAGTCGGACAAAATAGTAAATTTATGTATTTGTATGATTACCAGTATTTTGTCTTTATAGTTTCAATAACTTTTTCGTGTTCCTTACTTTTATGACGTGCATATCTTTCCATTGCACCTAAAGGAATACCACCTAAAGATCGTGCAATTGCATTAAAGAAATATCTCTGTGGTCCTTTTGCACCTGTTTTGGTCATGAATTTTTGAATACCATACTTGAAGTTATGTTGCCAAGTTTTATAGAGCACACCTAGTTGTGCAGGAGTCATTTCATTTCCAATGTTAAAGAAATCAGATTTTTCCAATAATCCAATGGAACAAAGGTAAGTGCTGTAGCAGTAAACATTGAATCTGGTTGTTCATGTTCTAATTCAGTGATTAGACGAATTGTGTCCCAAGAATCTTCTGGTTGCTCATCATTATCAAGACCCATAATCAAAGTAAATGCAGGAATCCAATAATCCTCATTCAAAGTTTTGACGCCTTCTTTTACTACCCAATGCCATTCACTTGGAGAGTATGGAGCAAGTTTTCTATCAGCATATTTTCCAATTAATCTCAAACTTCCGGTTTCAAAACCAGCTTGAATTCCAATCATATTATCAGGGCTGGATTTTATAATTTTTGAAAGGTTTGGAATGAGTTTCTCATCAGCTATTGCGCCTGCCAAAGTACCATGTGTTGGATTTGTGTGTCCCACGCCAGTAGACATGATAGCAGTAAAGAGTTCTTCAAGAGCTTCTCGATTTGGCTCCATTCCTTTAGCAGTTCTAGGATCCATGCCATAGACGAAAATATCATCGCTGTGTATCCAAGCAGATTTTGCGCCTCCTTTTTTGATGTTAACTTCAATTTCACGTTTGACTTTTTCTGGAGAATAGTATCTTAATGATCTTAATGTAACATCACAGAACTTACAACCTCTTCCACAACCACGCATCACTTCAACCATTCCATGCATACTTGGTTCTACAATTTCTGGAATTTCATCCAGATCTGGTCTATCCCAAAAGTTTACAAATCTTCCATGAATTTTTTTTCCGTTTCTTTCAAATTCTTTTATGTTCACTTTAAAGTCGCTACGTTTTCTAAATGGATCCATATTTTCAAAATCACCATTAATTAAATAATTGAAGAATCTACCAGCATGTCCATCAATTTCAGGTGCGATGCCTCCAAGCTCTCCTTCTAAGATAGCATAGATACCGAATTCTTCAATTTTTTCTGGATCATAATTATATTGCCAAGTTCCAGAAGCACCAGAAATAACTTTGGCCTTACTGCCTGTTTTTTGTTTTGCAGCCTTTATTCTGTGGTGCAGTTCTGCATTGTAAAATTCATCATACGAAGTTTGTTTTCTACCATAAGTGAAAGTCATTGTAACAGGTCCCATTCCCAATGGGTCCATTTCATAGGTACCAATAACTTGAGTGTCAGGACCAATAAATTTTTCAATATGATCTGGATGTGCAACAACCACATCTTCACGTCTAAACCCATCTCGGAGTAACCCGGCTTCTACTTTTCGTAGTCCATACGGAGCATAATTTGCCACACCATTAGTATGAGGAATGTAATTACAAATAAAATCAAATAGAATCTTTGGGGTTACTTGATTTCCTAAAATTTTATACAAAAAGCTGTTTTTATCACGGTTAGGATCTACTGCAGGTGCACATCCAAAAAATGTAGCTAATGACAAACCCCGATAGGGAGACATCAAAGTACGATCAGCAGTTAAAACAATTTTTGGATTACCCAATACTCTTCAACGCAATAATTTCGTGATTTATTTTAAACCTTGCTGGTCAAACCTAATAATTTTCTAAAATTCCAGCCTTGTTTCTATGAAAATGACCAAATTCCTTGTTTAACAGTAAATGATCACCATCAAATACAGTACCATCTCTGCAAACCAAATCTTCACCGACACAGCAGCTTCCACATATTCCAACACCACATTTCATCATGCGTTCAAGGCTGGCTTGAACAAACAATCCTTTGGAATGTGCCAGTTGTACAGTTTTGTACATCATTATTTCAGGTCCACATGTATACACACCATCAAAGTGATTTTCACTAACTAGTTTTTCAACCATGTTTGTAACAAATCCTTTTTCACCATAAGTTCCATCATCAGTGGTAACAATTACATGATGAGGATTATTTTTCAATAGATTATTTGCCAAGTCTTCAAAGAAAACTTCATTTTTTGATTTTGCGCCAATTAGAACAGTAACATCGTCATCAGGTTTAACAAAAGTTAACAATCTCATCATTGGAACAAGACCAGTTCCACCACCAACAAGCAAGAGTTTTCCTTGTTTTAAATCAAAAGAATTTCCATAGGGTCCCCTTACACCGATTTGTTGACCCACTCGAACATTGAACAATCCAGTTGATGCAGGGCCATGCCTTCTTACTGTAAAAGCAGCTTTACCAGATTCTTGAGAAATCATTACACTCATGGGTAATTCATTGACTCCAGGAATCCAAACCATTGCAAATTGACCTGGGAGAACAGCAGACATTACATCGTCAGAGAAAATCAAAGTTCTAACAGTGGGAGTTTCATCAATTACTTTTTCAACTATACATATTTTTGTATGATTATGATTTCTTTGCAAGACCTACCATCTCATCTATTTTTGAATATCCTTTTCTTTTCATGTATTGAAATATTCCTTGATTAATATCATTAAAAACATGTATCCAATTATCACCAATTGCGCTTCCTAGTTGAATTGCAGAAGATCCTGCCAAAATAAATTCGACTGCATCTTCCCACGTAGATATTCCACCACAGCCAATTATAGGAACATTGTATTTTGAAGAAATTTCATAAACACATCGTAATGCAATAGGTTTGATTGGAGTACCAGATAGTCCACCGAATTTATTACTCAGAATAGGTCTTTGAGTTTCAACATCAATTGCCATCGCTCTGATTGTATTGATTGCAGTAATTGCGTCTATTCCAGAATCAATTGCAGCGTTTACAGTGTTAAGATAATGAGTTGTGCCCAATCCCACTTTTGCTATAACTGGCACATGGGTAGAATTTTTTACAGCACTGACAATTTTCTTGACAAGTTCAGGATCATCTCCTACTTCTAGTCCCACTTTAGCAACATGTGGGCATGACAAATTCAATTCATATGCAATAACTTTACAGTTTTTAAATTGCTTAACCATCATTTCAAAGTCTTCTGGGATAGAACCAACCAAACTAACAATTATCGGAACATCCTTGTTAGATTCTATCATTTTTGCAAAATTTGGAGCCCCAGGATTTGACAACCCAACTGCGTTAATCCATCCACCACCATTTACACTAAAAATAGTAGGATTTGGATATCCATCCCATGGTTCTGTACTGAGAGATTTACTAACAACCGCACCTGCACCTGAACGATAAAGTCGATTAAAGACATCTAATGAAATGCCCAATATCCCAGAGGCCAACATTACAGGTCTTTCTAGTTGAATTTTTCCTATAGAAGTAACCAGGCTGGGTTCCACTTTGAATCATGTACGTAGTTTCGAATATAATAGTTAATTCACAAGGTTTCTAGTACCTTTTTAAAAGGAGACCTAGAATTAGCTAGTCATGTATTCTGTAATCTTAACAGAATTGGGAATCGTGGTTTTCAAAGACGAAAAGCTGGAAAAGGCATTTCCTTTCAAAGATTCGGTTAGAGATTATCTTTCTGTCAAAAAAAAGGAATCGAGATTAAATGAACTTGTAGATTATCTCAGTCCACTTCAAAGAGGAGTCACAGTCAGTGATGAATCATTGATGACATTATTGAAAAAAAGTTCCATAGATGCACAAATGATGGAGGAAGCAGAATTAGAAAAGATCCAAGCAATAAAGCCTCAAATAATTGTTGATTCTGGATTTGCAGAAAGTATACCTGCTGCATTATCTAAATTAAGAGAATTTGCAATGGGGTTGTCATCGTCAAAAGTAACAGAAGTTTCAGAGAGTCCAGATCTTCATATTATTCAAGCAATAAATTCATTGGATGAAATCGATAAAATTGCCAATGGGCTTAGCTCAAGATTACGAGAATGGTATGGATTACATTTTCCAGAATTAGATAACATAATAGACAGCATTAACGGTTATGCACAAATTGTTTTGGCCGGTAAACGAGAATCATTAACAAAAAAAGTGTATGAAGAGGCAGGGTTTCCTGAGTCAAAAGCAGAAATGATTTCCTTGCTTGCGTCAAAAAGTAGAGGAGGAGATATTTCAGATGTTAATTTATCAATTGTACAATCCATTGCAAAACAAATTTTAGATTTCCATGATTTACGAAAAAAATTAGAAGATCATGTTGAATTAGAAATGGAAACTATTGCACCAAATCTTTCAGCTATTCTTGGGGCTGCAGTAGGTGCAAGAATATTGGGAAGAGCTGGAAGTCTAAAAAAATTAGCATCAATGCCTGCAAGTACCATTCAAGTGATAGGTGCAGAAAAAGCACTCTTTAGATCATTGAAAACAGGAGCTCAACCACCAAAACATGGATTATTGTTCCAACATGCAATGGTTCATGCAGCTCCGAGATGGCAGAGAGGGAAAATAGCAAGAGCAATTGCTGCAAAGGCAGTCATAGCTGCAAGAGTAGATGTGTATGGAGAAGGTATCAACAAAACTTTACTAGAAAAACTTAACGTTAGAGTAAACGAAATTAGCAAAAAATACGAAAACCCTACTGAAAAAGAAACCAGAAAACCAGAATTATTCAGACGTGAAGGTGGAGAATCTAGAAGACCATCAGGTGGAGATTTCAGAAGAAGAGAGAGTACTGACTCTAGAAGAGAAGGTGGAGAATCTAGAAGACCATCAGGT
>Ga0209431_10001569_pt1 | contig 18900 bp, 10 predicted proteins | sample RifCSP13_3_FD_184021 | JGI IMG/M metagenome (GOLD analysis project Ga0209431, IMG submission 184021) | Soil microbial communities from Rifle, Colorado - Rifle CSP2_sed 13_3 (SPAdes) (version 2) | ecosystem: Environmental > Terrestrial > Deep subsurface > Rock core/Sediment | place: Rifle...
GGCGGGCCTCGCGCAAGAAGCGAAGGCGCGACTTGCTGTCGCCCAGCAAACTGGGGTCGAGGAGTTTCACGGCTACCTTGCGACCTAGCCTTGAGTCGTGGGCCAGATAGACATCTCCCGTCCCCCCTGACCCGAGCTCTGCCTCAATCCGGTATGGGCCGATGTTTTTCCCTACGACAGATATGGTCCAATCGTCCGTGCCCAATTTAGATACGATCTCAAGTGCCGGCGCCTCGATAAAGGCTTGCGCCCGCTCGTCTGAGGAGAGCAATGCTTCCACTTCTCTTCGCAGTGCAGGGTCGGCGGCGCAGGCTTCTTCGAGAAAAGCAGCACGCTCACCCGCCTCGCGCTCGAGGGCCGCCTGAAACACGGCATCTATTTGCTGGTTGCGCTCTCGCTTCATTAATACAGTGAATTAGCGACAGTGAAAAGTGCCCAGTTTCCTTCATCCAACAGAGACTAATGGAAGGCTTGTTTCTTGGAGCATCCCCGAGGACTCCCAGCTTGAACAACGATTTTTGTGAGTCACGAGTCAGGTCATCTCTCTTAACTCATCACTCATCACTTGTTTACTTTCTTGTATAGCCAGGCTTTTGCTGACCTCCACTCGCGCTGAACCGTCGTCGGTGAAACTTTCAACACCTCGGCCGTCTCTTCAATATTCAGCCCGCCAAAGAAACGCAGCTCGACAATCTTGGCCTTGCGCGGATCCCAGATCTCGAGGTCTAGCAGTGCTTGGTCCAACGCAACCACTTCGGCCGAGCGATTCTCGGAAACAACTGCTGCTTCATCCAGCGATACCTTGCACGCTCCGCCGCCACGTTTGGCAACGTTCCGACTTCGGGCGTGTTCGACAAGGATGCGGCGCATCACCTGTGCGGACACGGCGAAAAAGTGCGCCCGGTTTTGCCAACGCATCCTTCGGTAGGCAACCAGTCTCATGTATGCCTCGTTGACCAAAGCCGTGGTCTGGAGCGTGTGACCGGCCCGTTCGTGCCGCATGTAGTGATGAGCCAGCCGGCGCAACTCCCGATGGACCACCGGGATCAACTTATCGAGCGCCGCCTTATTCCCATTGCTCCAATCCACGAGCATCTGGGTCACTTCCTCGGGCGGAGGTGTCGTCATGGCACAAATTGGATAAGGCAGAGAATTAACTAGGGAACAGCTCCTAAATCATAGCACTTTCCATTACGCCAGCCATTGTCGGAAGCCCTCGAAAAGACCTCGAAGAACTGTGGAGGGATTTCTCATCAGTTCTCGCCAAATACAGTAAGAGAGCCAGGGCGTTCACTTTCAGCCACCACACACTGTTTCGGGGCGCACGTGAATGTTCGATGAATGGCAGAGTGTCAGAACGACCTGAAGTTAGCGTACAACACCTGTGAGAGCTTGAGGCGCTGCCGTAAAGTCGCATCTGCATAAGCTTGCAAGGTAAGGCAGACTGTTCTGCTTCGATCGCCAGCTTCAGAGCCGGCTGCTATCTTCTCAGGAGTTCTGGGCTCGGGCGCGATCTCCAGCGCGGGCAATTCGATGAAGCAACTTGCCTGGCCGCCTTCGCTGATCGCGCGGTGAAGCCAGGCTTTGGCCGCGCGCCACTCGCGTTGCACAGTGGTGGCGAAACTTTTATGACCTCGGCGGTCTCCTCAATGCTCAGCCCGCCGAAGAAACGCAGCTCGACGATCTTGCCTTTGCGCGGAGCCCAGGATTCAAGGTCAGTTAACGCATCGCATCATTAACCGCAACCTCCGCCGACCGCTCCTCGGAAACGACTGCCATGTCGTGATGTGCCAGCCAGTGCAGTTCCTGGTAGACGATCGGCATTACCTTGTCCAGTGCTGCTTGATACCCGTTGCTCCACTCCCGAAGCAATTGGCTCACTTCTTCTCGCGCAGGTTTCGTCATATTAGGCCGTTGATAAGGTCAAGAGTGTCGGGAAGGAATGTCCGGATTTTACCATCTTTCGGCACAGGCCTGATCCGGTGCGAAGCGCTTCTAAAAATATATTCTCGCCAGTGTGGAGGGATTTCTCCTCGGTTCTCGCCATATGGGATGGAGGCGGTGCTTAGGTTATCCAAGTATTGAGTCCGCAGAAGCCGAATCAACCTACGTGAAAACCAATCAAAAGGAGAAAGATCATGAACACATCAAAACTCACTCTCAAGGTGGTGACTTTGTCTCTCTTTTCACTGATTCTTACCAGCCCGGCCCTTGCCCAGCAAAAGTTTGGCATCGCGGGCTACAAGCCGAATGGGAGCATGGATTCCACCTTTGGTGGCGATGGTAAGGTCATCGCCGATTTCGCAACAGCCGTGGCGATTGACGCCTCGGGGAGGATTGTTGTAGCCGGCACGGTGAACAACCAGTTCGCGCTGGCGCGTTACTCGGACGGCAGCCCGGACAGCAGCTTCGGGAACGGAGGCTATGTCCTCACCAGCTTCGGATCTCAAGCGGAAGCCAGAGCCATTGTCATCGACAAAAATGGCAGGGTCGTGGTGGCAGGACAGGCAGACTATAAGTTCGCCTTGGCCCGTTACAACCCGGATGGCAGTCTCGATACTAGCTTTAGTGGCGACGGCAAGGTCCAAACTAGCTTCCCATTCTGCTATGGCAGCAATCCCTGCTCTCATAGCATTGCGAATGCGGTGACCATTGACTCTGCGGGCAGGATTGTAGCGGCAGGGACAGCCAATGTGAGTACAGATCGCATGTTCGTCTTGGCGCGTTACAATCAGGAAGATGGTAGTCGCGACACTACATTTGATGGAGATGGCAGAGTCATCACCAATTATGTGGGGGTGGACCAGGGGACCAACTGGGAGGAGGCGAATGCGATCGCCATTGACGCCTGGGGCAGGATTGTGCTCGCGGGCCGTCTTGGCTTTGGCTGGTCATCTAGCACCTTCGCCGTATTGCGTTACCAGGCGAATGGGAGCTTGGATACCAGTTTCAATGGCGAAGGCATTGCTGCGCCAATTTTCCAGACGCCTTATAAGGATGATGCAGCCAGCGCCGTTGCCATCGATAAAAACGGCAGGATCGTGGTGGCAGGAAAAGCCTGGGGAAGCGTTATCAACCATTTCGCGCTGGCCCGGCTCAACCTAAATGGCACCCTGGATACTACGTTCGATGGCGACGGCATGGTCCTGACCAGCTTTGGCTGGTGTCCTTCTGAGGCTAAAGCTATGGTGATCGATAGTGCGGGAAAAATCCTGGTGGCGGGATGGGCTGGTTGCAACACCACTAATTTCGCGCTGGCGCGTTATCAAGCGGACGGCAGTCCGGATCCCAATTTCAATGGAGACGGCGACAGCAATGGCCAGATAGTCACCGACTTTACCTGCCAGGGAAGCGATGCAGCTAACGCGATCGCGCTCCAATTCATTCTCAAGTACCCCATCTACCAATCATACACGAGGATCATTGTGGCCGGATCGGCGTATGGGGGTCCCTGCCCGTAATACGCGATAAGGTAGAGCTACATTGAGTGAGCACTCTGTGCCTTTCTACGCGGCAGGCGGCGACCCTTGGGGCCTCCGCCTCCAACCATCTTCCCATAAACTTAAGATTTCCCCCGGCTGCACTGTCGTCAGATGGATGTCCTTCCTGGCAACAGCGGACAGCGATGCTCTTTCTGTCGCGCTCGATGTTGAGGGTGCTGCATCACCTGAAATCCTCCCTGGCCTAAAGCTCTCACACAGGCAGCGAGGGCGCGGGTGGGAACTGGTCTAAGCCGAGCCAGGCTTTTAGCTGGTGAGGACAGCGAATGGTTGCCAGGCATGGCTTTCAAGCTAAAAAGAGACTATGCGCAAGAGAGCCAAAACAGAGGAGAGGAAAGACCTTGAAGCCCGCGTCATGAATCTGATGACTTTCGGGTGCAGTATCTAATCCCCGATTAAAAGAGAAGCCATGCTGTTCACCATATTTTTTTGGTGGTTCCTGCTGCAGTTTGCGGTAGACGGCAATCACCCTCGCGACAAAACACCGGTGGTGCGCCCGAGCGTTGTTGGTCGTCCCTGTCCTATAGACGCAAAGAAGCGGCGGCTTTTGTGTCTGGATTAAAAGGAGCAAGCCTTATGAGCAACAACACACTACAACACGCTTGGGACGAACTGGATTACCCGCCCTCCGCCGATAACCGTATCGCTGACCACCAGAGGTTCGTGACGCTGGAAACTTTTGACAAGGCTACAGGGAAACTGGGCTGAAAAGTTAGTACTGGATAGACTCACTGTCGGCTGCAACCTATAACAAATGTTAATAAATCGTAAGAGCCATAACCTGCTGGACAGCTTTCACCGCACACTTAATCAGCCTGTCGCAGGTTCGATCCCTGCACGGCTCACCATTAGTAACAATTGATCTGCTAATTCGGTGGACAGCTCTTCCCTACTCGGCTTCCGCCACGAGCAGGCTAGCCGGTCCGGCAAGCGGTCTATGTTCGACATGCCGCCAGCCGATCTGACCGAACCATCGCTCGGCCTCTTCAACGCTGTATACGTCTCCACGTCCCGGCGTGAGAAGAAATTCGCCCGCCATCAAGGCAGCAAAGATAGGCTCGGTGTGAGTAACGTTGGTCCAAAAATCAACCAGGAGGATTCGTGTTCCGACTGACACACAGTTAGCAACCCGCCGGAGAAGCTCCTGAGCGAGATCAGCCGGGAAGCAGTGGATTATGTTCGCAATGATAATGGCGTCATGGCCTTTTGGAATCGGATCTCTAAAGAAGTCGCCCTCCACCATCCGAATACGGCTTTCGTGAGGTGTTTGCGCAAGGTGGCGGCGGGCGGCAGAGGCAACAGCCGGCAGATCGAACAGCGTCGCCTGCAGGTTCCCGAAACGGCTGAGAATAGGGATCAGGAAGGAGCCAGTCCCGCCACCCAAATCCAAGAGTCGCTGATGAGGCCGAAAATTGTAGGTCTCAGCGAGGGCGTGAGCTGTTCCCGCTGTGACCGCTTCTACCCCCTCCGAGTAGAGCTTTTGCTCCTGGTCGCTGAAGCTGGACTTGCCAAAGATCATTTCGTCGGTCCGAATAGCATCCTCGAGCCGCATCCAGCGTGGATAGCTGAGGCGGTTCCAGAAGCGAAGGAACGGGCGGAGATCCGGTCCCCCAGCGCCGGAAAGGAAGGTGGCCGCAGCGGAACCATTGCTATATCGGTCGCCTTGCCGCTCAACGATGCCCAGAGCTGTCATGGCATCAACGGTAATTCGCAAGGTGCGGCGGGGGATTCCGGCGCGCTTGGTCAGCTCGTCCAGGGTCGATGGTCCCTCAGCAAGTTTTTCAAACAGTCCTATTTCGGAGGCTACAAACAAGTGCTTAGCGGCAAGAAAGCCGCTCGCGATCTGGAGAATAGGTTCTGGGGTTACATCAGTCATGAGGCACCTCCATTCTTGACACTCTTCCTAACTCACAAAGGCAACTTACGGTGATGCGCTTCAACGCGCCGACCAGAAGGTAACCGACCTTCGACACCCAAGAGGCACCTTCAACGCATGCTGCGCCATCAGTCGCAAGCGATTATGGTGACTAAATCGACGTCTATTTTAGCACCACAGGGGCTACAATTCGCTTGGCTATAAAACGAAGAGTTCGCTACCCGTGTCCTTGACAACGGATTTTCACCGAGATAGTGTCCGCGATCGTCTAAATAAGCTTAAATCCAGGAGGTTTGAGATGCTCCCGAAAAGAGGACAGTTTATCGCCATTTTCACTTTGTTCGTTCTCGTTGTCGCTTGCGCGCAAGAGGTTCAGGCGCAGAGGAAGCAAAGGCGCGCCGCTCCGAAGATGACTAACGCGCAAAAGATCGCGTACGCGATGAGTGCGGCGCCCTTGGAAATCGCCAAGCATGCCACAATTATGGATATGACTGACATGTCGAAGCAGAAACAACTCCGCTCGGGAACGAATGGATGGGTATGCTATGTCATGGTCTTCGGCACTAATAATGAGGCAATGTGCCTAGACAAGGAGTGGCAGAAATGGGCTGAAGCATGGATGAATAAGAGTGAGCCAAAAATTGAAGGGACAGGTATTGCCTACATGCTTCGTGGCGACAATGGCGCGAGCAACTCTGACCCATATGCCACGGGTCCCACTACAGATAATCAGTGGGTCGTCTCGCCACCTCATATTATGGTGCTTTATCAGGATCCGAAGATGCTTGATGCTTATTCTACAGATCCGAAGAATGGTGGCCCTTGGGTGATGTGGAAAGGAACCCCGTATGCGCACGTGATGGTGCCGGTGTCACCCACGAAGCCGCCGATGATGTCTTACAAATAGCGCCGATAAGTGATCTACTCTGACAAGGCGAGGTCTACAACCCCCCTAACAGTTCCAGAGTGGGGTCATCGCATTAAGCGAATACGGTAGGAATCGGGAGGTTTCAATCGTGTCTTGCCGCCGTTTCCAGGTGTTGCGCCAGGACCAATACTAACTTCTAATCGCTTCGCTTGGACATCTACCACTTCTCTCTTCACTGGATAATCTCCAACTTCCAACACTGGTTGTGTGCCGCGCCTTAATGAACGTAAGCTCACGACAGCAACCTGACGGGCGCCGGGAGCAAAAGTCTGGCCCGGTGGCAAGGCAAGAGCAAACCCGAGCCTCCCAGCGGCAGCAAACTGCGAATTGACCACAAGTGTAGCATCTTCAAGATCATTGCTCTTACGTACTGAGACAAGTTTGAACTGGGCGGGATCGAAGCTGAAACTCAGACCAATTGCGTTCTCATCACCCTGCGCCTGCAGAACAACAGTCACTTCGCCAGTGTTTCCACGGCTCGCCGGGGTCCGGAGCTCTACAGTGCGAACTCTCTGGCTATCGGTCCTTGCAGCCGATTCAAATAACGCTGCCGTTTCAGAATACTTCGCAGTCGCTGATGCAGAAGAGCAGGTTGGGCCTCCCGCCACCTGCACCGGATCTAGCCCGGCAGCATAGCGTCCTGCTTGTACCCAATCTGAAATCGTGACGCTTCCATTTCCTAGACTGTCCCTGGGCGCACAATCAATCTTCTGGAACTCGCTGCCGCAACTGAAGATGTCCAGGCCTGACACAATACGCCCGACTTGCACCCAATCTGCAATTGAAACCGTGCCATTGTTGCTGCCCTCAGGACGAGGAGCGATGTCGGCTTCATATCCGACAGAGATTGTTAAGGTGCCTGCCAGATAGAGCGATGGCAAAAGCGCGCCATTTACGTCCCGCACTTCCCGCGCAATCGGTTGCTCCTCAAAGCTGATCTGAGTGGAGCTCTGCGTGGCAACACTGGCGAGAGTGAACGTTACTACCACAAGCTCCCGAGTCCCTGCTGCAAGAGTCTGACCAGAGGGCATTGAGAGCGCGATTCCCAAGCGACCTTGCGCCAACTGAGTAAGATCGGTGGTCAGCGTCGCGCTTGTCGCGTCACTTCCAAGGGAAACCTGTGGGTTGAGGAGTAACCCTGCATCAAAATTGAGACTGAAGCTTGCCGAGTTCTCTTCACCTTGGGCCGCCAATTGAATCGGAATATCCACCACGGTTCCAGGAGGACCGGACCGGTTCGCGCACTGGACGCGGCGCGGGTTATCACCCACCACGAAGATCGTGGATCCCGAAATACCGCCTCCAGGAGCAGGATTTACCACAGTAACGCTGACTGGTCCTGGTGTGCCGATGTCTGTGCCCAAAATCTGGGCAGTCAGTTGTGTGTTGCTTATGAAGATTGTGGGGCGGCTTTGACCATTCCACTGAACCACAGAGGCGGGAATAAATCCCGCGCCGGTGACAATCAGTGTAAAGGGGCCGCCTCCAGCTATAGTAGTTGAAGGCGCCAAATTGGTAACTGCTGGGACCGGATTGTTTACGCTGAAGGTAAGTGAGCTGGAAGGGCCACCACCGGGCACCGGATTATTCACTGTGATGGAGTGGACTCCGACCGCAGCAATGTCTGACGCCATAATTTCGGCACTTAGTTGCGAAGAGCTAACAAAAGTGGTGCTTCGCTCACTGCCATCGAAACGGACAACAGCACCGTTAATAAAGTTTGCGCCACTAGCCATCAGTGTGAAGGCACCGTCTCCTACAGTCCTGGTGGGCGGGTTGATGCTGCTTAGGGTCGGCACTGGATTGATGACCGCCAGATCGGTTGAATTGGAAGTTCCACCACCCGGAGCAGGATTGATGACGGTGATCGGAAATGTCCCTGTTGCCTGAATGTCGGTCGCTGTGATTTGGGCGCTCAATTGTGTCGCGCTCAGAAACGTCGTAGGCCGGTCACTGTTGTTAAACCGTACTAGAGAACCGGAAACAAAGCCGGCGCCGTTGACGATGATTGCAAGGCTGGGCGAGCCGACAATCGCGGCGGCGGGTGAGAGGCTGCTAATGGCAGGCACTGGATTATTGATGGTGAGATCGGTTGCGTTAGATGTGCCTCCACCCGGTAAAGGATTGAAGACTGTGATCGAGAATGTGCCCGCGCTTGTCACGTCCCCAGCCGGAATCTGCGCTGTGATTTGTGTGTTGCTAACGAATATGGTTTCGCGAGCCAGCCCATTGAAGTTCACTACCGAGCTGCTATTGAACCCCGTGCCATTTACCGTGAGCGTGAAGGCGTTACCCGACGCGGTCACAGTTGTAGGTGAGATGGTGGTCAAAACAGGCACGGGGTTATTGATCGTGAAGGTGCTGGGCGACGATGGTCCGCCACCAGGACCAGGATTCACGACCGTCACCTGCCGAGATCCGGCCATCTGAATGTCCGAATCCATGATCTGCGCCCTAAGCTGGGTGCTGCTGACCAACGTTGTGCTGCGGCTCACTCCATTAAATTTCACCACTGACCCGTTAACGAAGTCCGTGCCGTTAACGATTAGACTGAAAGACGGTGCCCCAGCCAGCATACTGCTCGGAGACAGCGTGCTAATAGCAGGTGCCAGGTTGTTGACGGTAAAGTTGACGGTACTCGATGTGCCTCCACCGGGAGTGGGATTCTGAACGGTGATTGCGAACGTTCCACCTAACTGAAGATCGGTGGACAATATTTGAGCAGTCAGCTGCGTAGCACTAACGAATGTCGTAACACGGTTGCTGCCATTGAATCTTACTAGTGAGCCGCTGACAAAGTTGCCGCCGTTGACCGTCAAGCTGAAGGCTGCCGCTCCCAAGCTGACGCTAGCCGGCGACATGTTGTTTACGGAAGGTACTGGATTGTTAACCGTAAAGTTAATGGAGCTCGAAATGCCACCGCCAGGAGGCGGATTGGACACTGTCACACCCACTGTTCCAGCAGCACTGACGTCCGCCGCAGAAATCTGAGCCGTCAACCTGGTCGCACTCACGAAGGTTGTCGGCCGGTTGTTGCCGTTGAATCTGACAACAGACCCGTTGACAAAGTTGCTCCCATTGACCGTTAGCGTGAGCCCGGCACTGCCAGCCACGGTGTTCGTCGGCGACAGGGAATTCACCGAGGGGGTTGCGTTGTTAACCAGCAGATCGATCCCATTCGAGATTCCACCACCTGGAGATGGATTTAGAGCCGTGATCGGGAAGGTGCCTGCTATCGCTAAATCAGTTGACGTAATCTGCGTAGTTAATCGTGCACTGCTAACGAAGGTGGTTACGCGGTTATTACCGTTGAATTGCACGATGGAACCGTTAACGAAGCCTGTGCCGTTAACGGTTAGAGTGAAGGCGCCGCCACCCACCGTGGCACTAACCGGTGAGAGCGATATTGTTGCCGGCGCCGGATTGGTAACGAGCAAGTTAAGGGTTGCTGTGCTGCCACCGCCCGGAGAGGGGTTGAAGACTGCCACAGAGAAGGTTCCTGCGCTTTGAATGTCAACAGCACCGATTTGCGCCGTAAGCTCCGTCGGGCTGACAAAGGTAGTAGGACGGTCGCTGCCATTGAAGCGCACCACAGAGTTGCTGATAAAACCACTGCCGCTGACCGCAAGCGAGAAAGGCCCGTTACCAGCGGTCTGATTCGTAGGAGAAATTGAAACGAGTGTAGGCAGCGGATTATTCACATTGAAAGTAAGGGTGTTGGATAGTCCCCCACCGGGCGCCGGGTTGAAGACTGTAATCGGAAATGGCCCGGCAATCGCAACATCCGCCGCCGAAATCTGCGCGTTCAACTGCATCGAGCTTACAAAGCTGGTAACGCGGTCAAGGCCGTTGAAGCGCACTACCGAGCCGTTTACAAAGTTCAGGCCGTTGACCGTAAGGATGAAATCAGTTCCGCCTGCAATAATGCTTGCTGGCGCCAAAGCACTAATCACAGGCACTGGATTCGACCCGATTACAACCAGGTCGATGACGTTAGATGAACCACCGCCAGGTGCCCTGTTGAAAACAGTTATATGAAAGGTGCCGGCGTTCTGTAGATCTGCGGCTGGAATCTCGGCCAATACCCGGGTCGAACTGACAAAGCTGGTAGTGCGGTCATTGCCCTCAAACTTGACCACGGACTCAGGATTAAAGTTGTTTCCATTGATAGTCAGAGTAACGCCTGCGTCCCCCGCCATGGCGCTGTTCGGGAAGATGGTGTCGAGAACTGGCGTGGTGTTATTAACAGTAAAGTTGATGGTGTTGGATGGGCCGCCGCCCGGCGACGGACTGACAACTGTTATCGGAACAACACCTGCCGAAGCCACATCCGCCAGCGCAATCGCAGCCGTCAACTGTGTGCTGCTGATTATGCTGGTAGGCCGGTCACTGCCATTCCACTTCAGCACCGTACCGTTGACAAAGTTGCTGCCATTGACCGTTAGGGTGAAGTCTGTAGTACCTATCAGAGTATCGCTTGGGGAGAGCGCGCTGATGCTGGGTACGGGGTTATTGACACTAAGCGCTACTGTATTGGATGTGCCGCCACCCTCGCTCGGATTAAAGACAGTGATGGGGAACGTACCGCCAGTAGCAATGTCGGTCGAGGTGATTTGAGCGACTAACTGGGTGGAACTAACAAAGCTCGTCACCCGGTCAGCGCCGTCAAATCGAACTACAGAGCCGCTCACAAACTTTGTGCCGTTGACCGTTAGGGCAAACGCAGCATCCCCGGTGGTTACGCTAGCCGGCGATAAGGCGCTAATCGTAGGCACAGGATTTGGTCCACCCACGACGAAGTCAACAACGTTGGATAGGCCTCCTCCGGGTGCCGGATTGAAAACAGTGATATGGAACGTGCCGGCGTCTTGTAAATCCGCAGGCGTGATCTCGGCGACTACCTGTGTCGGACCGACCAAGCTGGTAGGGCGGTCTTGACCCTCAAATCTAACCACTGAGCCGTTGACAAAGTTACCGCCATTTACAACCAGACTAAGAGTTGTTGTGCCCGCTGTAGCACTCGCCGGCGACAAATTGTCCACAGCCGGCACAGGGTTATGGACCCTAAAGTTAATACTGGCCGATACACCACCGCCCGGCAACGGATTAACTACCGCGATGGGGAATGTGCCCGCCGACGCCACATCTTCCGCCGTTATCTGCGCAACCAACTGTGTATTACTTACAAAGTTGGTCGGGCGGTTACTGCCATTCCACCTAACCAGGGCGCCGTCAACGAAGTCCGTACCGTTAACCGTTAGAATGAAGGCTTCACCGGCATTTGCTGTGGCAGGCACGACGCTGCCTATGGTGGGCGCCGGATTGGTGACAGTAAGGTCGAAAGAAGTCGAGTCACCGCCGCCGGGGGCGGGATTCTGAACTGTAATTGAGAGCATGCCGATCGTCTGGACGTCGGTCGCTAAGATCTGCGCCGTCAGTTGGGTCGGGCTCATGAACGTTGTAGCCCTGCCGCTACCATTAACACGCACTACAGAGTCATTGAAGTAGTTGGCGCCGTTGACCGTTAGTGTAAACGCTTCCTGTCCGGCGTTAATGCTTGTTGGAGAGATGTTATCGACCACAGGCGCAGGATTGCTGACCGAGAATTCAGCGACGTTCGAAAGGCCTCCCCCCGGCGTGGGGTTGAAGACGGTTACCGGAAAAGTGCCCGCTGTCGGAACGCTAGATGCTGAAATTTGAGCGGTCAACTGAGTAGTACCGGCGAAACTTGTTAGCTGATCAATTCCGTTGAAACGTACAATCGAATTACCGACAAAGTTGGAGCCATCGATGGTCAAGGTAAAATCGCCGCTGTTTCGAACTCCCGTCGACGGCAATAAGGTGGTGATAGTCGGAACCGGACTTGTGACCCCAAGGTTGGTCGGGTTGGAATTGCCCCCGCCCGTGACGCCGTTAAATACAGTTACCGGGATTGAACCGCCTGAAAAGATATCGGCTGCGCTAACCTGCGCTGTAAGTTGACTGCTGCTGACGAAAGTTGTCGGACGGGCGCTGCCATTAAGCAAAACCTTGGCCTCGCTGAGAAAATTGGCGCCGTTTACAGTTAAAATGAATCCCTCGCCGCCCGATGCTACTTCCGCGGGTGAAATGCTGGTAATGGATGGCATATCCACTTCGCTAATCACTGTGAAGCTGTCGATTATCTGGCCGTTTACATCCTTGAAATAGAAGTTTGCCTTGTTCTGCTGGCCCTCGACATTGAAAACGCCAAACAGCGCTCCTTCTACCGCGTTGGGAATGCAGACTGGATCTCCAGGCAAGCATGGGGTGGCGTAAATCCTGGCTACCCAAGGTCCGGTTATCTCCTGATCGCGTCTGCTATCACCTCCGAGCCCTGACACCCAAACAAGACTGTTCCCCTTCGTCAGCATCATCGTATTGGACGTGCTGGCTACCGTCTGATTCATGATGTTGCTCAACAGGTGAGTGCGAAAATATGAATGCTCGTGGGCACTGGCGATAAGTGCTCCCCCCGCTCGTGATTCTTCGTAAACTTCCCAACCGGTTTCGTCCGATTTGCCACCCGCCTGCATTAGACGCATGTTTTTGTGCCAGCTCGAGATAGACCAGACGGAATGGTCGGAGGCTAGCTGGTCTCGTATGTAGAGATGGTTATTCCCATGATCGATGGGGGGGTCGATCCCCGGAGAGGTAAAGACGAAGAAGATTCCCTTGTAGTGAAAAGCCGATTGCACACCCAGGTCGCCACACCAGGAGATGCCCAAACGATTAAAGCGATCCTGAATTAGTTTCTGATAGCCGTTGGGACCAAGCCAGGCAGCTTCGTCGTGATTGCCAACCAAGACTAGTACGGGAAAATCTGGTCCGAGAACGCTATTAAGCTGCGCCTCCCAAGCGACTGGGTTATCGTCGTAGTCGAGGTCCCCAGATATTACCAAGGCTTGAGCTCCCTCATTCTTAACGACGTTCAGCGCCGCAACCGAAGTCGGACCTAAGCCCTGATCGCCGAAGAACGCAACCTTGAAATTCGGTGGTGTGGGATCACCTAAGTCGCCCCCAATCACTCTGACGAGCACAGGAACTGAAGTCGCTATGGCTCCCTGAGTGTCGGTAGCTTTGGCTGTCAAGGAATACGAGCAGGCAGACATACCGGTCCACGTAAAGCTGTAGGGAGCGGTGGTGGCAGTTCCCAACAAAGTACTACCCTGATAAAAATCAACTTTGGTGATGCCGTCGGCGTCGGCGGCTTCCGCATTGATAGTGATCGTTCCCGGATGCAGAAATATTGTTCCAGAGATAGGACTGGTAATACTTACGGTCGGTGGTAACGTTGTGATTACAAAGACATTCACAGTACTCGAAGTAGTTATGGCGCCGAGAGTGTCAGTGGCTCTCACCGTCAAGGCGTAGTTACCCGGGGCTGCATTGGCCCAGCCAAAGCTATACGGGAAGGTGGTATCCGTGCCCAGCAAAGTAGAGCCCCGCAAGAACTCCACCTTGGCGATGCCATCGCTATCAATAGCCTCCGCGTCGATTGTGATTGTCCCGGGCGCTAAGAAGCTGGACCCATTGGAGGGGCTGGTGATGCTAGCCGTTGGTGGCACTGTGGTAGTAATGACAAGCTCCGGTACATTGCCGAAAGCCTCCCGCGAGTTGAAGGTTGCGTAGGGACTACTGGTCGAAGGATTCTTTAGGGCGAGGCTTATTAGATGGCGCTCTGCACCTATCTCTGATCTAACAAATGAGGTGACGTCCCATTCGTAGAGCCGCTCCAAATTATCGATAACCGTCACGGAAGCTAGGGCGGTTCCGCCTGAAGAGGGTTTGTTGGACCATGTGATTCCCGTCTCGGTCCACGAAGTATTTGACACAGAGAAGATCTGAGCCGTGACATTTGTTCCAGAAGTGTCATTCAAGTGACCCGTCAAGCGCAGTTTAGCGCTAAGGATGGCCTCGCCAGGATCAAGGCTAAATAGATCAAACCGCAGGTAGGATTCCAGAGTTGAACGCTTGGAGCGCAACTCGCTGGCTGTGCCAAAGTTGCTGCTCGTTGCAGTGCTCGAGACATAAGCATCGGCTACCGGTGCAAACGTGGAGACGGTTCCGGCCACAAGCGCGGTTCTATTCCGACTCCTGTGTCTTCCAGCCGGCTCCCCGATTAATGCAGCTGATTTTGGTTGACCAGTGCTGTTACTTCCCAGAGCAGTAAGTCGAGATACGAGAGACCGCCTGGTTGATGAGGCTGCCGAGACGACAACGAGACTTATAAGCACTGTCAACAGTGAGATTGTGGCCTTGCTGATGTCTGCTCTCGAATTGTGCCGGTGGGCCATGAAAATTTTCCTCAACTCAAAGACGCACGGCGGCTAAGTTCGTCAATTTGTTGGGCTCAATTTGTTGGGCGACTTACATGGGCCTTAGCAATCTGCCGGTAAACCGAATCATCGACACCATTAGTCATTAGGGTCAACGCGGCTGAGGGGAATAGGATTGCAAGGAGAATCGGACGCCCCTTTATTATCCCAAGGGCCGTTAAGAAATGGAGGTGTGCCTGAGCCGACGGTAATGGATGCTAACGTATGGCGAGGCAGTGTTCCTTCGTCAACTTCGCGAACTTCGCGTAATTCGCAAAATTCGCGCGAAAGATGCAGGCACACCTCCCGTGCTGGCAAGTTTGTGGGTGGTGAATGACCGTTCTGCCGGGATTCTCATGCACAACTTCTACGGCCAGCTACGCCAAGCCGACAAGGCTACGGCAGTGATGCCGGCCCAACGCAGGATGGGCGCCCGCAGCGGGCCTCACGCACATCCGTACTTCTGGGCTCCCTTCGTTCTGGTGGGCCAGATGAACTGAGAGACACGTAGAATGAATCCTTTTAATTCCTCTCGGCCGTCCGGGCGGTAAAAATACTCGTCAACTCAAATGTGGTCCATGCCAATGCGGCGTTACTTGACTAATGTCTATTTTTGGCGTACTTTCTGCCCACACTCGAAAATTCGTTGGCTGGACCCACGAGCCTGCGTGTGCGGTGCATACTCTTGTGCCAGCACTACAATCATCAAAGCGCTAAAAAGCCTCAAGACAATCCAGTTCAATCTGGAACCAACGAAAGGACCCACCATGTGCGAAACTTTTGTATTTAAGAGAGCCAAACTGCCATTGATCGCCGCTTCGGTTCTGATGCTTTTATTGTGTTGCTTAGCACCGAATCTTACGGCGTCACCCCTTGTTCCTGGCAACGACGATGACAATCACGAGGCGAAAACACATTTTGTAGACGACGACAAAGAAGAATGCCCAAGGGCAGGATTTTCGACCATTCAGAGCGCAATCGACGCAGCTGCTTCCGGAGACGTCATCAAAGTCTGCCCTGGAACTTATGACGAGCAACTGAAGATCGCGAAACCGTTGACGCTTGTTGGTGTGAAGCGCGACGGAAAAAACCTTGCGGTGGTGCAACCATCAAACATGGTCGCAAGCGCTATGGACACGTTCGGGTTTAACCAGGCCGCAGTCATTCTTGTAACTGAAACCTCTGGTGTCACAATTAAAAACATCACTGTTGACGGCATCAATAATGGCGTGAAATGCGCGGACACCGAGGAGCAATTTCTGGGGTTAGAGGGAATTCTTGTCCTTTTCGCTTCGGCAAAACTCGACTCGGTCGTAATCAAGAACATACTAAGTGCGGGCGGATGCGCGTTCGGCTTTGCCATCGACTACCAGAGCGGTGATAGGAGAGCGCATCTGACGCTCAGCGATAGCAGCATACACGACTACGATATTGCCGGCCTTTTTGCTTTTGGCTCACGGAACACCCTCCACGCGATCGGGAATGTGATTACGGGTCTTGGTTCGACTAGTCTTGGGCAGCTCGGAATCCAGATTTTCTCAGGGACCACGGGCGTGATTGCGGAGAACATCATTACCAACCACGTCTTTACGCCGTGCGCACCTGAAGATTGTGCGTTCGTTTCCCATGGCATCGGTGTTTTCGACACTGCGGACGTGAGAATTGTTCGAAACATAGTAGGCACGGCTAATACAGGAATCTTTGCGGGGATCCCCATTGCCCCAGTGAATCGGGTGAACGTTCTCGAGAATAAAGTGTTTGACAGCCAAGGCTTGAATGGCATTTTGGTAAGCGGCGAAAACAACATCGTAAAAGACAACACCATCACCAACAGCGATAATGCTGGAATATTCGCAAGCAGCGGCCACAATGCTGTTCGAGGTAATACAATTAATGAAGCCGCTATCGGACTCCTCGTGGCTGCTGGTAATAAGTTATCGGACAACCGCTTCTTTAACACAGCTGTTGTGCAGGAGTTGTTTGATCCTGCCGCGCCTTTGACAAGTAGTCAGCGTGCCCTGACGCCTAGCGCAACAATCCGTCCTCTTCTTGGAAGGAGGTTGCGCAATCCGCAATGACCCAGTAGGCCGAAGTTTCTCGGGTGAAGCCGTCTACCACAACTGCTCCACGCGGCATTTCAGTAGATTCTTGGCAAACCGGCAAGGCAATAAAAGGCCATTAGCTCAATTGCGAAAGGCACTCTTAAAGAAGCGTCGGTTTGGTACCAAGTGCCTGAGTGGCGAAAGCGGGCTAGCTCAGCGCGGATCCCCGAATAAATAGAAGTACGAGTAGGCAATGAATTGCTGAGTAACGTTAAGACAAAAGAAATGGCGAGAATTGAGAAATACCAAGAGAAAGTGACTGTTCTGGACTATGAATTAGCGGGCGGAGGTTCGAGCCCTCCACGGCTCACCATTACTAACACTTGATCGTCAGATAGTTACGGGCAGCGGTTGAAAGCTGCCCGTTCTTGTTTTCGGATTCTCTGCCAGCAGTGTGGCAGATTTCCAGCGAGTGCGTTTTCTACAGTGAATGCTAATGTTTCCTATCTCTTGGCTTAAGCGGGTTGGTTAAATGTTGGATCGTCGCTTGAGTATTAATCCCGCCAACCCAGTGACAAGTAGCACGACTGTCGCTGGTTCAGGTATCAGACCCACCTCAGCTGTGACATCAACCGTACCTGGCGTGTTGTCTAGAGTAAATCCGGCAAATGAAAAAGCAACTCCGGTGTAGCTAAACCCCGGTGGGTTGGGCCCTATAGGAATGACGACGTAGTCGGGCCCTTGTGTAACAACCCCCAGGGTCGAAAAGCCTGAAATCCAATGTAAGCCGCTCGCGAAAGGGTCGGGCGAGGTCTGGGTAACTATCAAATCAAACCTCAGTAACGGAATAGATGGGTGGCTCGGTAAGGGGAATACGACTGTTCCTCCCGTGGTGGATGTAGTGACATGCCCCATTACCACGTGAAGGTTATATTACTCGCCAGCACAGTCGCGCTATTACCGGTGAAAGTGAACGTTACGGTGTGGTGCCAGTGCCGAACGTTACGGCGTTGGTGCCGGAGCCAATACAAGGTGCTCCGCACGTGAAGACTCCTTGCGTGAAGAATGATGTGCTAAAGCCTGGTTCGCCACCGGGTAGAAATAACAAACGGATCCGCACAAACTGGGAGCGAGGCGAAGAGACAGAACAGTGCGGAAGAGACAAATCTAAACATTTGCTTTCCTCCTTGAAAGAGTGGAAACCAATGGCGCGAGGATTGAAGTTTTTTTTCTGGAGCTTGGCGGAACTCCGTGTCAAATTGATTACAAGTCAATGTAAAATACCATCTGCCAATAAAATTTGAGAAAATTGACCAGGCCAGACAATTCTTGGTTGGGGATCATAAGGAACTTACCGCAGCAATATTTCGCCCTTCCATAGGTTCACTGCAAACCTGATTCAGATTATCTGGCTGGTCCATGTTGCGACGGCAAAAGGAGCTTGCACCCAACAAAGAATCGTCGTGTAATACAGAGGTTGCGCCGGAAGCAAACGCGCTAAGCCAGGTAGGGACCGTTTATCACCGCTTTCGTTGAAACAGAGCAACCGAGAACGTTCCTCGGCAACTCATCGTCGCTTCCGGCTACGCGGACCAGTCGATCTTTATCTTAGGAAGGAGAAAGATAATATGGGCTTCAAGATTCGCCGCGTCGAATACTTCTATGCCACAGTAAGAGATCAACCCGGCGAGGCGTACAAGCTGCTTTCTCTGTTAGGCAGACTGGGTATCAATCTGTTGGCGTTTACCGCCGTTCCCTTTGGGCCGATGAATACCCAGTTAACGATCTTTCCCGAGGACAGTGGGAGACTTCGTAGTGAGGCGCAGAAGTCTGGCCTCAAGCTGGAAGAACCTCAGCCAGCCTCTTGGTTCTGGGGGATGACGAGCTAGGGGCCGTGGCTGAGGTGCACATGAAGCTGTATGAGGCTAACGTTAACGTCTTTGCATCAAGTGGGGTAGCGGATGGCAAAGGTAGTTACGGATACGTTATTTATGTAAGGCCGGACGATTATGAGCGGGCGGTAGCGGCGCTCAAGGTTTAGTTTACCAATCACATCTGCACTAGGACCGCCTCACCCGCAGACAATGGGCCACTAGGAGGACTTCGTGCGCTACCACTCAACCGTGGTGCTGTTATTGCTAATTCTCAGTGGCTTCACCGCCCAGGGACAGAACTTGACTTCCGCAGACGAATACTCCCAGAGACGCATTTCCCGCTT
>Ga0209431_10001575_pt1 | contig 18852 bp, 17 predicted proteins | sample RifCSP13_3_FD_184021 | JGI IMG/M metagenome (GOLD analysis project Ga0209431, IMG submission 184021) | Soil microbial communities from Rifle, Colorado - Rifle CSP2_sed 13_3 (SPAdes) (version 2) | ecosystem: Environmental > Terrestrial > Deep subsurface > Rock core/Sediment | place: Rifle...
TTCTCTAACCTCAGATATAACAGGAAATATACTTGCTGGCGGCATTACGGCTCTAATTGGTCAATTATCTTTAGGGATAAATGGTGGAGTAATTTATCGAAGTTCTGCAAATATACAAGGATCTATAACAATATATGCCTTAGGAGATCTTGGAGCTATAAAATATGGGCAGATAGATTTATATGGGTCTCTGATAAGTTCTATAGATGGAGAGACTATACTATTAGGAGAATTACAGCTTGTAGGTTCTTCCGAAATCTATGCTTCTGGGTTGGCGTTACGAACTGGTCAATTAGTCTTATCTGGAACTGGATGGCTATCTGCAGATGCAACAGTAGGTATTGTCAGGAGATTGAGGACCACGGGAGGTCCTTCACGATTACTAGATACTTCCGGGACTATAGAACGAGTTTTATCGAGGGTTTAATATGCTGATCAATAATGCAATATCTTTACTAGCAAGAGAATTGAGGGATGTTAATACTCCGTATCAGTTTATGGATGACGATCTCTATTCGGCGCTTGTTGACGGTGTGGATGAATTAAATACAAGAGGGAATAGGGAATATGAAGTCGTAGGCACAGGTTCCAGTGCCACGATATCACCGGAACCAGGGATCACAGATAAAAAAGTATGGATCTTATGTTCTGCGATTCAGATTCTCAGGGGAGAAAAAATAAAGGCGTCTGCTACCGCTATGACTCTATCCAATTCAGGCGGTAGAACAGATTTGACTTCTATACCAGAGGCTATTGGCAGTGCCGTCGCTATCTTACAGACAAGAGTCAATCAGATACTATTCATGGAACGCAGAATGGATGTTGAGGGTCAGATGGGCTCACGAGAGAAGACAAGGCAGGTAGTTGAGTAGTGGCACTATTAACCGAGTATCAGAGGTCTATTATTAAAATAGCGCGGGAAAGGACTTATGATACTGATGTTTCTGTTGTGAGAGTCACCTCTTCCCCTGATGCAGGAGATGCCTATGGGAAGACAACGACTAAGACTACCTCGACAACGGTCATTTTGGCAAGTGTCTCCTATGGCCAGCGTTATGGCTTCAGGGCATTAGAGGCCGGCTTGATCGAAGATGGGGATTTGACCGTCGTAACCTCTCTGGATAATGAGGCGGTTATCACGGCATCGAAAGCCCATATAGAACTAAATGGAGACAAGTACAGTATTGGACAGATAGAGATATACACAGAGGCAAGCGAGATGGTTGTTCGATGTAAACGTTTAGGGTGATAGAAAGGGGTGCCGTATGGACACAGGAAAGGAAAAGTTGAAGCTGGCCTTTAGGAATGAGTTGACATATCAAACGCAAGTGAGAATCAAATCGATTCTAGAGACTGTTGATCTTCTCTCTCAGGCCAGTATGCCGAAGCCGGACATGTTAAGGAAGATTAAAGAGAAGATTAAATACGAGGTTTACGCGTATTCAAACTATGTCGAGATCTTCGGGACGAATCTTTTAAACGGCGGGGAGATCCCGTCCTTTATTGACAGAAAGGAGCCGTCCTGAACGGTCTAACACGAAAAGGCATACGGAAGATAGAGGCAGCCGTCAAACGGGCCAGAGCCGCTGCACAAGAAGCCCTAGAGCGCAATGTCGAGACGGTCTTGATTCCTGCAATAGTAAAACGTGCGCCATCCAGAAAACAGGAAGAAGAGATCCTAGTCCGGGGGGAAGGTGGGGATGTTGGTAGACGATATCGGGTCGGAGGGGCTGATAGTTATATCGAAGAATTGAGATTGTCATTGAAAGAGGCTATCGCTAGCGATTACGTGAGAACCCGGAAAGAAGGCAATATGATCATCGCCGAGTCGGGCCATGCGGATATCATCAACGAGATGACAAAGCTCTATTGGAGGGTTGCAGGGAGTATAGGTGGGACACGAGAGACTTATCCATACAAAGAAGGGAACTCTGCCACCCCAAATTATGTCCAAGCAATAGAGTTTGGCGGGCAATGGCAGGTATTGCCGAGAGGGGATTATCCATTGAGACCAGAGCCGGATATCACAAGAGATACCATGTATAAGACGGTCCATCCTTGGCGGATGTACGGAGGTGCAGTGCGGGACAGGGTAATCCGGAGACGTATGATCGCTAATATCAAGCGATATGTCAAAAGCGAAGTCCAGTTTGAGGGATTCAATAAATGATTATCGAGAAAGATCTGACAAACGTCTATCGGTCGGTCTATAAGTTCTTATTCGAGACTACCTATACAAAAAGCGCTGAGACAAAAACCCTCTTACAGCACTTCTCTGGCCTCAGCATCTTATCGGAATACCCTCAAGATCTGGCCATGATATCGCTTCCGACCGTAGCCTTATCTTCCCCTGAGGAGGGGAGTATGGAAGACCCTTATTTCGGGGACGCCTATGCCTATCGGTACGAGTTCTCTTTGTATGGCTTCTCGGGCGGCCAGACAGACGATGCAGATAATATACTGCTTCGGGATGATATCAGGAACGATATTAAGAGGCTTCTTGAGGGGTCCAGTATCCCTATCTGGTCATTCCCGGACCTGACGGAACTTGGGAATATGGAGGCCATCGATATTATCTCAAGGCATCTTCCGCCAATCAGTCAGATGATTGAGGCGGAGAGATTCAAATTTGTTATTGATTTTGCAGTTATTTTAGAAGGTAGATAATAGATAGACAGAAAAAGAATCGGGCAAAATTAACAAACAAGGAGGTGAAAAATAGGTGGCAAAATTAAAGAATGATGATCTAAGGAAGCGTAAAAAAGAAGATCTCTTTGTCGAGGGGTATTATGTCCCTTCGGCCTCAGATATCACATCTTCTATCGATGCGGCACAGAACAGCATTGACGTGTATGGAGAAGATGATCCTCTTACAGAGACGACCGTCAACAACGGAACGCTCAATGTCACTCTCTATGAGAAGACAGGGGATATTACTCTGCAGTCCCTCCTGACCAATCAGGACCCGGGTGCGACAGGTAATAAGCAGTTCTATTACAACGAGGTCACTTCTGTCGGGGCGTGGATCAATGTTAAAGACAAGGAGAACACGAAGTATATCAAATCCATGTTCTTTAACAACTGGGTTCCTACCCCTGGATTGCCTCAGGGTGGCGCCGGAGAGAAGTCTCAGAGGGCTTATTCCGGTCAGTGCGGGATACCGAAAGAGTTTAATCAGCCCATTGTCAGCGAGCTTGTGACGCTGTCTGGTTCTCCTGCATTGCAGTACGGTCCTTGGGCCGTCCCGGGGTCATCGCCTGCAGTCTATGCAATTAAGATCCTTGCGATAGACGATACGGGCACCTGGAAGACTCAGGAGGTCAAGGTCAGCTCTACAATGGTCCTGGCCAATAAGAGCGTCAGCAAGTCGGCGATAGAAGCGGCGCTTGATGCGGCGATATTCTCTGCGGCTACTAAGGCATTTATCCTTTATCTGGCGGATAATGCGGTGGTCACTGGAGTCTATCCGAGTTTCGCAACCAGTGCGGCAAATGGCGGGAAACTCAGGACGTAAGATCAGGATATAATTTTTATATCCCCTGTGCGGGTGACGATGCCCGCACAGGGATTTTCTTAACAGATAGATAGATCTTATCGAAAGGAGCAGCACGTGGGAAAGAAGAAGATAGCCAATATATTTAACCTTTATAAGCATGAGACGATAGTTGAGGTCTCAGATCCGCATGGTAATGCCACAAAGATTAAGATCAAGAAACTGACCTCAGATCAGTCCAGAAGCGCATCAGAATATCTGGATACCAGACTTGCCACAGAGAAGGCCCGTATTGATGCAGCACAGAGAGAATTTATCTTAAAGACATTTCAGCACCTCCCTAAATCAAGACTGGCCGATCTCATTATCAGCATAGAAGCGCCATATATTAGAGATATAATAGACTTAGCACCACAAGGGGAAGGCGATATAGAAAAGACAGCCAAAGATAAGTGGGAATCTTCCCGGAGAGAGAAATTAGACACAGAGACTGAAGAATCACTTATCTCTTACCTTGTGGACCTGTCCATAGAGTCTAAGGCTAAAAACGGTGCCTTCGGGGATTATAACCGAATGGTGCTGTGTCTATCCTGTCTTGACCCGGATACGGGAGAGCAGATCTTCTCGATGGATGAGCAGGAACCTAATTATATTGGTCATTGTTCTCAGGATGCGATCAATTTCATCACCAATAAACGTCTTGAGATTGCCACCGCGGAGACTCAAGGTGAGATCAGGAGGGCCGCGAAGGACCCAAATTTTACTTAGATTATTCCATCGCCAAGAATTACGGGCGATTGCCAGCATATAATGGGATGGACTTATGTGAAGTCCCGCATGAATTTAAACTGGTGTTATCTTATAGGGCTTTCTTAGATTATGCAACGCAATGTGTGGACATGTACCGGGAGTGCCCGAAACCGAATAATATCGAAAGGCACGACCCGGAGGCACTCGATAACTGGCTTGATATGGCACGAGCCTATAAATCAACCGGGGAGATCCAGCAGTTCATTACCGAGGAAGAGGAATGGAGTGCATGGATAGATTTTGCAGGGAAAACAGCCATAGAGGGGGTGTCCTTTAATGCCGAGAGCGAGTAGTAACGAAGATCTTCTCTTAAGTATCGGGATCGATACAGCATCTCTCAATCAGGCAAAGCTGACTATTCAGAGGGAATTAGGTGGGATTATGATCCCAGTTTCTATCTCTGGTGTCAATCAGGCAAGCCTCACCAGACTCACCCAACAAATAGGCACGGCCAGTGTTGCCAACGAGAGACTCGTCCGGGAACAACTCCGTGGCGACCAACAGAGAATCAGGAATCAGAGAGAGATAGTCCAGCTTGAGACGGCACAGGAGCGCCTTGGAGTGGCCAGAACCAGGAGACAACAAACTGAAGGGGGCGATGTCCTCACAGAACAACTACATTCACTGCAGCAAGAGGCCGATCGTGGCACTGTGAAGGCCTTAGATGATCGCCAGAAATCTATCGATAAGGCTATCGAGAACGAACTTGATGCTTATCAGCGTCAAGATGTGGAGGTTCTTCGTAACACCAATAAACGGCTCACCGCCGAACAGAGGATGAGAAATAAATCCCTTAACGATCGGGCTACAGCAAACGATAAGTTTGAAGATGAGCAAACCAGATCAGATTGGGAGGGGCAACAGAGAAGAAATAAGGCTATTGAACAACAAAACAGATTATTGCAGAGACAAAGAATAGAAGCCAATAAACCCAGTAAGACATTAGCAGAATTTGGTAGTGCCTTAAAATGGGGTGCCATATTTACTGTAGTCTATACCGGAATCAGGACGCTTAAGGCGGCGATTGGGGGGACGGCACGAGAATTTATTGTCATCGATGATGCGGTCAATATATTACGCCGGGATCTGAATCTTACATCTGATGAAATGGGCAAAGGTTTAACGCAGGCCATCTTACATGCAGAAGCAACGGCTGTCAAATATGGTCAAGCCGTAGCCGATGTCATCATGGTGCAGGATAAATTCGCCAAGCAGGGAAAGAGTCTGCCGGATATTATGACTTTGACCGAGGCAACACTTGTGGGTGCAGCCACCGCCATGATCACAGCCCAGGAAGCCGCACAAATCTTATCTACGACTATGCTTGCCTTTGGTCTATCGGCAGGAGAGGCTATCGGAGTTTTCGACCGTTTGAACGAAGTCTCAAAAAAGTTCAATATTACAGCCAAAGACTTAGGGGCGGCCCTGCAACACACAGGTGGTTCTGCAAAACAGGCTGGCGTTACTCTGGATCAGACTATAGGACTGATCACGGTTATTGCAGAGGCCACAGGCCGGGCCGGGGCTGAAATTGGCAATTCCTTAAGAACCCTGTCTTCGTTTGTTTATAGACCTGAGACCGTCAAAGGATTAGAGAGGATGGGTATTGCGGTTCAGTTGGCGGATAAATCTTATCGTAAATTGGGAGATATTCTTGGTACGGTAGTCCGTAAATGGGAGACGATGACAGATGCGGAACAAGAGAATATTATTCAATTGATGGCCGGGACACTCCGTAGAGAGCAATTCCTGGCAATTGTAGAAAATTATCCGAGAGCACTCTCTGCTAGTGCAGTGTCTGCTGGGTCTTTTGGTGGGGCACTATCTGAAATGGCTATCAAGATGGATACGGTGAGTTTCCACGCTGAAAGATTACGCGGAGCCTTCGGGGCTCTGGCTACAGACATGGGAAATGCTTTCGGACTTAAGACCGGATCCATTGTCTTCATGGACATCCTATCCGCTGCTCTCGTTCGACTTGGACAGAGCGTGCGTGGCGTGACCGAATTAGTACGAGAAGCCTTTGTAGAAGTTAATTTGGAAATAGATAGATTCATAACAATTTCCGCAAAATCTGGCCAAGCATTAGATCCTGCATTGCAGACTTATTTATTTATCTCTAAGGCATTATCGCAGAATAAAACCATAACAAAAGACTTACAGATTGATATCGAAAAAGAAATCTTAAGATTGCAGGGTCTGACATCTATCCAATTCAGTACACTTACACAATCGCAAGATTTCAGAGCGACCATGATTCAATTGGCAGGAGATGTCTATTCTTCATTATCTGCAAAAATACCGGATTATATCAGTAAACAAGAGGCCCTGAATGATAAGCTCATATTGACGAAGGGGCGCCTGGAAGATCTGTTGGATTTATCCAATCTACCTGTGAGCCCCCTTGAGGATTTCCAGGAGGGCCTCAAGGGAATTATAGAATTATATAAGTCATTCACACTTTCACCTCCTTCAGCCTTATCCAATTTACTAGAGAGAGTATCTGGCAAGAATTATCTACTAACCACACAAGACAGAGATCTCATAAATTCCATGATTGAATCTCTAAAGACAAAGATAAGCCAGGGCGGACAAGGAGTCACGGATGCGACAAATTATCTTAATTTAATCAAAGAGATCCAAGCCCAGTTAGGTAAAGCGACTCCGGATATAGATCCTCTCTATAAATTCCGATCTGATGCCTTAGATGCCTATATGCGTAAAGTCGAAGAGATGAATAGAGTCTATAAGCAGCATCGGGATACGGCAAAATCTACCTTTGATGAAGAATTAGCTTTTAATACAGCCCTATTGGCAACTCATGATGCCCTGATCGATGGTTATAAGCAAGAGATCATCGCTATCGAGAAGAAGGCCGATGCAGAGAATCGTGAACTCGCACCAGGTGAACAGCGAGATATTCATGAACGGAGACTCCGGATTGCACTCGAATTGATTGATCAGGAAGGATTGGTCAATAAATTGAAGGAGCAACACAGAGTACAATTATTGATCAATGCCGATATGGACGCACTGATCGAAATTGCAAAACCATTGCGATCTATCTTTGGCGATACCGAACAGCAGAATCTTACGGAATATCAGTCTGGACTCTCGACCCTGCAGTCCCAATTAAAGGCAATTATAGCAGCTAGACTTAATAAACCGGCTCTCTCTCCGGATGATTTGGTATTGCAGGAGAAAGAAAACGATATACGGGAACGCCTGCTTGAGACAGAAAAGGCAATCTTAAAGACAAAAGGAGACATCTTCTTATTTGACCTCAATGTCAGGCGCTCTCAGTTGCGTGGGGCCACACAAGAAGATGCCTTACGGGCCGAGATTGAAAGACTAACATCTTCAGGGAGCGCAGACAGAGCATTAGATAAGACAAAAGAATTGATTGATTATCAATATGGTAAAGCTGAAGCCTTAGTTTCTACAGTCTCAGATAATATGTCTTCCGGCATGATATCGGCCTTAAAGGCTGCTCCAGGGGAAGTTGATGATGCCTTCAGGAGCATGTTTGATTCGATATTTACTGATATCGCCGATACGACTTTAAAAGAACAACTCAAGCCATTAATCTCGCCCAAATTAGTCAACATGGATGAATGGACCATTGTATCGAATATGATTAAGAATGCCATCGAAATAGGTGGCAGGAATCATGCCATTATGATTAGTAATGCCCAGCAGGGCATAGACGTGACATTACCCACGACAAATCTCGCTGGTCCTGCCGATGGCGTTGATGCCACATGGTTTCAGAAGTATGGCGGGACAGCATCTATTGTAGCCCTAAGCGCTATGCAGGGTGCGCAGAGCGGAAATATGGCTCCTGCGGCTGGATCTCTTATTGGAGCATTAATAGGAAATGCGGTTTTGCCTGGTGTTGGGGGTATTGTTGGGTCAGTATTGGGCGGTCTTGTTGGTGGTCTCTTCGGTAAAAAGAAAAAACAGGAGCCCACCCCAGTCAAAGATCCGATGCTTGAAATCGTACATCGTGATTTAGAATACGTGAATAGGAATCTTGTGGCGCTTAGAAAACCGATGGAACTCTTTGCCTTGCCATCAAGTTATTATTTCTCGCAACGGCCTTCCGGCGGGGTCCAGGTCCAAGGCGTGACGATTAATGTCTATGGAATCGAGAATAATGCACAAATGCAGGATACAATTACCAATGCCGTGGCTCAAGGCTTTTCTGTTTCGGCCAAGAGAGTTTATCAGGGGGTGGCATAGATGCTGACATGGGCAATATCAAAATATGTCTCAAGTTCCTGGCAGACAGATGGAACAATTCCGGTCCCAAGGGGACAGAGTTTCTCTGAGGTTATCGCATCGAGCATCCAGGAGATTGATCTTGCCGATGCGAGTAAGGCCGCAGTCATCCCGGAGACAAAGTCAAATAAGAGTGCAATGAAGCTCTTCTGGCATCGGGCGGAAGTGGCCTTAAAGACCAAACTTGAGACTTACATCCAGGCTGGAACGGGACTTAAAATAACAACTCACGTCTCAGGAAAAATCTTCGAGGGTTATATTACCAACATCGAATCAGAGCTCATCATTGGACAATCCAGAGAACAGTACAATGTTTCGATTGATTTCATGCAGAAAGTGGTGGCCTGATGTCCATCAAACTCTCTCAGGCTGGCGAGAATCAACTCTCAGCTAAGATAGTCAAGGCGACCTATCGGCTCCATGTAAACGGATCGGCTATCCCTAAAAACAGAATTATTTCATACTCCTATTCCGCAATGATCGAATATGGGGCGATGGTCCTATCGTTAGAGATCTTAAACCAGGATTATGATGGCGATACTTATGCTGATTACACTCCTGAGAACACCGGAGCATCAAATCCATTCCAGTTCGGTAAATTAGTAGAATTATGGGAAGGTCTACAGACGATTACGAACGAAGAATTTAAGAAATTCACCGGCCTGATCCGGCAGGTCGAGGCGAGAAAAAACGGTGGCAGGAATACCATCTTTGTTACGGCCATGGATTATATCGTCCGGATGGAAGATCTCGATATAGAACATACTTTTGAGGCAACTAAGGTGGCTTCTGGATGGATTACGCTGACGCCCAATCTTGGGTTAGTCGATGGATCTCGAAATGAAATAGCTGATACACTTAACTCACCAAACCCCTATTGGGCAGAGAATCCACCTCCAGTCATCAAGCTGGTTGAGATTGCCAATAATAATGAAGATGTCCTATTTGATGGTTTTGAGATTCATAAGATATCTGGTCAAGTTGTCTTAGGACAAGCTATTGATACGAATAATGTATCGGTGAAAGCAAGTTATTGGTATTACGGCACTGGCGCTATCCCATGGTTCTATGTTGAAGACGCCATACGTCAGATTATAACCAAGACTGACGGATATGGCAATACCCCGTTTACCGATTCCGATATGACACAGACCCTATTGAATGTCGACGGCGTTTCTACAGACAGCCTGGTCCCATGTATTGATGGTGACACAACGGACGATATCACTTATTTGACAAAGGATATTTCCAGCTCTGCCACCACGATTGCTATTCTCGATGCGACCAAACTACCAAATATTTCTGGATATATTAAGATTGAAGATGAGTATGTTCAATATACTGGAAAATCAGGAAATTCACTGACCGGATGCACTCGTGCACGATGGGGTTCCATGGCGGCAGTGCATAGCATGGCAGTACCGATCCGACAGGCTTGGGAGGCGCGAAGACTCTGGTATTTGAACTATAGTAACGTTATCACGAATCTGGTCTTAGGTAATTTTACAATCACTGGCACCGGAGGCGCCTATTCTTCTTTTGATAGGCGATATGGGAGAGTAATTCTCACCGGGGCACTTTCTGGTGGTGGAACCGTAACATGCAACACGAATTATTCATTTTATACTTTGCAAGCTACTGGAGTAACATTTGTTTATGTGAAATTCAAAGAGAATGATATAAAAAATCGTTTTGAAGCTATCTCTTCTTTTAGGAAGATTCTGGCCCCGAATTATATTTTAAGGACCAGAGGTGACGGTAAAATATGGGGAGAATATTTATCACAGAAATCATCGCCTGATTACACATTAAAACTTGCCACAAGTCTTTCTTACGCAGAAGACACGGATCTATACACACGCGTAGTCGTTTTTGGGCAGAACGCCTCTCCTGTTAGTATAAATGCCAAGGCGCTTGTTTCCGGTTTTAATTATTCATCGGTTTCAACGGGAACATTATTGCAGTATGAACCTATCGATAAAGAATATGATGGTTACTATGTGCTATCTGGCCCCTCCGGTGTTACTATCTTAGATACACCGCGACCTATATTATATATGAATGGACTGAAGATATCTGATACGAATCAGTTGTTACAGCAACGCACTTTTAAGGTTATCCCTGCTCCACGTCGTTATGCAGATACGGTGCTCTTACAGATAATACATAGGCCCGATGAAAAACAACAGTCTATACATCAGAACAAGAGCATATATTATTTAAGGGAACTATTTATTCAATTTCCAGATCGACACATCGCCAGAAATCAACCGATCGATGTTTATAATGCCAATACTTTCATATCGACCATACCCGTTAATTCAAGTATGGCGGATTATGTGGTCCTTGATCCCGTGACGCGTGATAAGAAGATCCGGGATTATGGTGTTGTGGATTACGAAGCCGGGACATGGTTATTCTGGCCAACTCATCCATCATGGAATGCATTAAAATCTGCAAATAATGCAGATTATATGGTATATTTTGCCGATGGAACATGGACTTACGAGAATCAATCGTCTGGGATCCGATCTGGGATTAGATATTTCAATGGGATGACTACATCTATGGCACAACTTCCGGCAGCACCACTTTTCTTATTGTTAAAGGATGCATTTCCGGATAAAAAAATTGTCGAACAAGCCGAATTTACGGCAGATTTTACTTATAAAACTTATATCAGTAACAATGATTGGGGTAGTGTTATTGATAGGCGGTCAGATACGAAATGGCAGGTGCTTTGGGATGTGGAACCTGCATCTGATCTAATTTTGTTGGCTATCGATCTACAAGTTGTCACAAATATAGATTTAATAGATATTGCCTCTGGTTTTTATACTGGAGCAGCATCTTATCAGCGAAGGTATGCTTTCACGAATACTTATAGTCTACAATATTCTGTTGACGGGACAGATTATTATTATATAGGGAAAGAGACAACCGGGTTTAATTTATCTGCAGGCGACGTGGCGTCTTTTGATGTTTCGGCCCTCGGAGAGGATTTTCAGGCACGCTACCTGAGATTACATCTTGATAAAGCTGAAAAAGTCAATTATGGTCCTATCGACAAAAGAACTGGAAAGATTCCTGATGCCTGGCTGGCATCTATTGTGGAAATTAGAATTTACAAAGATGTTGTCTTGGTTGGAGAGGCCAAATTGTCCGGGGGTGATCCATTCTATCTGAAGGCTGGAGATATAGTCTATAAGGATACTCAAGTCAATGAATATCTTGACACACAGGAAAAGTGTAATAACCGGGCCTCTGGACTTTTGGCTGAGTTCAGAAAGAATCATTCAAAGGCTCAAGTAGAAATAGTCTATCATCCGTCTTTGATGGTTGGGGATACGATTGCAGTAATAGATAGCATCAATAATGTCAATCGGAACTATTTCATTGAGTCTATTCTGTCGAATAATGGCAGGATGAATCTTACGCTGGGGTATTACCCGTGATGGAGAAGTGCTTTGAAATCATATTCTGATTTATATGGCTTAATTAAACGTGCCGTGTCAGAGGAGATACACGGAGAAGCCGGAGTCAGAATCACGCCCGGACCTGCCACTTCTATGGCCGATCAGGAATTTCTGGAATCTATTGCAGATTCTTCTCAACCCGCTATTATAAGTGGTCTTGAAGTCATAGCATCTACACCACCATCAATGTCTGTGACTATTAAGTCTGGATTTGGATATATTGAGGGCCGACGAGTGGAGGTAGCCGAAGATACTCTTATTACAGTCCCAACAGGAAAAGCCGTCTGGTATGTTCTTGTGAATGCAGGAGTCAGGATATCTAAGTATCCATTAAACGCTGGCCTGATTGCTGCAAAGATTATTTTACAGGCAGAAAGTCTCCGTATCGTCCAGGAAAAGGTGCTCATTGAAGGCCCCGATGGATATCTCATTGATGGCAGATCGGTCTATTCTGCTATGAAATACGACCCGTCAGATCCTGCATTTCGTTATGCTATAGCAGAAGCATTACCAGATATTTTCGCTGAGAATATTTTTGGGGAGTTGACGCTTTCTGAGAAACTAAGGCTTGTTAATGCCCGCGGTACTATGGAGGCGAGATCTGATGGAATGCGTTTTTTTGATACTAGTGGGAGAATCCTGGCAGAATATCTATCGACCCGAGCCAGAGTCGCGGGATGGAATATAGAACCGGGGAGACTTTATTCACAGAATATCTTGATCGATAGTGCCAATGAAAGTATTGGAACGGCTGACTTTGTGTCGGGAGCCCTTGGTAAGGGATGGCGCATCACTCCGGATGAAGCTGAATTTCAGAATGCAAGGATTAGGGGAACCCTATCAACCGCTGTTTTCAAGAAAGATACTATCTCTGCCTTGAATGCAACGTTTTTAATTGCCAACTCCACCATGCTTGCTGAGGATCTGACATCTGTAGCGACGGATATTATCGTCAAGGAGTCCGTGTTTTCTAATGGAGATCGTGTTCGTATTAAAGATGGTTTTGCAGACGAATGGATGGTAGTGACATCTACAGCATCTTCCTCTGGCGATAATTGGAGCTATGCTGTGACTCGCTCATCCCCTGTGGCTTGGACTGCAGGGGTGGCTGTTGTTTCACTTGGGAACTGGAATGGGTCAGTAGGTACTGGCTTTATTATGCTCGATGCCGCAAGTCAATATGCACCATTCATTGATGCCTATATACGGACGGGACCTAATCAATTAGATTATTCTCTGAAAGCACGGTTGGGTCGACTTGACGGTATCAGCGATTCGCATTTCGGCAACCTCTCAGGTTATGGACTTTATTCAGAGAATGCATATTTAAAAGGAAAACTTGTTGTGGGTCCCGGGTCCACTGGGCTTGGATTATTTGATGATGCGGGGGATTTAGCTTTATTGGATAGCGTCGATTATGATGATATAACAGGATCCAAACCCCCGATCAACGCAGATAATACTACTACCACTATTGATGGCGGGATCATAACAACTGGATTTCTTAATCTGTCAACCAATGGCAATATCAGATCAGGACAGACAGGTTACAATACAGGAATTGGTTTCTGGATTGGGGATGCTGCAGGTACTCCTAGGTTTTCTCTTGGTAATCCTGGCGGAAATTATCTTACATGGGACGGATCAATCCTTACTCTCAGTGGCGCTGTTAATATTACAGGAGGTAATGCCGTCAAGCAGAATGACTCAATTACTCTATTGACTGGTCGAACTGCAAATAATATTTCAGAATCTGCTACAAGAAAATGGGCATCACAAACCGGTGCCACAAAGAACAATGTCTTCTATCAGTCATCCACTCCTACCGCAGAGACCACAGGGGATTTATGGTTCAATACGTCTACATATACGTTTTCAAAGTGGTCTGGTTCCACATGGGATGCAATCAGTGATGTAACGGCACAAAAGACAGCGGCAGCCATTGCCGGTCAGGGGACGTTGGCTACCCTGAATTCTGCTGATTATGGAAGTAACGTATCAGGCACTAAGCCTCCTTCAGACGCCACCCGAAACATCATCTATCGACAGACCTCTCAGCCTTCCGGCGTTACGGGTGATTTGTGGTATGACACAGATGATACGCTCCAAACATTCTATTATTATAATGGTAGTTCTTGGGTTGTGGTAGGGAATTATGCAAACAATACGAGTCAGCTTACAGATGGAGCCAATTTAGGTGGGACAGCAACTTGGGGTGGAGTATCCGATAAACCTACCTTCGGTAATATGGCCTATGAGAATTTGGTCGAACTTGCAAAATTGGGTAATACTGTGGTTAGTGGCGGCTATCTCCAGACAATACTTATTGATGCGGCTTATATACAAGCAGGTACTATAACAGGCAGGACCCTCCAGACCAAGTCCGATCCTGGAAGTGGAGATAGAAGCAGGTTTATTGTGAGCGCATCAGATAATTATGCTCATTTCTATGACAGTAATAATTATGAAGTTACACGAATCGGTTTATCTCCCGATGGAAATACTACGATATATGGTAAATTTGGAGGCAGTGTTCTATCTAATATAATAGGGGTTGTAGGTGTAAGCAACCTTGCAGGAATTGTTGGGGTTGGACAGAGCACTCCGTCAAATCAGGGAGGGGTAGGTGGAATCTTTAGGGGAGGTGCGAGTACAGGATATAGTAATGCTGATATCATTTGGGGAAATGTGAATGTTTCTGTTCCTGCTATTGAGGGTACAAGTCTATTGACAAAATTTTCAAGTTCCCTTAATACATTATATGCTTGGCGCCCAGTATCGGGAGAGAGGCATTTAGAAACTGCGCAATCTAACGGATGGCTTTTCTCGATACCTTTCGTAAAAATTGTCACATGGACAGGAAATGGATCATCTCAATCTATTCCAGTCGGATTCAGTCCAGACATGATTATAGGGGCAAGAAGTAGCACTACTTCCGGAAGATATTGGTGGTCTTGGATATCTGGCATGGCAACTGATCGAGTAAGATTTTTTCATGATGGCTCAATGCCAACTGGGGTTATTAATAGTGTAGATTCTATGGGATTCACAGTTGGATCAAACGTGAATGCCAACGAAAGCGGAGTAGCATTCTCTGCAATATGTATCAAGGCAAGGATCAATTAACCATAATGGAGGGTCACAAAATGCAAGAAAGAAAGAAAGAGATAGCACAAAAGATAGATGAGTTTCAGGCGGCCATCGGTAAAACAATGGATGTTTTCGGGAAGGAGAATTACGGTCAGATGGTGACACAGTGGAATTTTACTTCGTTGAGGCAGGTGTTGGATGGAGCATTAGGGGAGTTTCGTAGGAGTATTGAAGGGATTGTTCAGGGATATGAAGAAGAACTGCAGAAGTGCAGAGAAGACAAGAAGGAAGACAAGAAGGAGGAATAATTGATGGATACTGTAGCCTATATCGATCCAGGTCTGCCGCTTGCAGATAAGATGGAATTGATCAACAAGAACCTATCTCTACTACAGGGGGCGTGGGAATCTCAGAATGCAGACAAGTCAGAGCTGGACAGCATCTATGCGTTGATTCAAATGTCTCGTAAATGGAAGCGGGGTCAGGGGGTTGGAAATACATCCGGGACTTATGCGGGATGGACCCACTTTAAAGCCGAGGCGGGTTATTCGATCTGGAAATATATTGTCTCGGATTTTGCCCATAATATAGATAATAGGCTATTTTTTGATGGCAAGTCTTTGACTTATATGGGGCAGGCGACGACTGAATCTGATACTTCGTTCGATTCGGTTCAGACATACGATGGGAGTGCATATACTGACAGGACGACAGAGGCGGGGAGTGAAACTGGAACACCATTTACATTACTATCAGACACCAATGATTATTGTTATATAGGGCATGGGAGTCAATTCTCTGGTTTTGATTTAGAACTTGCCACCCTTGGCAGTGGTCATACTCTTGTCATTGAATATTCAAAGGGATCCGGGCAGTGGGGGACAATCAATGCGGCGAACATCACAGACAATACTGAGAACTTCATATATTCAGGGAATATTTCTTTTATCATTCCAGGAGATTTCGCAACAGATACCGTCAATGGAGTTGCATCGAAATACTGGATACGAATTAAGACGACTACAGTGCCAACGATCGCCGCGACTGCATATTTCTGTAAGCCTATCAACAACGTCTCGAATCTACTGTCCATATCATCCACTCAGGCAAGAGAGAATAGGTGGACGTGGTGCTCTCTTGGAACGGCAATTTATGTGACGATCAGGAATGCTGGAAATTCCCTCTACGAAGGCGATTATTATATCACTCCAGCATCATCGGCGGCAAACAAAGAGAATTTCTTGGCCTACAATCATCAGTTCACGGCAGATTATCAGGACTTAAATTATACCAGTAATGCAGGGGTATTTGCACAGAAGGCGGTGAACGAGACAATTACTGGTCGATGGACTTTTACTCCCTCTTCAGGCGTTCCATTAACTGTTAGTGTCCCGGATGGATATGATTCTGCAGACTATCTTACAAAGATCATCAATAATGATACAACTAATGGACAAAGTTTTGGCTTATCTATTCAAGCAGGGAATAGTAGTGGTGATGTAATCTTGTATCTATCTAAGCGTGATGGTACAGGAAAATGGCAATTTTTTGGCAATAATGAAACGAGAACTGTGGATTCGTTATTAATAGGAAGTTTAAGTATTGCTCCAGACACCACCCTACATGTTTATCGAGGGGACAGTGGTGGAGCAAGCCATTCTTATGCTGGCTTGACAATAGAGGATGATACAAATGTGCATCTTCAGTTTTTAACTCCAAATGCAAACTATGCCGGTATTAAATTCGGTGATCCAGAAGATAGCGGCACCGGTCAAATAAATTATTATCACAATCTTAATGAGCTTTGGTTTACTGTTAATGGATCTTCTGTAAATTATATAAACTCCTCAAACCAGATTGTGAATACCCTCTCCACTGGCATAGCTCCGTTTGTGGTGTCGAGTAGAACGCCAGTAGTAAACCTAAGAGTGGAGGGGGTTGATATTGTAGCAACAGGTAGCTTACCCGCGGCAGGAGCATCACAGGACGGTAAAGTCATCATAGAGAATGTGGGAGCTGGAGATCAAAATTTAATCATATATTCTAATGGGCAACGATTCAGAATAAATGGCGGGACTGGGTTCTAAAAGAATCATCCCACCCCTGGCCTCACCCGTCAGGGGCTTTTCTTTGTCAGGGCTGCAAACAACCGCAGTTCGATCAAATTCTGATTAACGAGGGATGAATTACGCTGTATGTCCCTCACAAGGCCCTCTAATTTGTCAATCACATCACAGAGGTAAATGACATCCTTCCCGCCTGCAGGGTCGCAATCCCTTTTTCATCAGGTCATCTTTCCTACTTGGTCATTTCTTTCTCACCTCCACCACCCGCCGTGGCTGAGGCTTCCCCCGCTTCCGGCGCCGGAACTCTGCCACCGTGATTACTTTGCCGTTTATCGTTATGTTCTGGGAATGCTCCGACTCGTCCCAGTCCTGCGGCGTCACAGGGGTCCTGCGGCCCATGAGATATGTGTCTGCCATTTACTTTTTATCCTTTCTTTTCAGTGCAGCCCTGATGGACTTCCATGGGATTTTTATCTCAATCACCCCGGTAGTTTCCACCGTAAAAATGCGGAAACCACTCGGGACCTCGTACCACCAGACATCCCTAAGATCATCTTTTATTCTGTGCGGTGCTAATCGCAAGTCTTTGTTCGCCAATTACTCCTCCCGCCGGATGGCCTGCCAGAACTCATTAATAATCCGGTATGGTGTAGGGGGTGTTGATGATGTCATATCCGGTCTCTTTCCCCTTGTATTTACCCCGTTCATTCAAATGATATCCGTTTTTAAATGTATATACAATCTTTGCCTTCCGAAAAAAATATAATATACACTCCTACACTCGTCTTATCCCGCCGCTCCAAGCGCTTCAGATACGTTAGATTCGTCATAACTTTCCTCCTTCATTATTTTCTCTCCCCCCTCCCAATGTAAAACTATTCATGCAAGTTATAGGGTTTCTTCCATCCTGATAGTCTTTATTGTGCTTTTTATCTTTTCTCCATCTATATATATATCATTTCCAATGATAAAAAAGTGCGACCAGCCTATGGGTATGGATTCCTCTAAATTGACCCAAACATCTATAAGTGGAGTCTTGTCTTTTGTAATGTTTGACCAACCTCTAGATATAGTTGGATCTATGTATGGTTCTGGAACCGGATCTTTTAGTTCGTTATGTTTTAATATAGCGAGTATATTATCTAATCTTGTATTTAACACTCTCTCAAATCTTGTTATCATAACATCAAAACTATAAAAAACTGTATATGCAACTAATATCGCCACCACAAATAAAAAAATGGTGTCCTTATACGTTAAATAAAAATAATTTTTCATTCCACACCCCCCATAATTCTGCTAATGTCATCTACCTCTCCTCCCCCTCATCTATCCTATCCTGCCGATCATCTGCCCGGACGCTTTGACAGATTAAACAAGGGCAGGTGCTTACAATACCGGTACAACGTGGTAGGGTACAGGCCTCGATCTGCCTTCTGTATCCCCAAAGTAACCGCTCCGACCTCTGCCACGCCGCATATAAGGCGTCTATATGCTCCCGTGTTGCGAGTCTTAGACTGCCTCTGTTGGCGATCTCTATCGCCTCGTTGAGCACGACCTTGACAGGCACCACGTCCACGAAGTGCAGTTCGTACGCGGCCATGCGGAGCAGATTCCTGTCCACCAGCGCCATGCG
>Ga0209431_10001577_pt1 | contig 18848 bp, 14 predicted proteins | sample RifCSP13_3_FD_184021 | JGI IMG/M metagenome (GOLD analysis project Ga0209431, IMG submission 184021) | Soil microbial communities from Rifle, Colorado - Rifle CSP2_sed 13_3 (SPAdes) (version 2) | ecosystem: Environmental > Terrestrial > Deep subsurface > Rock core/Sediment | place: Rifle...
ATCGGCACCGTCATCTGCCCTGATGCCGACGTGAAGCTCTTCGTCACCGCGACCCCGAAAGAGCGTGCGCGCCGCCGCTATCGCGAGTTGCGCGAGGCCGGCAATGGCGTTTCCGAGGCCGATGTCCTTGCCGACATCAGGCGCCGCGACGAACGCGACAAGGGCCGCACCGCGGCTCCCCTGCGCCAGGCCGAGGACGCGCACTTGCTCGACACCACGAATTTGGATATAGACGCGGCGTTCAAGGCAGCCATCGATGTGATCGATGCTGCGATGGGCCTTGCGGGGCAGGCCGGTTGAGGCTGTGCCCGTTTTGCATTGGCGCATCACTTTTCGATGCTTTCCGCGAGGGTTAGCGAGCGGAGAGGGGTGGGAGCCGGGGGCTCGCCCCTATCGGCTGGCGCGCCTTGGGAAGATTGCGAGCCTCAAGGGAGGCAGGAGACGTGTATGATGATGGGACGCCGAGTAGGAGCCTAGATGAACGAACCGCAGACGAGCATAAGCCATCCGAGCCGCGATGAGTTCGCAGCCCTTCTTGAGGAGTCGCTCACCGGAACGGCGCTCCAGGAAGGCAGTGTCGTCAAGGGCACCGTCGTCGCGATCGAGAAGGATGTTGCGGTGATCGACGTGGGGCTCAAGACCGAAGGCCGCATCCCACTGAAAGAATTTGGCCTGCCGGGCCGCGCGCACGACCTCTCGGTCGGCGACGAGGTCGATGTCTATCTCGAGCGCGTCGAGAACTCCGCCGGCGAGGCCGTGCTGTCGCGCGAGAAAGCGCGACGCGAGGAGAGCTGGACCAGGCTCGAGGAGAAGTACAAGGCCGGCGAGCGCGTCGAGGGCGTGATCTTCAACCGCGTCAAGGGCGGCTTCACCGTCGATCTCGACGGTGCCGTAGCCTTCTTGCCCGGAAGCCAAGTGGACATTCGCCCGATCCGCGACGTGGGTCCCCTGATGAACATGCCGCAGCCGTTCCAGATCCTGAAGATGGACCGGCGCCGCGGCAATATCGTCGTCTCCCGCCGCTCGGTGCTCGAAGAGACTCGCGCCGAGAAGCGGAGCGAGATCGTGGCCCGTCTCGAAGAGGGTCAGGTCATCGATGGTGTGGTCAAGAACATCACCGACTATGGCGCCTTCATCGATCTTGGCGGCATCGACGGCCTCCTGCATGTCACCGACATGGCATGGAGACGCGTCACCCATCCGAGCGAGATCGTGAATGTCGGCGACACGGTGAAGGTGCAGATCATCCGCATCAATCCCGAAACCCAGCGCATCAGCCTCGGCATCAAGCAGCTCGAGGCCGATCCCTGGGAAGGCATCGCCGCCAAATATCCCGTGGGCTCGCGCTTCAAGGGCACCGTTACCAACATCACCGACTATGGCGCCTTCGTCGAGCTTGAGGCGGGCGTTGAGGGTCTGATCCACGTCTCGGAGATGAGCTGGACGAAGAAGAACATCCATCCCGGCAAGATCATCTCGACGAGCCAGGAGGTGGAAGTGCAGGTGCTCGAGGTCGACCCCGACAAGCGCCGCATCTCTCTGGGCTTGAAGCAGACCCAGGAGAATCCGTGGGTCGCGTTTGCCGCCAACAACCCGCCCGGCACGACCATCGAGGGCCAGATCCGCAACATCACCGAGTTCGGCCTGTTCATCGGGCTCGACGGCGGCATCGACGGCATGGTGCATCTGTCGGACCTCGACTGGACCAAGCCCGGCGAAGAGGCGCTCAAAGACTTCAAGAAGGGCGAGACCGCCAAGGCCGTGGTGCTGGAGGCCGATTCCGAGAAGGAGCGCATCAGCCTCGGCATCAAGCAGCTCACGCCGGATCCGTTTGTGTCAGGCGCGCCTTCCACCAAGCTGAAGAAGGGCCTGCGGGTGACCTGCGAGGTGCTCCAGGTCAAGGACAACGGGATCGAGGCCAAGCTGCTCGACCACGACGTCACCACCTTCATCCGCCGCTCCGACCTGTCGCGCGATCGCTCTGAGCAGCGGCCCGATCGCTTCGGCGTCGGCGAGAAGTTCGATGCCGTCGTCACCCAGGTCGACGCCAAGGCGCGCAAGGTCTCGGTGTCGATCAAGGCCCTGGAGATTGCCGATGAGAAGGAGGCCGTGGCCCAATACGGCTCGACCGACTCCGGCGCGTCGCTCGGCGACATTCTCGGCGCCGCCCTGAACAAGGCGAAGGGCGACGAGGGTGAGGAGACTGCCGCAAAGCCCAAGCGCAAACGCGCCGCGAAGGGCGACGCCGAGCCGAGCGCCACGCCTGAAGAGTAAGCGAGGCGCGTCATCGTTCGGAGCCTTGACGTCTAGAGGCACCTGAATTTTGCGCGAGGTTCCATGGTTCTCGACGCCGAAAGCGTGATCGACCGCCGCCGCCTCAAGCGGCGCCTGACGGCTTGGCGGATCGCCGCCGTCGCCTTCGGACTCCTCTTGCTTGGCGTGTTCGTGCTGAGCGATCAGAACATGGCGGGGCCGGGGGGCATTCTACCCCATGTTGCTCGAGTGACCGTGTCGGGCATCATTACCGACGACCGGAAGATGCAGGAGCTGATCGACAAGGTCGCCAAGTCCAATCAGGTCAAGGCCGTCATCCTCGACATCAATAGCCCGGGCGGCACCACGACGGGCGGCGAGGCTATGTACGACGCGGTTCGACGGCTCGCCGAGAAGAAGCCCGTGGTGGCCGTGTGCGGGACGCTCGCCACCTCCGCCGCTTATATCGTGGCGCTCGCCGCCGACCGCATCTTCGTCTACGGCAACACCATCACCGGCTCCGTCGGCGTGATCTTCCAATGGGCCGAGGTCACCGAGCTTCTGCACACGCTCGGCATCAAGGTCGAAGAGGTGAAGAGCGGCCCCTTGAAGGCGGTGCCGAGTCCCTTCGAGCCGATCGACGAGAGAGCCCGCGAGATTACTGAGGAGATGGTGCAGGACGCCAAGGGCTGGTTCGTCGGTCTGGTGGGCAAGCGCCGCGACATCGAGCCCAGTTCCGTCCCGGGGCTGACCGACGGCCGCATCTATTCCGGGCGCCAGGCCGTGGAACTAAAACTTGTTGATGAGATCGGCGACGAGAAAGCCGCAATGAGCTGGCTGACCAAGGAGCGCAACGTCCCCTCGGGGCTGAAGATCGTCGACTGGAAGCCCGCGACGGAAAGCACTGGCCTGTTCGGCTGGCTGTTTCAGTCTTTGGCGGCCTCAATCGGCCTTTCAGCCGAGAAAATTGCCGGCCTCGCCAGTCAAATCTCAGCCACCCTCAAGCTTGACGGTCTTGTTTCCGTTTGGCACCCTGCATCTAACTAGTGGGGAGCGTGGGCCCGCGCCTTTGCGGCAGTCGGCCAAGTGGGGCTTATCATGATCAAGTCAGAGTTGATTCAGAAGGTGGCGGGCGCCAATCCGCATCTCTTCCATCGCGATGTGGAGCGCATCATCAACATCGTGCTCGACGAGATCACGGGGGCGCTGGCGCGCGGCGATAGGGTGGAGTTGCGCGGCTTCGGCGCCTTCACGGTAAAGCATCGCGCGGCGCGCCAGGGACGCAATCCGCGCACGGGGGATACGGTCTTCGTCGAGGACAAATACGTGCCCTTCTTCAAGACCGGCAAGGAGCTGCGCGAGCGCCTGAACCCTGACGGCACCCGCTAGCGGGTGCGAACGGAAGCCTTAAGGCCGTGTGGCGTAAGCTGATCCTTGCCCTGGTTGTCGTTCCCCTCGGGGTCGTGCTGGTCGCACTTGCCGTCGTCAATCGCAAGCCCGCGCTCCTCATTCTCGATCCCTTCGGCGGCGCCGAGCCCGGCCTTTTCCTCGAGGCGCCGCTGTTCCTGTTCCTGCTTGGCGCGTTCGCTCTCGGGCTCGTGGTCGGCGGGATCGCCACCTGGCTCGGCCAGGGCAAATGGCGGCGCACGGCGCGGGCTGAAGCCCGCGAGGCACGGGAGTTGCGCCGCCAGACCGACCGGCTGGCGAAGGAGCTCGAGGGCTTGGCGCCCTCCGCCCACCGCGTCCAGCTCCCGGCCGAGTAGGCTGCCAGAACCCCGATCTCTGGTTTATGCTGCAGTGCGATGGACTTGTGGCCCTGGATTGGCATAGGGTGGCGCGACCGCGAGCCTCAAAGCCCGCCGAAAACCTCACCCGAGAGCTAGGACGTGCCGGTCAAGGTCAAAATCTGTGGCGTGCGGACGCCTGCCATCGTCGAAACCGCGAGTGAAGCCGGCGCCGATTTCATCGGGCTCGTCCTCGTCGCCAAGAGCCCGCGCCATGTCGAGCTGGAAGAGGCTCGCGTCCTTGCTGCCGTCGCCCGCGGCAAGATCGGCACGGTTGCCGTCCTGGTCGATCCCGACGATGCCTTGGTCGATGGCGTGGTCGAGAGGGTCCGCCCGGACTTCCTTCAGCTGCACGGCAGTGAGACGCCCGAGCGCGTCGCCGCGATCAGGGCGCGCGCGGGTCTCCCGGTCATGAAGGCCGTCGCCGTGGCCGAGGCTGGCGACGTCGCCGATGCCGACAAATACGCGGGCAGCGCCGACTTTATCCTGTTTGACGCCAAGGCCTCTCCTGACGCACTGCTCCCGGGCGGCAACGGTGTCCCCTTCAATTGGGATGCCCTCAAGGGGATTAAGCCGCCCTTCGCGCTGTCCGGCGGCCTCACCGCTGACACTGTCGGCGAAGCCATCAGGCTGACCGGCGCGTCTTTGGTCGATGTGTCCTCGGGCGTCGAGCGTGCTCCTGGCGAGAAGGACGCGGAGCTGGTGAGACGCTTCATTCGAGCGGCGAAGGGGGCCGCCCCGCAGTCACGGGCCAAGGCCTCATGAGCGCCGTCACCGACAATTCTCAGCTGAATACCTATCGCGGCGGTCCCGATGAGCGCGGGCATTTCGGGCTCTATGGCGGCCGTTTCGTCGCCGAGACGCTGATGCCGCTCATACTCGATCTGGAGCGGGCTTACGCCGAGGCTAGGGCCGATCCCTCTTTCCAGGCCGAGATGGACCGCCATCTCGCAACCTACGTCGGCAGGCCGTCTCCGCTCTATTTTGCCGAGCGGCTCACTCAGCACTGCGGCGGTGCGAAAATCTATTTCAAGCGCGAGGAGCTCAATCACACCGGCGCGCACAAGGTCAACAATGTGCTCGGCCAAATCATGCTCGCGCGGCGCATGGGCAAGACGCGCATCATCGCCGAGACCGGCGCCGGCATGCACGGCGTCGCCACCGCAACTTTGTGCGCGAAGTTCGGCCTGCCCTGCATCGTCTACATGGGATCCGTGGACGTCGAGCGGCAGAAGCCGAACGTGCTGCGGATGAAGATCCTCGGCGCCGAGGTTCGCTCCGTCGAATCGGGTTCCAAGACGCTGAAGGACGCGATGAACGAGGCGTTGCGCGATTGGGTCGCCAATGTGCACGACACGTTCTATTGCATCGGTACGGTGGCCGGGCCGCATCCTTACCCGGCGATGGTGCGCGATTTCCAGTCGATCATCGGCCGTGAGACGCGCGAGCAGATGCAACGGGCCGAAAACCGGCTGCCGGATTCGCTGATCGCCTGCATTGGCGGCGGCTCCAATGCCATGGGCCTGTTCCATCCGTTCCTCGACGAGCGCGGGATCGAAATCTACGGCGTGGAAGCGGCCGGCCTCGGTCTCAACAGTGGCAAGCACGCGGCCTCGATTGCCGGCGGCAGGCCCGGCGTGCTGCACGGCAATCGCACCTATTTGTTGATGGACGACGACGGCCAGATCGAAGAAGCGCATTCGATTTCCGCCGGGCTCGATTATCCTGGCATCGGGCCGGAGCATGCCTGGCTCAACGACATGAACCGGGTGAAATTCCTGTCGGCGACCGACGACGAGGCGGTGGCTGCGTTCCAGCTTTGCAGCAAGCTTGAGGGCATCATCCCGGCGCTGGAGCCTGCGCACGCGCTCGCCCGCGTGCTCGACCTCGCGCCGAAGAAGCCGAAGGATCACCTGATGGTGGTCAATCTCTCCGGCCGCGGCGATAAGGACCTGGATTCCGTTGCAAGCTATTTGAGCGCTAAGACGCGAGGGTCAAGCTGACTACTAGGATGACCAGTGTGACTCGCATCGAACGCCGCTTTGCCGAGCTGAAGCGCGAGGGCCGCGCCGGGCTCGTCACCTTCATCACCGCCGGCGATCCCGATTACGAGACCTCGCTCGCCATCCTCAAAGCGCTGCCCGCTTCTGGAGCTGACATCATAGAGCTGGGCATGCCCTTCTCAGACCCCATGGCCGACGGCCCGGCGATCCAGGCATCGTCCCAGCGAGCGCTGAAATCAGGTCAGACCATGAAAAAGACGCTCCGCATGGTTAAGGCCTTCCGCTCGGGCGATGACACGACCCCCCTAGTGCTAATGGGCTACTACAACCCCATATACGTGTATCCGGTGGATCGCTTCGTCGCCGACGCGGGCGAAGCGGGAGCTGACGGTCTGATCGTGGTTGACGTGCCGCCAGAGGAGGATACCGAGCTTCGCCCGGCCGCGACTGCGGCGGGCCTCAATTTCATCCGGCTCGCCACTCCGACCACGGACGCGAGGCGGCTGCCGGCCGTGCTCGCCAATACCAGCGGATTCGTCTATTACGTGTCGATCGCAGGCATTACCGGCACGAAGGCGCCAGACTTGGCCGAGGTCAAAGGCCATGTGGGGCGCATCAAGGCGCATACCAGCCTGCCGATTGCGGTCGGCTTCGGCGTGAAGTCGGAAGAGCAGGTGAGCGCGCTCGCACGCGTTGCCGAGGGCGTGGTGGTGGGCTCGGCCCTCGTCGCCTCCATCGCCCAAAGCCTCGATAAAGATGGCAAGGCCACACGCACCACCGCGCCGCAGGTGCTCGGCCTCGTCGAGCGCCTCGCCGCGGCGCTCCGCCACAAGGCCGAAGCGGCAGTACTCTAGACGCGAGTAGATTTGAGCGACTTTGCAATTTTTGAGAGTTTTGTAGACCCGTGAACTGGATCAACAGCGTCGTCAGACCCAAGATTCGCAGCATCCTTCGCAAGAAGGATATGCCGGACAATCTTTGGGTGAAGTGCCCCGAGACGGGGCAGATGATCTATTACAAGGACCTCGAAGCCAATCAGTTCGTGGTTCCCGGCTCCAACTACCACATGCGCATGTCGGCGGGCGCTAGGCTCAAAGCCCTGTTCGACGACGGCGACTACGAGACCTTGGCGCTGCCCGAGGTGCCCCTCGATCCGCTCAAGTTCCGCGACGAGCGCCGCTACACCGACCGGCTTAAAGATGCCCGCAGCAAGACCGGCTTGACCGATGCCGTGCTTGCCGGAGCGGGGCGGCTCGAAGGCCAGAGGATCGTGGCCGCCGCTCAGGATTTCGACTTTCTCGGCGGCTCGCTCGGCACCGCTGCGGGTGAAGCGGTGGTCGCCGCCATGCGTGCAGCGGTCAAGCGCGGGGCGCCGTTCATTCTGTTCGCAGCCTCCGGCGGCGCGCGCATGCAGGAAGGCATCCTCTCGCTAATGCAGATGCCGCGCACCACCGTCGCGGTGCAGGAGATGCGCGAGGCGAAGCTCCCCTATATCGTGGTGCTGACTCACCCCACCACCGGCGGTGTGACCGCCTCCTACGCGATGCTAGGCGACATCCATATCGCCGAGCCGGGCGCGCTGATCGGTTTTGCCGGTCCCCGGGTCATCGAGCAGACCATCCGCGAGCAGCTCCCCAACGGCTTCCAGCGCGCCGAATATCTCCACGATCACGGCATGGTGGACATGGTGGTGCATCGCCATGCGCTGCGCGGGACGCTTGCCCGCATCTGCCAACTCTTGACCCACCGCAGGCCGGGACGCGATGTCGCGCTGTCCGAGCCTATCGACGGCAAGGTGGCGCGGGTGGGGCCGCCCTCGACCATCACCCTCTCCGGCAACGGCCTCGACACCGCTGTCGCGGACGACGATGATGCCTTGACGGGCGGGGCCGGCAATGGCGCTAATCCTAACCCGCCGCAAAGCGTCTAAGGGCTAGAGGGATTGACCACATTACCCCACAGCGCCGGGCGCGCGCAGGCCCGCCCCCGGATCGCGTCCAGCGACACCTTGCTTGAGCGGCTGAAACAGCTGCATCCGCAATCGATCGATTTGTCGCTTGGGCGTATCGAGCGTCTGCTCGCCGCGCTCGGCCATCCCGAGAAGAAGCTTCCTCCGGTACTGCATGTCGCCGGCACCAACGGCAAAGGATCGTTCCTCGCCTTCACGCGGGCCATCGGCGAAGCGCTCGGCAAGGGCGTGCACGTCTATACCTCGCCGCATCTCCTCAATTTTCATGAGCGCATCGTCCTTGCCGGGCCGCACGGCTCTGGGCCGATCGCCGAGGACATGTTGGTCGATTGCCTCGCCAGCGCCGAGGCGGCCAATGGCGGCGAGCTCATCACGCTGTTCGAGATTACGACGGCGGCGGCCTTCCTTGCCTTTTCTGAGGTGCCTGCCGATCTCTTGTTGCTGGAGACGGGATTGGGCGGAAGGCTCGATGCGACCAATGTGGTGGCGAAGCCGGTACTCACTGCGATCACGCCCATCTCCATCGACCATGTCTCCTTCCTCGGCGACACCTTGACGGAGATTGCCGGCGAGAAGGCCGGCATTCTCAAGCCCGGCGTCCCGTGTGTGGTCGGCCGCCAGGAACAAGAGGCCTTTCAGGTGATCGAGCGGCGAGCCGAGGAGTTAGGCAGCCCGCTTCGCGTCGCCGGCCGCGATTTCGATATGTACGAGCAGCACGGGCGCCTCGTCTTCCAGACGCCGACGCGCCTCGTCGATCTTCCTCTGCCACGCCTTAACGGACGCCATCAGATCGATAACGCCGGCACGGCGATCGCCGCTGCGAGCCTCCTTTTCGGCGACGGGCTCACCACGCGCGCGCTCGAACACGGTCTCACCCATGCCGAATGGCCGGCCCGGCTCGAGCGCTTGGCGACAGGCGGCCTCCATGCCTACGTGGCCGACGGCACCGAGATCTGGCTCGACGGCGGGCACAATGCCGCCGGCGGCCAAGTCACCGCGCATGCGCTTGCCGAGCTCGACGAGCGCGTGCCGCGACCCGTGCATCTCATCTTCGGCATGATGGACACCAAGGACGCGCATGCCTTCATCGCTCCGTTCAAGGGCCTCGTCGAGCGGATCTATACGGTGCCGATTCCCGATGAGCCGAACGCCTTCAGCGCCGAGGCCTTGGCTGCGATCGCTAGAGACGAAGGTTTCGACGTGGTGGGCGCGAACAGCGTGCCCGACGCGCTGCTGAGATCGCAAACGGCGCTGCAAGGCCCGGGTCGTGTGCTGATCTGCGGCTCGCTCTATCTTGCCGGCCACGTGCTCAAGCTGCACGGCTGAAAGGATGGCGATTCAACATTGCGGAGGGTCTTGATGCGACCAAGGCTTGTTGGCATGGCCCTCGTGGCGCTGTTTGCGGCGGCGCCGGCCGATCACGGCAAGGCCGAGCCGCTCCCCACCGAGATTGGCGCCTGCAGCGAGACCACCATCACCGACATCGGCTACCGGCTCGGCGATCCCGACACCGGCAGCGCCATCAGCTACGCCAATGGCGGCGTGCAGATCTCCTACGATACGATCCCGGAGATTCATCGATCTCAGGTCGGCGATGCGGTGAAGCTCTGTCTGGTCAGCCTGCCCGAGGATTGCCCGCCCGGCGACGATCGCGGCAAGATCTATAGCGCCACCAATCTCCGCACCGGCGAGGCATGGGAAGCGCCCGACTCGCAGCACTCCTGCGGCGGCGCCTAAGCGCTGATCGTGCCGTTGATCCAGGCGGCGAGATGGTTCTTCGGATAAGCGCCCTTGAGCGTGCCGGCGACCTCGCCGTCCTTGAACAGGATCAGCGTCGGGATCGCGCGCACATTGTAGAATGACGGCGTGCGCGGATTCTCGTCGATATTGAGCTTGGTGATTCTCACCTTGCCGTTGAGCTCCTTGGCGATCTCTTCCAGGGCGGGCGCGATCTGCCGGCAGGGACCGCACCATTCGGCCCAGAAATCGACGACCACCGGGGTCGCTGACTTAAGGACCTCGGCCTCGAAAGTGTCGTCGGAAACCTTTTCAGTTGCCATTTGCTTCTCCTAATCGCCGGCGGCGCCAGCGGAATCACCGGTCTTGCCTGTCAGCTCGGAAACTAGGTATGCGCCCCCATGCCGTCAAGGCTCGTAGGCGCGCTGCAAGAAGCGCTGCTCGGCGGCATCAAGCGAAGTTGATGGGATCTCCATGAGAAACGGGCCGTCGGTCCACAGCAGCGCGGCGCGAAGGGTGAGGCCGGGGAACAGGCTCTTGAGCGCCGTGCGGTAGGCGGCGAGCTGGGCGATATAGGCCGGCGCTACCTCGGCGAGGGTCTTGGGCGGCGGCCGGTTGGTCTTGTAGTCGAGGATGAGAAGGCCGCCCTCGACGAGTGCGAGGCGGTCGATCTGGCCTTCCAGATCGTAGGCGCCGATCTTTGCCACCACCGGAACCTCGGCCAGGCTTCCCGGGCGGAAGAGGGGCGCAAAGGACGCTTCCCGCACGATGGCCAGCGTCTCGGCAACGATCTCGTCTCTCAGCTCTTGGGCCAGGGATGCGCCTCGCGCGGCGACGAAGGCCCGCACTGCCCGCTCCTGGTCCTCTGGCTGCACCTCCGGGAGATGCTGCAACAGGGCATGGACGAGCCGCCCGCGGGCGTAGCGGCCATTGTCGCTGAGAGCCAGCGGCCCAAGCGGCACCTGATCCGGCCCCAGTGCTTCGGCGCCGCCTTCGCGTCCGAGAGCGAGCCGCGATGGGGCAAGTCGCGGGCGCACGCGTTCCGGCCGCGCCGGCACCAGCGCCCAGGCGGGAAGGGGTGCTGCCGCCGGCTGCTTTGTCTCGCCTTCCGAGTCCGGCACGGGCGCAGCCTGCTCGCTTTCCATGCGGCGCATCGGCCTGCCGTCGGAGCCCGTAAGCGGCGTCAAGTGACCGTCGAGCCCGTCTCTTACGAGGTCGTACCAGACGCCCGCTTCGCGCTTCTGAAGATCCTCCCAGCCGCAGATATAGAGCCGGTCTTGAGCCCGCGTCATGGCGACGTAGAGCAGCCGGTGATATTCCTGGCGTTCGGCTCTCTCCACCAATTCCTTGCTCTCCTCGATCCCGGCAAGCTTCGAATGGCCGGCAGGCGGCCAAATGAGGTGGCCGACCTGATCGCGAGGCTCGCCGGCGCGCGGCAGGGGATAAAGCCTCACTCCTTGCAGCCGCGGCCGCATGCAAGTGTCGGGGAGGAACACGATCGGCGCCTGCAAGCCTTTGGCACCATGCACCGTCATGATGCGCACCTCGTCGCGGTCCTGCTCCATGTCGCGCTTGATCTCGACATCGCCGGCGCGGAGCTGATTGACGAAGCCCTGCAACGAGGGCGCTGCCTCGCGGTCATAGGCTAGCGCCAGATCGAGAAACTCGTCGATCGCCTCAGCCGCCTCAGGTCCCAGCCGCGTCAGCATGGCCTTGCGCAGGCGCTGGCCGTCGGCGCCGAGCAGCTCTGAGAAGAATTCGTAAGGCGGCAGGAAGTCGGCGCGGGCCAGCCATGCCGACAGCCTCTCGGCGGCTTCGGCGAAGCGAGGATCGTCTTTCGACTTGGCCTTGAGCGCTGACCAGAGCGATCCCTCCCGCTTATGCGCGAGCGTGAATAAATCGTCGTCGTTGAACCCGAAGAGGGGACCCTTGAGCACGACGGCAAGCGTTAGATCGTCCTCCGGCATCAGCAGGAAATCGGCGAGCGCGACGAGATCCTGCACCGCCAGCTGCTCCGTGAGCTTCATGCGGTCGGCGCCGGCAACCGGCACGCGGAGCCGCTTCAATTCGCGGATCATCGGCGTGGTGAAAGGATCGCGGCGACGGACGAGGATCAGAATATCGCCGGCCCGCACCTTGCGGCCTTTTGAGGCAAGCTGTTCGTCATTGTCGAGCCACCCCTTGATCACAGTCGCGATGCGCTTGCAGAGCGCATCGACCGAGCGGGCGCCGGCCGGCTCCTCGTTCCAGGGCTCGAAGGCTTCGGCCTGAACGGGCTTCTCCTCGGTCTCAACCTCCCACAGCTCGACCAGCCCCGCTTCGCCGGTCCGGAACGCATGGTGCTGGATGATCGCGCCCGCCTGCCAGGTCAGCCCTTCGGCGGCAGGCGCGCGTCCGAACACGCTGTCGACAGCTTGCAGGATCGGCTCGGCGGAGCGGAAGGACAGGTTCAGCGGCACCTCATGCCAGGTCAGACCGAGCGCCGCGGCCCTTTGACGGAAGGCGCGCCCCACCTCGCCGAACCGCGCCGGGTTGGCGCCTTGGAAGGAATAGATCGACTGCTTCTCGTCGCCGACCGCGAACAGCGTGCGCAGCTTGTCGCTCGCGCCGCTGCCTGAGAAGAACTCCGCCGCCAGGGCCTCGATGATGCTCCATTGCGCCGGGTTCGTATCCTGCGCCTCGTCGACCAGAATATGGTCGATGCCGCCGTCGATCTTGTAGAGCACCCAGGCGGCGGCGTCGGCGCGCGACAGCAGGTTCTGCGTCTTGACGATGAGGTCGTCATAGTCGAGCGCGGCCTCGGCCCGCTTGCGCCTCTCATAAGCGGCCTGCACGGCGTCGGCGAGCGCGAGCACCGCCGCGCTGGCTTCGGCCAGGCGCAAATGCGCAAGCTTGTAGTTGAGCGCGGCGAACGCGGCTTGCGCGAGCTTGAGCCTAGCGGCGATCTCCGGCACATCATCGGCGACGCCCTTGGTGCAGACTCTTTCCCGCGGTTCTTTCTTGGCCGTCAAGAACACGGTTTCGAGCGCGGCGATGCGGCTTTCGCCCTTGGTCGATCTTGCCTCCCGCAAACAAGCCTCAGCCTCCCGGTCGGATTTTCCGGCGGCATCGCAGCCACTCAATGCGGCAATGGCGGTGTCGATCTCCTCGTCGGTCAGGACGCCGGCAAGCTGCTCGATCAACGCGTCTTCCGTATGCTCGTCCACACCGAACAGGCGCTTGAGCGCGAGCCCTTCGGCCTCGGCCCAATCGGCGCGGCTCTTATGGTACGCGACCATGCGCGTAAGCGCCGCCCGTTTGGCGAGCACGGCGTCGATCACTTCACGGACTCGCCCTTCGCTCGTGAGCGCGATGACCTTGGCCAGCGCGCTGCCCAGCACCCCTTCGCTGTCCTCCGCGGCGCGCCCGACTGTCGCGTCGAACGCCGCGCGCCGCATCAGCGCCTGCTCGCGCTCGTCGAGCACGGAAAAATGCGGGGTCACTTGCGATTCGAGCGGGAAGCGCTGCAACAGCCGCTCGCAGAAGCCGTGGATGGTGTGGATCTTGAGCCCGCCTTTGGCTTCGAGCGCGCGTGCGAATAGCCGCCGCGCGATGCGCAACTCCCTCTCCTCGGGCGCGCGCCCCATCAGCATCGAGAGCTTCTCGCGCAGTTCCTCCTGCTTGATGGTCGCCCACTCGCCAAGCTCCTTGAGCAGGCGGTTCTGCATCTCCGCCGCCGCCGTCTTGGTGTAGGTTAGACAGAGGATCGACTCAGGCTCGAAGCCCGCGAGCTGGAGCCGCAAGCTCCGCCCGACCAGGACCTCGGTCTTGCCGGTGCCGGCATTGGCCGACACCCAGGCGGAGGCCGAAGGGTCTGAGGCGCGCGACTGGTTTCTGTCGGCTTCCGGGGGAAGGGGCCGTACGCTCATCGGAACTCCTCCTCGGCCTCTTGCGTGAGCCACTCCTTGACCCGGGCGAGGTGCTCGTAGTCGTCATAGTCGTAAGCGCGGGTGAACGGCCCCCTGCGGCGCTTCACCTCGTAAGGAGTGGTCGGATCGCTGTAGCGCTCGATGAGCTTTATCAGCTTGTCACGCGCTGCCGTGGCGAGGTCGGTCGGACCTATGTTTCCCGCCTCACGCTCCTCGCCGCCCTCGTTGCGGCCCGAGACGTGGATATAGACGAGCCCGCTGACGGCGCATTTGCCCAGGTCGTCGAACCCGCCCCCTTCGGCGATCGCCGCTTCAAGCGAAAGCTGCGGCGCGTAGAGATCGTCCACATGCTTCTGCACCGGCGGCTTGCCGGTCTTGTAGTCGTAGATCACGACCGAGCCGTCGTCGGCGACGTCGATGCGGTCGGCCCGCGCGGTGAGGGTGAAATCGGCGCCGACATGGAGCGCGCCTTTGACCTCGGTCAGCATGCGTGCGATCCCGGCGCGCCGGCCAGGCTCGGTCGCCGCGAACCAGCGGGCGAAGCGGCGGAGTTGCGGGCGCCAAAAGGCCTTGACCAAGGGCGCGCCGCCAAGCTTGGCGAAATGCTCATCGGCAATGCGCGTGAGTTCGGCCTCGATGTCGGCCGGAAGCGTGTCGGGAAAGGCGCGCGAGAAATCATGCAAGGCACGATGCACGATCTGGCCGCGCATGGCCGCGTCGGGCTCGGTGCCGAGCTCTTGCATCGGTTCCAGCTTCAGGATGTTCCCGGCGAAGATCTCGTAAGGGTTGGCGATCCAGCGCTCGATGCGGGTGACGCTCAAGCTGCTCGGACGAGCCGCGACCGGCGGGCACGGCCTGGGCGCCTCGGCGGGCTTGAAGCCCTCGGTCTGGTCGCGCTCGCGTGCCCAAGCGACCCAAGGCTGCGTGGGCTCGATCCTAGGTTCGAGGCCTGACGCCTTGACCAGCGCGAGTAGGCGCCGGAGCCAGCGCGACGGCACGGTCTGCACGCCGTCCACTTTATGCGCGCGGGTGAGATAAACCTCGCGCGCGCCAAGCGCTTGGGCGAAATCGTGGGCGGCAAGGCCAGTGCGGCGTTCAGGGGGGCTAAGCCCGAGCTTCTCGCGCATGGGCCGGCTGAGCCAAGGTCCCGCCTCCTGGTGCCGCGGCCACACCCCTTCGTTGAGACTGCCAAGGATCACCACATCGGGCTGCTGGAGGCGCGCTTCGAGCGGGCCCCAGATGAAGAGGCGAGGATGCAGCGCGGCACGCGGGCGGACCACCTCTCCGGCAAGGAGGCTCCGGTAGAAGGGCGGATAATCGGCGGCGGTGAGCGAAAGCCCGTGCCCGGCGTCGATCAGCTCAGCCAGAAGCACCGCAAGGGCTTCGCCGGCATCGCCCTGCCACAGGCATGACGAGGAACCACTAATGTCGCGCGCCAAGGCTTCCGCCACCGCGGCATGGGCTTCCGCCAGCCGCCCCGCTTCATGCGGCAAGGGCCCGGCTGCGAGCGCCATGAGCGGCGCGAAGGCTGCTTCGAGATCCTCGATCAGCTTCAGCGCTGTCGCCTGCTCCTGCGCGCTGATCGGCGGTCGGCGGTGCTTGGTCTCATCCCGTGCCGCCTCGAGCGCCGCGCGCGCGCCGGCAAGCCCTTGTCCGACATAGATGTCGCGGAAGGCGCCGCGCTCGAGCGCCCGCGCTGCCGCCCGCGCCTCGGCGGCGCGCCGTCCGAGCAATGCGAGCGGATGCTTGAGCAAGGCCATCAGCTCGGGCGGCGCGAAATTCGTCTCGGCCGCGCCGAGCACAAGATCGAGCAAAGCGCCTGGAACCGTGCGCGCGACCGGCACGCCCGCCGAATCGTCGATTGCCAAGTCATAGCGCTTGAGTCGCGCCGCCACGCGCCGCGCCAGCACCCGATCCGGCGTGACCAGCGCGGCGGTCTTGCCCGGCGTCTCGATGCAGGATCGGAGGATCAGCGCGATCGCTTCCGCCTCGTCATGGGCGGTCGGCGTCACCACGACACGGATGCCGGCAAGCGCATTGGCGAAGCTCGCGTGCCCTTCCGGCGCAAGTTCGTCGGATTCGATAAATCGCTGCCAAAGCTCCATGCTCTCGGCCGGGCGCAGCGCCTCGCTCACTAGATGCAGCCGCGCGCGGGCTGTCGCATCGGGCGCGCTTCCCGGCACATCGGCGACGTCGTCGCGGGCCACGCCAAGCTTGCCAAGTAGCTCTGCCATGCCGGCTTGCGGGTGCTCGGGATGCTCGGCAAGCATCGCCCAGCTTTCCTCGTCGAGGGATTTATCGAGACCCGGCAGCACGACGGCGCCGTTCGGCAGCGAGGCGATGGTCTTGAGCAGCCGCGCCGTGGCCGGCACGGTGCCGGTCGATCCCGCGGCGATCACGGGATGGGCCGAGCCTTTGGCCAGCCGTTCAGTCTCCAGCGTCATCAGCATGTTGCGGCGGGCGACCGGCGAGACGAGACGGTGGTCGGCGAGATATTGCGGCCATTGCTCGGTGACGATCTTGAGAAACTGCACGGTTGCGTCCCAATGACTGGCAAGGTCGTCAGGCACCAGCTGTTCGAGGTTGGCGAGATCGATCTCTTCCGATTCCACCGAGTCCATCAGCCGGGCGAGGTCGGCGGCGAGACTCGAAGCCTGTCCGGGGCTCTGCACGAAGCGGATCGATTCGATTTCGGCCTCGGTCGCGCTCATCGCGACGCTATGTCCAAAGGCCAGCACGAGCCGCATCAATGCAAGCCGGCGCGGAAGCGCGCCGATAGCGGCCGCTCCGATCGCGCCGTCATCGTCCGGACTGTCCTCGGCCGCGAAGATGATGGCCGCTTCCTCGTCTGGATCGCCGAGCGCCCTGATGCGCGGCAGGAGCAGCGCCTCGCCCTTGGTCTCGGCGAGGAAGGCCTCGCGGAGCGCGCGCGCCGCGCGGCGGGTGGGGAGATAGATGGTGGTGAGCGGCAGGGTGAGCGGGTCGGGCTTGAGCCCGCCGGGCGAGGGCAGCTCGCCGGAAAGGATGGCTCTGGCAAGCGTGGTGAGGAAGGGCGCCGAAGGTGGGATAGTGTAGAGCCTAAGGGGCTCTGGTAGGGGCTCAGGCACCTTCGCGCTCGAACAAGGTGTCGGCTTCCGCTAGGGCTTCCGGCGTGCCCACATGCATCCAGCGCCCGTCGAGCCCGACGCCATAGAGCTTGCCCTTGGCGAGCGCGCGGTCCCACAACAGGTTCAGCGAGAAGCGCCCCTCGGGTGCATCCTTGAACAACCTCTCGTCGCAGAGCGACACGCCGGCAAAGGCGAACGGCACGACTTCCCCCTCGCCCCGCCGGGCAAGGCGTCCATCGGGGCTCATGGCGAAGTCGCCCTTGAAGGCATAGCCGATGCTGGTCGCGACCGGTGCGAGCAGCAGGAGACAGTCCATAGTGGCGGGGTTCCACAGCCGCAACATGCGCGAGAGCGCGGGCGCCGTACCCTCGCTCCACACGGAATCGGCGTTGTGGATGAAGAAGGGGCCATGTCCGAGGAGAGGAAGCGCTTTCTTCGCGCCGCCGCCGGTGTCGAGCAGAACGCCGCGCTCGTCAGAGACGAGGATCTGAGGCGGCTTGCCCTGGCGGCTGGCAAGATAGGCCTCGAGCTGATCGGGGAGATAATGCACGTTCACCACCGCGGTCTTGACTCCCGCAGTGGCCAGGCGGTCGAGCACGTGATCGATCAGCGGCCTGCCCGCAAGCGGCACGAGCGGCTTCGGCATGCGCAAGGTCAAAGGCCTCATGCGCTCGCCGACGCCTGCGGCCAGCACCATCGCCGTCCTTGCCTCGGTCATGGGCGCGCCCTCTCACACCACCAGCGGCGGGAGATCTCGAGCCGCTGGAAACTCCCGCGCGTAGAAGCGGCGAAGCTCTCGCAAAGAAGGGTGGGCGAGGTCGCGCTCAAGGTAGCGCGCGACACGCGGAATATGAGCGAGATAACCGCGCTTGCCGTCACGTTTCGCCAATCGCGCAAAGATGCCGAGGATCTTAGAGTTCCGTTGAGCGCCGAGCGTGGCGTAGAGCGAGACGAACTGATCGCTCGAAAACTGCTGGCTTTGCGCGGCCCGGGCGGCACAGTAGCGAGCGAGAAGCTCCCGTTCAAGCGCTTCCGGCATGTCGAGCCGCGCATCCTGGAGCAGCGACACGAGATCGTAGGCCAAGGGGCCCTTGAGCGCGTCCTGGAAGTCGAGAATACCGACCCGTCTGACGCCCTCCCGCTCCGGGAGCCACATCAGGTTCGGCGAATGATAGTCCCTGAGGACCCAGCCCAAATCGGCCTTTTCCGCCTGCGCCAGGAGGGGGCGCCACAGAGCAGCAAACTCCTCGGCCAGGGCTGAAGGCGTCTCCTTGCCGTGCAGCGCCGGCCAGAACCAATCGATGAGGAGGGAAGCCTCGGTCAGCATGGCGTCGGCGTCGAAGGAGGGCAGCCGGTAGGGGGTGTGCCCCTCGATGGAGAGGAGGTCTGGGGGACCTCTCAGGGCGAGGGCCGCAAGGACATCGACGGCAGGCTCCCAAAGCTCGGCAAGAGGACGCCCGCGCTCCACCTCGCTGCCAAACAGCCTGTCGCCGAGGTCCTCGAGGACGAGAAGGCCTCGGTCGAGGTCGAAGGCATAGATGGCGGGCGCCGACAGCCCGCGCTCCCTAAGCGCTCCCGCCACCGCCACGAAGGGCGTCACGTCCTCGGCCAGATGCACCAGCGCGCTGTACGGCTTACCATCGCGGATCGGCGGTCCGTCGGGCTGGCGCGGCGAATTCATCAGGATGGCGCTGCGGTCTGGCAGGACGAGGCGCGCATAGGAGCGCGTCGAGGCATCGCCCAGGAGATAGCGGGCTCCCGCCTCGGCATAAGGTGTCCTGTCGAGGAACTCCGCCAGCGCGCGGAGACGCATCAGCCTCTCCGCCCAGCTCCCATGGCCGGTGAGCACGATCCGGCGCCTGTCGGGCGTCGCCGTTTCGTCCATGGCGACGTCGAGGCGGTCGGACGGCAGCCAGGTTGAGGCGCGCTCGGGCCACTCGACGATCACCGCGCCCTCGCTCACCGCGTCATCCAGGCCGAGCTCGTCAAGTTCTGAGGGCTCGAGCCGGTAGAAGTCGCAATGGGTGAGGGTGAGACGCGGCGTCTCGTAGCGCTGCATCAACGCGAAAGTCGGACTCGGCACCTCG
>Ga0209431_10001583_pt1 | contig 18820 bp, 9 predicted proteins | sample RifCSP13_3_FD_184021 | JGI IMG/M metagenome (GOLD analysis project Ga0209431, IMG submission 184021) | Soil microbial communities from Rifle, Colorado - Rifle CSP2_sed 13_3 (SPAdes) (version 2) | ecosystem: Environmental > Terrestrial > Deep subsurface > Rock core/Sediment | place: Rifle...
CCGGGTTTTGAAGCCGACTTTTCCGGCAAGTTCTACAACTTTGTTCTTTCTGAAACTCACGTCTTTTCGCCCACAATGACCAACGAGTTTCGACTTGGATACAACCGTATCGCTTTTGACTTTCCTTTGCATGACCCGGAAACTTCCGCGAATGTTCCACAAATTAACTTCAACGGGCTTACCCTTACCAGCCTTGGAACAGCTGCCACTTTCCCGCAGGGTCGCATCGCAAACAATTATGTGATCCAGGACACGATCACGAAGATAGTCGGCAATCACACCTTCCGCGGCGGCATCGATTATCTACGCCAGATCTCACGCCAAGCAGCGCCGTTCAATCCGCGCGGCAGTCTGACCTTCACCGCCAGTACGGGCTATAACTCGTTTGGCAACTTCACGGATAACTTTGGAGGGTCGAATGCTTCCGCCTCACGCGATTTTGGTAGCGCCATCTATTTCCCATCGCTTCATCGCATCGCTGGTTTCTTCCAGGATCGCTGGAAAGTGACACCATCGCTCACCCTGACACTCGGGCTCCGTTATGAGAACTTCGGAACCCCTTTCAACACGCTTCGAACTCCGGCCTACACGGGTCTATTCAACGTCGATCCGGTGACCCTGGCGGGGCCATACGACGATCCGAATCAGGTGGCCTCGGACAATAACAATTTCTCGCCAACCTTTGGCTTTGCCTGGTCACCCTCGTATGAGAGTGGTGTTCTGGGTCGGCTATTTGGAGAAAATAAGTCAGTGATCCGCGGCGGTTACCAGATGGGCTACGACTCGTTCTTCAATAACATCGCTTCGAACGCAGCCGTTTCGTCGCCAAATGTAATCTCGACAACGATAATCTCTCAGACCTCAGCGGCGAATCCGCGTGGTCTATCAAATTTCACCAGTCGTTTTCCGACGACGGCGCGACCAACATCGCCCTTCGACCCGCAGACGCTGATCGCTCCGAACCTGGGTAATCCCTATTACCAACGTTGGTCACTGGGAATTCAGCGCGAACTGCCCGGCAACTTGATCATGGACATGTCCTACGTTGGCTCAAAGGGCACAAAACTGTACGTTACTGAAGATGCCAACCCGCTAGTAAATCGCCCAGACTTGTTACTACCCGTTCCGGCAGGATTCACCGGCACCCCACAGAATCGGCTCGACCGCTTACAAGGTGGTCGCAGCGTCCGGACCAACGGAGCATCGTCCATATACCACTCCGGTCAGTTGGAAGTGCGGCGCCGCCTTTCAAACAATTTCATGATCACCGGCGGCTATACCTGGTCGAAATTGATCAGCAACGCTGACGAGGTGTTTGGCATCGGCCTGGCTACGACATCGGCCTTCTTCGCTTTGCCTTATGCGTTCGGCGGCAGTCAGTTTGAGCGCAGCGTCTCAATTTTTGACCGCACACATAAGGCCAATCTCACCTGGGTATACGAGATTCCCTTCAGTCGTGATCAACGTGGGATTGTGGGTCGCATTATTGGTGGCTGGCAACTCTCTGGCGTGACTACCTGGGAATCGGGAGTTCCTTACTCCGTATTCAATGGGCTCGACTCAGACGGTCTCGGTGGCGGTATCGAACGACCTTCCTTCAATGCAGCCGGCCAGCGTGGGGTGCGCGCCGTTCCGGTGGTGGATGCCAATAACTGCATTCTCCGCTACTCCAATCCTGATGCCGGAGGGGCGACTATTGACCCGCTGACGGCTCAGTACATCGTGAACCCAACCTTTGTGCCCGGAGCAGCATGCAGTGTACCGCGATTTGGTTCACTAGGCCGCAACACGCTGCGCACGCCGGGGCTGGACAATTGGAATATCAATTTGCAAAAGAACATTCGGATAAGCGAATCGGCGAGAATCCAGCTACGCGCCGAGTTCTTTAACGTCTTCAATCATCCGCAGTTTACTCAGGGTAGTATCAGCCCGTTTTCTCCCACTGGCGGAGCGATCAGCTCTAATGGGGCCACGTCGCCGGCGGGTCGCTTCTTGAATCCGGATACGGTAGGTACTGATGGCGGGGGTCGTGTCATCCGCTATCAAGCGAAGCTGTTGTTCTGATTATCAGAGACTCAACGCCAAAGAGACTGGGACTCCCGAGGCGTTTGAAAAGCGCGGGCCTTGAAAAAGGCTCGCGCCTTTTTCAACCAAACTCTTTGCAATATCTGTTGCAGAATTGACAATTTGCAATACAGTACTACAATGAGGCGGGTTTGCCATTCGTGTTCCCTCTGGGAGCAATCGCCACGGTCCGCATCAGAATTCTGACTTCTTGAAGACGAAATCGCTTACGTCACACATCAACGAAACGGTCTCGCAGTCAAATCGGAGGAAAGCAAATAATGAAACCAAATCCGCTTACACACCGCCTGCCTTTAGTTATTGTCGCGCATCTCATTATCGCTGTCTCTTTCATTGGCGTTACTGCGCAACAAGGGACATCAACGGTGCGCGGGACCGTTGAAGACCCTCAGGGCAATGCTGTTTCTGGCGCGACTGTCACGCTTATTAATGATGCAAGAAACTTTAGCCGCGAACAGACTACAAACGAATCAGGCGGTTTTGCCTTTTCACTTATTCCTCCTGATACCTACCGAATCGAAGCCCAAGCCAGTGGCTTTAAGAAGGTTTCGCTCACTAATGTAAAAGCAAGTATTGATATTGCGACCGATGTCAACCTAAAGCTTGAGATTGGTGATGTGAACGAAACAGTAACTGTAGTGTCTGGCTTGGATGCGCCGCTGAACACAAGCGACGCAACTATTGGCACCACCTTTGAATCAAGACGAATAACAGAGCTACCACTTAATGCACGCAACATTGTCGGTCTGCTGTCACTCCAGCCCGGCGTCACACGACAAGGTGAAGTGACGGGAAGTCGACGCGATCAGGCCAACATCACACTCGACGGTGTTGACGTGAACGAACAGCAGCTTGGCTTGGATATTCTTAATAATTTAGATGCGTTTACCAGTGTTCTGCGTGTCACTCCGGACTCTGTCCAGGAGTTTCGCGTTACGACTTCGGTTCCCAATGTTGATCAAGGACGATCATCAGGTGGTCAGGTTTCATTGATTACAAAATCCGGAACCAACGAATTTCATGGCTCGCTTTTCGAGTTTCATCGCAATACTGCGACCACTGCTAATGACTATTTCAATAACGCCGCTGGCAGGTTTGTTGCTACCGATCCGCAGGTTCTCAGCGGCCAGGCTCAAGTAGGAGATCTGAGGGTGGGACGCCCGAAGTTGCTGCGTAACATTTACGGTGGTTCTATCGGAGGACCAATAAAGAAGGACAAACTTTTCTTCTTTTATAGTTATGAGGGCAGGCGCGACTCGGCGGAACAGTCGGTGCTGCGGACAGTGCCAACCGCGTCGTTGCGCCAGGGAAATGTTGTTTATGTAACCTCGAGCACCACCCTGGGAGTTGGTTGCCCAACGCCCAGTGATCCCAACAGGAGGTGCATTACACTGAGTCCGGGAGATATTGCAACACTGTTTCCCGCGACAGAAGGTGTGAACAATGCCGGATTGGCTCTTCTGCAGACAGCACCTTTACCTAATGATTTCACAACCGGGGACGGTCTTAACGTGGCGGGCTTTCGCTTCAATGCTCCCATCTCAGTCAAACTCGAATCGCACATTGCAAAATTCGATTTGGCACTTACAGATCGCCAGATACTCTTCGCGCGTGGCAACTACCAGAACGACTTGTTCGGACGCGCCCCACAGTTCCCGACAACACCGTCGCCGAACTTTTGGGCGAACCCAAAAGGATTTGTGGTGGGACACACCTGGACTGCAACCAATACTCTCGTTAATAACCTTAGGGTAGGGTTGACCAGACAAGCCTTCACTAATCAGGGAGATTCGAGCTCAAATGGAATCGCTTTCCGCTTCGTCTATCAGCCTTTCCTGTTTACTCGGACAGTATCTCGAACCACTCCAGTGTGGAATTTCACGGACGATGTCTCATGGATCAGAAATGCGCATACTGTCCAGTTCGGGACAAACATCCGTGTAATCAAGAATACGCGATCCGGCTTCGGAAACTCATTCGACAATGCATCAACAAACCCATCGTTCTACGCGAATTCTGGTTCCACGCTTTCCGCTCCCATTCCAAATCTAGCTTCGGGCTTTGCATTCAACGCGCGTGCTGCGGTAGCCGCAGTGTTAGGAAGGTTCTCGGAATACGAATTCAGATCGAATTACGGTAAAGACGGCCAACCCCTCCCCGTAGGCAGCCCGACAGTTCGCACCTTCGCTACTGAAGAGTATGAATTCTATCTCCAGGACCATTGGAAAATTCGGCCTAACTTGACCGTAACACTGGGAACGAGATGGGGTGTCAGCACCCCAGTTTATGAGACTGAGGGCTTTCAGGTTCAACCGTCTGTCAGTCTTGGAGATTTCTTCGAGCGCCGCAGAGTAGGCGCCGCCGCAGGACATCCAGTCAACGACCTAATCAGTTTGGATCTGTCAGGACCTGCAAATAACCGTCCGGGTTTCTACGAGACTGATTGGAATAATTTTGCTCCAGCGGCAGCATTTGCCTGGTCTCCGAACCCACCAGATAACTGGTTTGGTCGGCTGATCGGTAGAGACGGGCGATCGGTTGTTCGCGGCGGGTTTCGCATGGTCTATGACCGAATCGGGAGCGCCCTGGCAGTGAATTTCGATCTCAACAATGCGCTCGGGTTTGCTTCCGCCGCGCAGATCTCAGCAAACACGATCAACACCACGACGCGCCTTGGACCACGTTTGACGGGATTGAACCAGGACTTTCGGAGTTTCCCATTTCTGACAGCCCCTGGGCCAATCAGCTTCCCACTTTCACATCCAGCGAACGAGGCTCAAAGAATCGAAACTACTCTTGACGATACTCTGACTACGCCCGTGCAATATACGTACAACTTGTCGTATGGGCGCGAGCTCCCGGGCGGTTTCTCATTCGAAGCAAGTTACCTCGGTCGAAATGGACGTGACCTGCTTCAAGTCAGGGACACTATGCACCTCAATAACCTGGCGGACCCGATCTCAGGGCAAACATGGTATGAGGCAGCAGGCGTTCTCGCAGATTTGCGGATGAGGGGCGTCCCCTTTGACAGCCCGCAGGTCCCGCGCATTCCCTTCTTTGAAAACCTGTACCCCGGAAACAGCATCATTAATGCTTACATCGGGAACTTCGGCTTTAACCCGACGCCTTTCATAGGTGGATTGACGCCTTCACAAATGGCGTATTCAATTGCTGCCGCCGACTTCTTCGATATCCCTGATTGGACATTTGTCCAAGCCATCCTCGATGATTTCTCACCGTTAATCGGACCAAACGTGTTTTTCCATCCGCAATATGCCGCCTTTACCACCTTTTCAACCATCGGCAGTGCGGATTACCACGGCGCAACATTCACTCTGCGCCAGAGGTTCAAGAACGATCTCTTGTTTGATTTTAACTACACATTCTCAAAGTCGATCGACGACGGTTCGCCCCTGGAATCCGGCGGCTCGCTTGGTGCCGCGATCACCCGTAACCCTCTCGATCTGCGTCTTACGCGTGCGGTATCGAATTTTGACGTTCGTCACAACTTCAACGCAAACTGGTTGATCGAGCTTCCCTTTGGCCGCGGCAAGAAGTGGTGGGGCAACCCTCATCCAATCGCAAACGGACTATTGGGCGGATGGCAACTGACTGGGATCTTCCGTTACCATTCGGGTCTTCCGGTGGCTGCGCCCGGAGCACCATTTGATGTAGGTCTCTGGGCTACCAACTGGCAGATCACCAGCAATGGAACACGGTTACGTCCCGTTGAAACCTGTCAATGCGATGTGGATGGACGCCCAAACCTGTTTGGAAATATCACGGAAGCGTACCGCTCATTCCGAAACGCTCGCGCGGGAGAAGTCGGTGAGCGTAATACCTTCCGCATTCCAAGCTATATAACGTTAGACGCCGGATTGAGCAAATCGTTCGACATGTGGTATGCCGAGAATCACCGGTTGCAGTTTCGTTGGGAGGTTTTCAACGTCACGAATACACAGAGATTTGGGGTCATTTCAAACCTCGGGCTAAATTCAGATCCATTCAATGGTAGTCCTGCTGCGGACTTCGGTCGTTATACTGGTTCGCAAACGCCCATTGGCGAATCGCGACCAGGCCGCGTGATGCAGTTTGCCCTTCGTTACGTGTTCTGAAAGTTTTGAGGTCGCTCTTATCCCTATCTGCGCTGAAGTCAGACGGGTGAGATGCGCCTCATCAGCACTGGGCAGGGCTGCAGAGCGACTGCTCAGTGCTTATCCATCCTTCATGCGTTTACCACACCGGATAAAACAGCATAGGTGTAATGCACTGCGAAGCAAGCAGCCGTTGCACCAATCGGTTCGCAAATTGTCGCTAGGATCAAGGCACCAGGCAAATGCGGAGTTCGTAGTGCGTCTCATTGACACCCGGAAAAGTCCTTTGACGGACAGCTTCAGGGAAGCCCAAAATAGGAAGACTTTTCCAGCAGCCGCTTTAACAGCGGTTCTTGTTTGCTCCGTCGCGATAAGTCAAACTACTGAAGATGTCAGAGTGAAAGTGTATAAAGATGCGGCGGTCGTCACCGGGCTTGCGAAGTGGGGGCTTAAATACAAAGGCCAGGAAATTAACCAAGAGCGCGGTATACTCACCTGTATGTGAAAGTGTCAGACTCATGGAGAATTGTTGCACAGCAAATAAGCTCGAATCTGTTTAGAAAATCATAAGTATCAGATTGCGATCTGCCCGTCGTCCGCAAAAAACGTTACTCTTCTAACTCGTTGGCCCTGGCCCACTGAGAGGAAGCCCGCATGAGAAGTTTTGTTGTTGCTTCTGCTCTTATCTTTCTGACGTTGCCATTTGTTGCCGTTCAATCCGCTCAACCTATCTCTGCCCGCTACCGAATTGCATTCTCCCAAGACAAACCTCAGCAACTGCTAGTTGAGGCGCAATTGCCGGTAACCGGCGGCAGAATCTTCATGAATCCTTTCGGCGCGGATCAGCTTCCTGATGGCTGGGCGACCTTTATTCGGGATCTTCAAGCCGTTGACAGCTCAGAACATCCTCTCCAAATCAAAAGTCTGGGTAATGCCACATGGCAACTCGGTAATAACTATGTTGGGGAAGTAAAACTTTCATATAAAGTTAACTTATCCTTTGCATACGAGAAATGGCCTGCAGGCAACGAGCAGGCAGGGTTTTATCAAGACAAGTCACTATTTCTCGTTACCCGTCCGCTCTTCATTACTTCTGAACACGCCGGCAAGAGACAGGTCACCTTTGATGTGCCGGCTGGCTGGAAAATTTCCAGCCCCTGGCAACCCTCTCTCAACGACAAACGGACTTTCATTGCGCAGGATAGAACCGACCTTCTTTCCAACACCGTCGTCCTTGGCCATCATGCGGAACACCGGTTTCAGGAAGGTCCGTTCACTTTTGTTCTCGCGCTCCCCGGAGAGATAAGCGAATCTGCCGATCTCATAGTCTCGACGCTCAAGAAGCCTGTCAGCGCCTACTATCGAGTCTTTGATCAAACTCCTCCAAGTATCTTTATGATGACCTTGTTCTATGCAGATCAGGAAGATGGTGAAGGCTATTCACGCAGCGCGGCTCTAACTACCAAGGACAAAGTGTCGCCCGACACTCTTATACTTTGGGGTAACACGTTGGCTCACGAATTGTTTCACTTTTGGAATGGGCATCAGATGTACGGCGAACCACGCCAGGAGCGCGAATGGTTTTCTGAAGGCTTCACTGAATACTATGCAAACCGCACTCTTGTCAGAGAGAGGCTTATCAGCGAAGAGTTGTTCATCAAGAAGATGGAAAAGCACATTGCGATGTATCTCTATTTTAAGTGGGCGCCTGCCTTCACCGGAGTCTCAATACAACAAGCGGGAACGCGAAAATCTTACTACCGACCCGGAGTCTATCAAGGGGGCTGGACTGTCGCCTTCTGCCTTGACGTTCTAATCAGGGAACAAAGCAAAGGCAATAAGAGTTTGGATGACTTCATGCGGAGTATGTATAAACAGTTTGGATTGACCCGAAAGACTTATGGCGTTCAAGACATCGTTCGGACAGCCACCGAAACGGCTGGGACTGATCTAAGTGAGTTTTTCAAGAAGTATGTATCAGACAACGAAACAATTCCCGTTGAACAGTATCTGAAGAAGATTGGCCTCAACGGTCATTTCAAGGGGTACAGTGGTGAGGTTTATATTTCTCGGGATTCTGATGCTTACCCTACTGATTTGAAGCGTGGTCGCTGTTTGATCCTCGCCGAGTGTTGAAGCTCCAGCCGCATCCTGGCAATCAAAACCAGCACCGAGATAAGTGATCGAACAGGCCTGCAACCTCTGAAAAATAAGACCGTCAACCTCGAACATCAGACGTTGGGCCTTAGAGAAATCTTTCCTATACCGTAAACCTCAATTCAATAGGAATACCAGAAGCTGAAATCTCCGTAACAATTCCCCGCTCGCCTACATCTTTGAGTGATAAGCAGCCTATCCCCAGCACTTAGCGATTTTTCACAAACTGGGCATATCGGTTGCACTCCTGCTTGCAGAAATTAAGGAACTCTCAAGGTTCCTGCAAACGCAAACAGGAGATTTCCATATGCAAAGCTCTCACAGGTTTACCCGGCTGTTGGGCATACTCTTAGTTGCCCTGGTAGGTATAGTGCTCGCTCAAGGGCAAGTTACTACAGGCACCGTTCGTGGTGTTGTGACCGACCCAAACGGGGCGGTGGTCCCGAACGCTAAGGTCACCATCACCAAGAAATCGAACAACAACACGTTTACTACTCAAAGCTCAGATAGAGGCACATTCGAATTCACCAACCTTCTGAGCGGTAATGACTACACCGTGACGATCGAAGCTCAGAGTTTTAAAGTACTGACGCTCACTGACGTCAATGTGAGTCTGAACCAGATTACTGACCTGCCTGCACAGCTGACGCTGGGAGCTATTGGTGAGACAGTGACTGTCACAACGGCTGGCAGCGAGCTCGTCGACACCACGACCAATACGCTCTCAAAAGCCTTCACCGAGCGGCAGGTAGTCGATCTTGCTCAAACAAACGTAGGGGGCGCGTTTGGTGGCGGCGTTAACAACCTCGCCTTGATCGCTCCGAACGTTGCAAGTTCTGGCGGTGTCGGTGTCGGATCGGGTGGCTCAGTCGGCGGGCAGCGTCCTCGCAACAACAATTTCATGATCGATGGTGTCGACAACAATGACAAGTCTGTCACTGGCCCTGTTGCATATGTCTCTCCAGAAGTCGTTCAGGAGTTTACGTTGTTGCAAAACCAGTTTTCCGCTGAGTTTGGCCGCTCCAACGGCGGTCAATTCGTTACTGTTACGAAAACTGGATCCAACGAATTCCACGGTTCTGCTTACGGCTTTTTCCGCAACCGGTTCCTGAACGCCCTTGACACTCGACAGATAGAAGAGGGCTTTGTGCGCGAGCGCAATGTGCCCGACACGCAATTCCTTCCACGCTTTGACTTCTTCCGCGGAGGCGGCAATGTTGGGGGACCGATTTATCTGCCGCGCTTCGGCGAGGGCGGCCCGTCACTCTTTAGCGGGAAGAACAAACTCTTTTTCTTCACTTCTTTTGAACGTCTCCACGTTGGCTTCGCTTCAGTACCAGGTGGAATTACCGCCCTAACGTCTGACGCACTGGCGGTCGTAGCAGGTACACCAGGCGTTTCGGCAACCAATCTGGGAGTTTACCGCCAGTTCATTCCGGTCGCCGCGACAAACAATGCGGGAAAGATCTTTTTCTGCAACGTCCGTCCCGACCTCAATGGTCTTTGCCCGGGATCTATAGTAGAACTCAACATTGGTAGCATCGAACTGCCGCCTCCGCCGCAGTTCAATAGACAGAATAATTTCGTTCTGAACATTGACTACACGCACAGTGCCCGAACCAAACTTTGGGGACGTTACAACCACACCAACAACGAGGGAGTTGGTCTGGCCGATCTACCGATCTTTAATGAGCCGGTACCTTTCAAAACCCGACTGTTCTCTCTCACGCTGGTGCATTCATTTACTCCGAACGTCACAAACGAGACACGCTTGGCTTATCGTCGTTCAGACGCCTCATTCCCTGTCACCACACCTTTCCGTTTCCCAGGTCTGACCGATACCACGTTCCCCAACATCACCCTCAGGGATCTTGGCGTCAATATTGGGCCTAACGGGAACTTTCCCCAAACAGGAATTGAGAACAATTACCAAGTTGTTAACAACATGACTTGGGTAACAGGTGACCACTCATTAAAGTTTGGTGGCGACTTTCGCCAGTTGATCTCACCGCAAACTTTTACACAACGCGGGCGCGGTGACTACGACTACAATGAGGCACAATACTTTTTCTACGATCTGAGGCCGGATTTCACCGCTCAGAGGAGCGTTGGTGATGTGGTCTATTACGGCACCCAGAAGGTTATGTACGCGTTCGTGCAGGACGACTGGCGAGTGCGGCCTAATCTAACACTTAACTTGGGTGTCAACTGGTCTTATCAGGAGCCACCGAAAGGCACACAGCTTCAGGAGTTGAACGCCATTTCGTCGGTGCCTGGGCTCATTACCTTCAAGACGCCACGAGCGCAAAAGAAGAACTTTGGACCGCGTGCAGGTTTTGCCTGGTCTCCTGAATTTGGCGACGGCCTGCTCGGTCGCGTTTTCGGGACCAGCGGTAAGAGTTCTATTCGCGCTGGCTTCTCGATGGCTTACGACTACATTTTCGACAATCTGTATATTCTTTCGCTGCCTCCGCAGACACAACAGACGATTGACGCCACGGTCGGGGGCGTAGACGCCGCTGGTAATATTCTTCTCTATACGCCAGGCTTCCTGGCAAACGGGGCCATTCCCAATGTTCTGCTCCCGTCTCAAGGTAGCGCAGCAGAAGCGCGTTTTGCCACCACGGCCTTCATAGCGGATCAGGAGGTACCCTACTCGCTTACCTGGACCGGCAGCTTCCAGCGCCAGTTCCTATCTAACTGGGCCTTCGAAGCGCGCTACCTTGGCACCCGCGGCATTCACCTGCTGACACAGAGCCGCGTCAACCGCTCTGCGCGAGTTGCCCCTGAGGACGGTCGGCTGGGACTTCCTACTTTCCTAGCCACACCAAGCCAAGCCCAGATTGATGCTCTTACACTAACGCTGACAGATATCAACGCTCGGTCGAACTTCCTTCCAAATTGGGAAGCCGCCGGGTTTACGAATCCGGGAAGCGTGATTGGATTCTTATCGAACGGCAATTCAACTTACCATGGCGCATCGGCCCAAGTGATTCGCCGTTTTGATGATGGATTCCAAATGACTGCGGCTTACACCTGGAGCCATCTGATCGACGACACCACAGCAGAAGTTTTCTCCACTGTCCTCAGTCCACGACGCGTAGAGGACTTCCAAAACCTGCGGCGTGAGCGAGCTGACTCGGCCCTCGATCGCCGCCACCGCTTCGTGACCTCATTCATCTACGAACTTCCGTGGTTCAGGAACGCCTCGAACGGCTTTGTGCGCACAGTCCTTGGTGGGTTTAACTTCTCCGGGACCTTTACCGCGGAATCGGGTCAGAAGGCCACCGTGCTTTCCGGTATCGACTCAAACGGAAACGGTGATGCTGCTGCCGACCGCACTATCCGTAACCCGGCCGGTGTTCGCGGCACCGGCAGTACTGTGACACCGCTGATCAGAACGGACGGTGAAATTGTGGGATACGTCGCTGATAACCCGAATGCAGAGTACATTCGAGCTGGTACTGGTGCGGCCGCGAATTCTGCTCGCAACACACTGCAACTTCCGGGCATCAACAACCTGGACTTTTCAATCTTCAAAAACTTCCGCTTTGGAGAAACACGCCGGGTTCAACTGCGGGCCGACTTCTTCAATGCCTTTAATCACCCGCAATACATTCCAGGGTCGCCAAATGACGTTCAGCCTGTTGAAACAACTGGAGTAGGGCAGGTGAATACAATTGCAGCTTCGACTCTTATTAGTACGTTCAACAAGCCGGATCGCGTTTTCAGCAGCAACCCGCGCACTATCCAGTTTGCGTTGCGGTTTGATTTCTAAGCACCGTTTTAGGTCTCAAGTTTTCCCGGAACTTCGCGTGGCGGATCTTCCGCCACCCCTTTTTCACTATTGGCCACCATGTTACCCGAAGGAGACTGAAAGTGTTTTGGTTAGTGGGTCCTATAGCACACACAACGGCGAAATTGCTTACTGGATCAGGGCACGTCGTCGCTTTGAACGCTATTGCAGCTGCCACCGAAAACTTTTTAGACTTAGATAGCGAGGGGTATTCTTGACTGAAAAAGACGGCTCGATTCAAGGTGACCTAAGAACGATCCTGCTAGACTAAACGCTTTGAAGCAGGTCAGCGAAGACTTTAAGAGGCTGCAAGAGTTGAACAACAAAATGATGGCTGAAGCGTGGTCCCGACCGGAACTTGATTACCGCTACCTTTCAGAGATGATTTCTCAAATAAGATCCAGGGCAACGCGGCTAAAAACGAATTTGGCGCTGCCGGAACCTCCGGCAGAAATAACAAAACAAGCCGAGATGAACTATTCGGATGCAGAGAGATTTAGAGCTGCTCTGTTGCAACTGGACCGACATATCATGAGCTTTGCCACAAATCCGCTCTTTCAGAAGCCCGACGTAGTCGATGTTGAGCTGGCAAATCGAGCCTGCCGAGATTTGTTGGTGGTTGTGCAGGTGAGCGGTAGCCTTAAGACAAGCGCAGCAAGATTGAGCAAAGCTGCCAAAAACTAACTAACTCTCCATTCAGTACCAAGAAGGTAGGCATGAGCCCATATTCAGAGACAGCTTTTACTCGGAAGCTGGAGTGATCAGGGAAAGCAGGCCAAGGATTTCGCCTTTGCGAGGGTGGGCACCGATCATTGTCCTCCCCCTCGCCGTTCTCATGATTGCACCGGCGGAGTGGCCTCGTTGGGCCTTCATGTGGTTGCTCGCCGCTGGTATCTTTGCCGGCTGTAAATGGCTGACCTGGAGGCGAACCCCGGTTCGTAACGTGCCGTGGTGGCAACACCTTGGATATTTGATTGCCTGGCCAGGTCTGGACGCCAAGTCTTTTCTCAATTCCGAACGGCTGCCTGCAAACAAACATCCCACTTCAAGCGAATGGCTCGCTGCCGTTCTTAAACTCCTCATCGGAGTCACTCTGTTTGGGGGTGTGGCCAGATGGCTTCCCATCAAACATGAAATACTGTTTGGTTGGATAGGGATGTTCGGACTAATCCTAATGCTGCATTTCGGCGCATTCCATCTGCTCAGTTGTGCCTGGCGATCGCTAGGAATTAACGCACAGCCTCTGATGAAAGCCCCGCTTGCCTCTACTAGCGTGAGTGAATTCTGGGGGCGAAGATGGAACACCGCCTTTCGTGACTTCACCTATCGTTTCCTCTTCCGCCCCTTGAGTTCACGGCTGGGACCATCCTGGGCTGTCTTGATCGGGTTCATATTTAGTGGGTTGATTCACGACTTCGTTATCTCGGTTCCCGCCGGTGATGGATTCGGTTGGCCCACGCTTTTTTTTGGCACGCAGGCAATCGCAATTTTTCTCGAAAGGTCATCTGTCGGTCGAGCCATTGCTCTTGGACGAGGATGGAAGGGCCGATTATTCGCGATGCTTATCCTGGTGGTACCAGCGTATGGATTATTTCATCCGCCCTTTGTCTTGAAAATCATACTACCGTTCATGCACGCTCTTGGTGTTCGCTGAAATCTTCCTCGAGGCAGGAAACGTTGATGAAAGAGTCGCTGGCGACGCTAATCTTCCTTGCTGGCTGGGGGCAGCTGGCCGTGCTGGTTGCCTCGACAATCGTACCGTTTCAATTGAGATGGAAGACTGAGCTGGGAGTGCTCTCGCGTCTTCATAGGCAGATGTACTGGATCTATGGCGGCTATATCGTGTTGGCTATAGTCGCGTTTGGACTGATGAGTCTTTTCAACGCTCGGGAATTGGCAAGCGGGAGTCGTTTGGCGCGCGGCATTTGCGGATACATTGCTGTATTTTGGGGAATCCGTTTCGCACTTCAGTGGATTCTTGATGTAAAGGAGCATCTTTCTACCTGGTTGCTACGCTTGGGTTATTACCTCCTGACCATCTTGTTCGGAGGTTTCACGTTACTTTACGGCTTAGCCGCATTGCAGCCGTTTGGGAAGTGACAGATTGCTGAACACACCGAGCGCAAACACTGACTAATAGCCCAACTTCAGCCAGGGAGAGATTTCAACAAGCCAGCAGTCGATTGGTGCACGCGGCATCGTTGTTGCTCGCAACTCCTGATGAGCTCTAAGCCTTTACCCAGGCGAGACCATCGGGCTGCTTGCCGACAGTGAAGGTACTCTCAATTCTGCGCTCGAGAAGGTCAATCACCGAAACACGGTCGTTGCTAGGGTGAGAAATAAAAGCATGCCGGCTATCGCCGCTAACTGTTACCACTTTGCCATCATGCGGCATATTAATACTCCATAGAATTGAATGGCTCGTTGCGTCTATCACCAGAAATTTTGGGCCTCGAACAACCACAACCTGCTTTCCGTCACGCGTAAACAACAAACGCGAAAAACTCATCTGACCTTTCTCCAACACACCTAACTTTACGGTAGCGCGAACGCGATCGTTGGACGTATCGATAATTGAGACTCTGTTTTCGTCAGCGTCTGAAACCCAAACATCACGTCCGTTCGGAGACATCGCTAGAGCAAATTGCGTTGTTCCAGAGAGTAGCTTACTGACGTCCCCTGTCTTTCTATCAATTACTGTTAATGCCTTGCCTTCAAGGTGAGGAACATAGAGTTTTCCGTCGTCCGGGGTGACTTCCACAAACCAGCCACCATCAAGGCCTGTGTTCCAGGTCTTTCGGACAGCCCCGGTTGTGGCATCCATTTCCAATACCGCTTTCATAGGTGCGCAAGCAACCCACAGAAGCCGGCCATCTCGGCTGAGTCGAGTATCATGCGGCCTCTCGCACGCGGTGAGGGTTTTCATTAGGCGCCGCGCTTTCAAGTCCAGAACAACCACGGAGTTACCACTGCCGCCACCAGGCCCAGTTCCGGTGTCGGCGACATACGCCAGCGAACCGTCACGAGAGACAGTAATTTCATGTGGCCCTCCAGAACTCGGTAGCGTCACGAGCGCCTTCTGCGTCGATAAATCAATTAGTGCAACCTGGCGCTCGGCATTGTAAGAAACCAGCAGGAGTCCACGAGCGAGCTTCGGGGCTGGGTTAATCGTGACAAGCATGCCGCTGCCTAGAAGAAGTAGGGCAAGGACATGGAATTTCATGATCTATCCGGCGGACAGGTTTTGTTGACTAATGTCTCTGATCTTTCTGGCGAGTTGAACTGCGCCCTCCCACGATAAGTCTGTTCCATATGTGCAAGCGTGAAGTTGTTGAAGATTGGGTGGTAAAGATCTGTCTCCTTTGAGCATCAAAATGATTCTTTGATCGAAGTGAACGAATGCAGCCCCGACTTCTATCAGGAAGCTATAGGCCCGCATACTATCCTGAGTTTCATCCAAGTCCTCTTCACACAATAGAAAGACCCCTATATTGCATCGCTGGATAGCTTGTCTAGTCTGGTCTGAAACAGGCAGGCTCTTCTTGGGGTTTCTTTCAATGACTTCGACTGCCACACCAATAAGTTCCAACATATCTAAGAGACGCTCCACAGTCTTTGCATCTCCACTGTGGGAAACAAGAACTCTAGGCGCGCCGGACGATGTGGACCACTGCGAGGGCTGCCGCAATGCCTGGCGGAATGCGATTGAGCGGTGACTGCCGGGACTGTCTTCCTCTTCTTTTACTTGCGTGGCGCCCTTAAGATAGCGCTCAAGTTCCTCGGGATAAATGCGTAAACGCGTCGGTTGTCCCTTCCTCCCAACCGTGAGCATCCCTATATCAGCAGCGTGACAAAGATGAAAGAAGCTCGAGGCGTGGGATTCCAGCTTCTCCTCATCATCTATTTTATGCTCGTTTTGCCGCCACAGAGTTCCCATATCGAGATGTGTTACCACCTGGTACGCTTGATTATGAATCCACACCAGAGAACCATGGTAAAGGGGTGTGCGGGCAATCACCGAGCGAAACGCCTCGGCTTCAGGAACGAGTCGCTCTGCAAACTCCCAACCGAGCGAGCTCAGATGCAAACGTTCATCCTCTCTGGTAACTATGCCCCAAAATTCATAGGCGAAGACCTTGCGAGGGTCAAACAGTCTCTTCCTTAGTGCATCCATTGCTTCGGCCAGACTTGCGCCTTCGGGCTTCCGCTTTAGAAACTGAACAACTTCCCGAACATCGCCGGAAGTGGCGAGATAGGGCAAGCTACAAGGGCTACCGTTGACACGTGTTTCAGAATCAAGGTCGTGCTGCTCGGTCTTCAGTTGAACCGCAAGGCGACTAGCCTCGCTGTGGGACTGGTGCCGGCCGTTTTCTCGATTGTCGCTCTGTGTAATGTATTGCATACTTCTTCATCTTGGCGTTAAGGGTTGTCGGATTGATTTGAAGTAGAGCTGCGGCTTTTCTCTGGTGCCCATGGGTTTCATTAAGTGCTATCTGAATAAGGGTCAGCTCAAAGCGGCCAACCTCTTTCGCCAGGTCCACACAACCCCCGGGCTTCTGCTTACAATTATTTTCCAGCCGTTCAATTCCCGCTAATAGGCTTTCAATTTCAGCCCCTATTGACTTGAGTTGGGCTCGACAAAGAGTCAAGAACCAATCCATAGATGTTTCGGCGGCCTGGTCGTTCTCGGTAAATGCAAACTGCGCTCTTTCAACCTTCATAGATTTAAGCCCTGCCCGTTAAGTGCAATGGTTGTGTCAGGATTGGCATGAACCGGCCGACACATATCCAGATTTTCGTATTTTGAAAAGTGTTCAGGGTAATCGTTGCTTTCCTCGAAGAGAGCATCTGAGCACCATTCCCATCTAATCGGTTCTATCAGATATACCAATATCAATTTCGCGTCCTAAAAGTCTTGAGGAAGTTCTTATGAATTTCTTAGAACCAAACTAAAGTTTATCGAACTTAGCCCGTTTCCCCGTCGAAGATAAGGGAGTGTCAAGGTACGGGCCGGCACTCAAAACCCCAAAAAACAAAGTTCAATCGCAGCTAATTCACTGGTGAGGAAGGGGGCGCGCGCTGGACCTCTGTGTTCTTTGTCACTCTGTGGTTGTGTTTTCGGCGAGTTTCTTAACCACGAAGACACAGAGGACGAGAGGTCGCACAGAGAAAAAGCCTATTTCATACTTTTTGTGCAAAGCCACGATTTCGCTTCCATCAGCTCAAACTGCTGACCACACTTCGATTGCGAATGGAACTCTGCTGCGCAGGGTGGAGACAGATTATCTGACCAGCGATCCGAACTACCGAGCCCGAAATCTCCTTTCCCTGCCCATCGCGACCCGAATCAATAATGGTGCGGGAAGTATTGTGACTTAAAGTTCAACAGCTGATGACGAGAGCAGTACAATTCCGCCCAATAAAAGTCTTGAGGAAGTTCTTAGGAAATTCTTAGAACGGTTTTTGCTTGGAAATTTTCTAGCGGTCATGAGCAGCAGAGCCACTCAAGTTTATGAATTCGGAGCGTTTCGACTCGATGTCGGAGGCAGCCAGTTGCTGCGCGGTACAAATCCAGTCGCCCTCGCGCCAAAGATCTACGAGACTCTTCTCATTCTGGTGGAAAACGCTGGCAGTACGGTTTCAAAGGAAGAATTGATGCACCGGCTGTGGCCAAATACTTTCGTCGAAGAAAGCAGCCTCTCGCAGAATATCCACCAGCTCAGAAAGGCACTTTGTGAAGCGGGTGCGGAGGTTCAGTACATTGAAACCATTTCAAAGCGCGGGTACCGATTTGCCGTTAGCGTCAGTGTATTCCAAAAAAATGGAGAAAGGATTCCCGCTAGTCACCAACCACACTGGTTGAGAGCTTCAATAAACAAACTCAACCGTTCCTCAGCAAATCGGCGTGGCACACAGTATTTGATTCCATTGATCGGTGTGGCAATCTCCGTTCTCCTGGTCCTGGCTCTAACCACCGTCAACTATGTGCTGCGACAAGCAGCTTCTGGACCACCAGCCGAAGGGCAAGCACCTATTGCTACAGGTAACACAAAGAACAGAAATGCTTATGAGGCATACATTAGAGGTCGATATTTCTGGAACAAGAGGTCCGGCGAAGGCTATCAAATGGCCCTGAAACACTTTCAGGAAGCCATTGAGTTCGATCCGGGCTACTCACTTGCCTATTCCGGGCTGGCCGACTGTTATCTCTTTCTGGCGTTAGACCAGACGGCTGAAACCAGCCCAGAACATAACTATGAGCGCGCGCGTGCGGCGGCTACACGCGCCATGGAACTCAACGACGGCCTGGCTGAGGCTTACACAACCCTGGCTGCGGTCTTATCACTGCACGACCGGGACTGGCCTGCCGCTGAAAGAGCTTATAAACAGGCGATCCAGGCCAATCCCAACTATCCAACTGCTCACCACTGGTATGCCTGGGATCTCTTAGCATCGAACCGTGCCGAAGAAGCACTGGTAGAGATGGTGACCGCGCAGGAACTTGACCCGCTCTCAATTAATATCAACGCCGCCCTCGGCCAAATCTATTACTACACCCGCCGGTATGAGGAAGCTATCAGCCAACTAAAGCGAACGTTAGAGCTGGACGCCAGCAATGTCGTTTCTCGTTCGTTCTTGGCGATGACTTACGAGCAGGTTGGCAAACCAGCCGAAGCGCTCGGGGAAT
>Ga0209431_10001586_pt1 | contig 18802 bp, 15 predicted proteins | sample RifCSP13_3_FD_184021 | JGI IMG/M metagenome (GOLD analysis project Ga0209431, IMG submission 184021) | Soil microbial communities from Rifle, Colorado - Rifle CSP2_sed 13_3 (SPAdes) (version 2) | ecosystem: Environmental > Terrestrial > Deep subsurface > Rock core/Sediment | place: Rifle...
CCGTCCCAATCTCCCAAAGTCGCCAAAAGCCAGGCCAGATGGTTTTTATAGTGGGCAGGCTTTGGCGCTGGCGCGAGCACGGCAATGTTATCTTCGCAGATTTACGTGATTCATCGAGCCAAGTCCAGCTCCTGTTCCAACAAAAAAGCCTGAATGAAAAGTTTGATACTCTGAAACTTTTTGATATTGGTGATTTTTTGGGAGTGTCCGGAAATGTAACCACCACTCAAGCCGGAGAAATCACAATAGACGTCACCCATTTCGAACTCCTCTCCAAATCCTTGCGTCCTTTGCCCGACGATTGGTACGGCCTGAAAGACGAAGAAGCCCGCTATCGTCAGCGATACATAGACCTTCTCTTAAATGATGACTTGAAGAATCTGTTTCGCGAAAAAGCGGTTTTCTGGCAATCTATGCGCGACTTTTTGGTCAAAAAGGGTTTTCTGGAGGTAGAAACTCCAGTGTTGGAGAACACCGTCGGAGGCGCCGATGCCAATCCCTTTATCACCCACCATAATGCCTTGGATATTGATTTGTATTTACGTATTTCCATGGGAGAGTTATGGCAAAAACGCCTGATGGTCGCCGGTTTTGAGAAAACTTTCGAAATCGGCCGGCAGTTCAGAAATGAAGGCATTAGCCGTGAACATTTGCAGGATTATTCTCAAATGGAATTTTATTGGTCTTATGCCAACTATGAAGACTCCATGCAATTAGTTGAAGATATGTATAAATATGTTGCCAAAAAAACATTTGGCAAGTTGAAGTTTGAAATCGAGGGCCACAACGTTGACTTATCTGTTCCTTGGAAAAAAATTGATTATACCCAAACTATTTTGGAGAAAACCGGCGAGGATATAAATAAGAAATCTCTGCCAGCTCGGCAACTGGACCAACTTTGGAAATCTGTTCGCAAATCAATTGCCGGCCCAGCCTTTTTAGTGGGCCATCCCGTGGAAGTTTCTCCACTGGCCAAACGCATTCCTGGTAATCTTGGGTTCGTCGAGCGCTACCAAGTAATCATCGCCGGCAGCGAAATGGGTAACGGTTACTCTGAGCTTAATGATCCTGTGGACCAAGCGGAAAGATTTGTTAGTCAACAAGCGATGCGTGAAGCAGGCGATGTTGAAGCCCAAATGAATGACACTGATTTTGTCACCGCTCTGGAGTACGGCATGCCTCCTGTCACGGGCTTTGGTGTTTCCGAAAGACTTTTTTCATTTTTAGCCGATCTTCCCATCCGCGAAACCGTCCTATTTCCACTTCTCCGCCCAGAAAAATGATAACCAGAAACCAAGCCTGGAAGTTGTTAACCGAGAAAATGCAGAGCCAGAATCTGCGCCGGCATTGCTTGTCTGTCGAGGTCGTGATGCGAGCGCTAGCCAAGAAACTGAAAGTCTTGAGCGAAGTCGAAAGATGGGGGATTGTTGGATTACTCCACGACGGCGATTATGAATTCACCAAAGACGATCCGGCCAACCACGCTAAATTAATGGCCAATTGGGTCCGTGAATTGGGTGAAACGGATCTCCAATTATTAGAAGGCATCGAATCGCATGGCTGGTTTCATCAAGGCAAACCTCCCCAAACTCAAATGCAGTGGGCGCTGTTTTGCTGCGACGAATTAACCGGACTCATAGTCGCCTGCGCTCTCGTCCAGCCTACCAAGAAACTCGCCGACGTCACAGTCGAGTCAGTTTTAAAAAAATTCACCCAGAAATCTTTCGCCGCCGGCGCCAAACGTGAAGACATTATGCAATGCGAATCAGCCCTTGGCATCAAACTGGCAGACTTCGTCCAAATATCTTTGTCCGCCATGCAATCTATTGCCTCGCAGATAGGATTGTAGTACAATACCCCAAAGCGTCCGAGCCTGAATTCCATCAGGCGAGCCGGTGAGGGTAAGAAACTCACCCGGGAAAGCCCGTAATAGCTTTAAATAAAGTACAACTTCAGGTGGCAACTCCTCCGGGCCGGAAGTAAAGCAAGAATATGGCGAAAATATTTCTTATTCGTCACGCTGAGTCGGTTGCCAACACTGCCGGGATTTACCAGGGCCAGTCATATGACACGGGCCTTTCTCCCCTCGGCCGGCTTCAATCCAAAGCTCTCGCTCGCCGCTTTACTGGCGAGAATTTAGACATGGTTTATGCCAGCCCATTAAAACGTTCCTTGCAAACTGCCTCACTAATCACTAGTCACTATCACCCAGAACCTAACTTAATCGAAACTAATCATGGCCAGTGGGAAGGCAAATCCAAAGCTCAGATCCAAGCCACCTGGCCGGATCTATATCAAAAATGGCAGACTCACCCCAGCCTTGTTACTTTTCCCGGTGGCGAAGCCTTTGCGGATACTGCCGCCAGGACCATCAACTGGTTTGACAAACAGACTCAAAAATCCGGTTCATTTGCAGCTGTCACTCACTCCAATATCATCCAGATTATCCTTTGTTCCCTATTAAATTTGAAACTTGATCAAATGTGGCGTCTGGCCATGCAGCCCACCGCCGTTACTCTTATAGAAACTCACAGCCCGGCCAAAATCATTTGTCTTAATGACATTTCCCACCTAAAAGACTTACAATCAGACTTATCCCGCCACGCCCTATGATCGACATCAAGCTTATTCGCGAACAACCAGATTTGGTTCAAAAAAACGTTGACTTTCGTGGTGGCAAAATATCGGTGGCCCAGGTTTTGGAAGCAGACAAACACTATCTAAAGCTGCTAAAGCAAGTTGAGGAAATTCGTGCTTTACGCAATCTCCAACCTGGCACTAAACCAACTCCAGAAGAACTCAAAAAATTTCGTGCTCAAAGAGAGAAACTGAAAAAATTAGAAGACAATTTGGAAATTGCCAAAACGCAAGCAAGTGACTTACTGGCAAGAATCCCAAATATGTCCTCACCGGATATGCCGGAAGGAAATGGCGACCCGGACCACGTCGAGCTAGCTGTCTGGCTTCCAAACGAGGGTTATTTACCCAAGTCAAAATTGGGTAAGGGATCAAATAGCGCCCAATATATGCCCAAAAAAGCCGGCCTACACCACGTTGACCTCGGTAAAAAGTTGGACATTATTGATATCGAACAAAGCGCCCTGACCTCAGGTTCCCGCTTTGCTTACCTAAAGGGAGACGCGGCCCTGCTTCAATTTGCCTTGTTTGAACTTTTAAAAAATAAATTAATATCCGAGGGTTTTGAGCCCATGATCGTTCCGGTTTTAGTAAAAGAAGAAGTCTTGTTTGGGACAAGCCATTTTCCAGAAGGCCGTGATCAAGTCTACGAAATAGAAACACACAATGTGGAAAATCAACAACGGCTCTTTTTAGTCGGGTCCTCCGAACCCCCGCTCTTTGCTTATTACATGAACAAAACCCTCCAGGAAAAAGACTTACCAAAGAAATTCTTTGCTTACACCCAATGTTTCCGTTCGGAAGTGGGTTCCTGGGGCAAAGACGTCAGGGGAGTCAAGCGTGTCCACCAGTTCGACAAGCTGGAAATGGATGCTCTGACTACACAAGAAGGATCGCGGGAGATGATGGAATATTTGCGCTCAATAAACGAGTGGTTAATGCAGCAGCTAAAACTTCCCTACAGAGTCATCAATAAATGCTCTCGCGATTGTGGCTACAATGCTACCTATTTACAATATGATCTGGAAGGCTGGCTTCCGACTCAAGGTGAGTTTATTGAACTCGGCTCAAATACCGACGCCTGGGACTATCAGGCCAGGCGAATGAATATTCAGTATGTAAACACCGGTCAAAAGAAACATGTCCACACTGTCAACGATACTGGAATTCCCATGGGGCGAATGATTGTCACCATTCTGGATAACTACCAAAACCCCGACAACACAGTAACTATTCCCGAAGTCCTCCGCCCCTACCTGGGCAAAGACAAAATCACCCCCAAAGCCTAAAATATCTTCATGCCCTCATCATTTAAACGTTTCTTTGTCACTTACGCTCGCATTCTCAAATTAGCCTACCAGATCCATCCAGGCTTGTTGATTCTTATGACTGTTTCCAATGCCGCCTGGGGTCTGACCAACCTACCTGTCTTATATATAAACAAAGCCCTTATTGATCTGGTCATTTCCTCAGTCGGCCATCCTAATACGCAGGTGATTCTCAAATCAGTAGCCACCTTGATCATTATTCGGACATTGATCGAAGCTTTCCGTAGTTTTCTTACCCGGGTTAACTCCAATGCCTCCTATTCATTCGGGAGCCTGATGAACGACCGTATCTCCTTACTCCTGGGAGAAAAACTCAATTCCCTGGACGTCCCCATTGTCGAGTCCGCCGATTTTCAGGATAAATACGCCAAAATAGAAAGCCAGGCTAATCAACGTGTTTGGGGCATGCTCTCGACTTTGTCCGAATTCCCAAACGCCATTACCACCATCATCTCCGGTGTCATCCCCATCCTCCAGTTTAACCCCCTGATTTCTTTAGCAGTATTAATAATCAGCTTTCCCGATGCCATCGTCAGCGCCAAATTGGCCAAGTTGGAATACGAAGAAAGAGATAAACGACGCCGTCTTTATCGGGTTCTGGGCAGGCTGAATTGGTTAGTGACCAGTGTCCAACAATTTTATGAAAACAAGGTTCTCGGTAACATTCGCTATGTTTCCCAGAAAATGTCTTCTTTCCAAAACGATATTTTTCGAAATGACTCCGGCATGCGTACTCGTCGGGTCAAGTGGCGTACTCTGGTCGAGATTCCGTCGTGGTTTTTGGCTGCCGGACTTAATTTTTACTTTTTCCTTTTGGCAATAATTGGCAAAATTTCCTTAGGTACCGCCCAAATGCTTTATCAGTCCAGTCAGACCTTTTCAAGTGGTATTGGTACCTTGATGAACAATGTCGCTACGGTTTATGAACATTATTTGTTTGTCAGTGATTACAACTGGTTTATGGATCTGAAATCCGAACTGCAAACCGGTACATTATCATTTCCAGTTCCGTTTTCGGGCCGTATTGAATTTGATCACGTCTGGTTCAAATATGACACCTCTCCAGATTGGATATTGAAAGACATCAATTTCTCCATTAATTCCCGGGACAATATTGCCCTGGTAGGTGAAAATGGTGCCGGTAAAACCACTCTTCTTAAACTATTACTGGGTTTTTATCGCCCGCAACAAGGAGAGGTCAGAGTCGGCGGAAAAAACGTCTTGGACTACGTTCTCAACGATTATTGGACAAACCTGGCAGTTCTAAACCAGGATTTTCATATTTATCCGTTTTCCGGGCGAGAAAGCATTGCTTATTACGACTTGTCCCGGGTTAATGATCTGGAAGCTATTCGGGCTACGGCCAAAAAAGCCAAGATTGATGATTTTATTTCTTCATTACCGCACGGTTACGACACTCCGCTAGCCAAAGATCTGGATGGAGTGGACCCTTCCGGCGGTCAGCGGCAGAGAATTGCTATAGCCCGGGCTCTCTTTAAAAAATCTCAAATTATGATTTTGGACGAGCCAACTAGTAATATCGATCCCAAAGCCGAGGAGGAGATTTTCGCCAGTATTATTAATGAAACCAGAGACAAAATATTAATTCTGGTTTCCCATCGTTTCAGCACTGTCCGTCGGGCGGATAAAATACTGGTTTTAGAAAACGGAGAATTGGTGGAGCAGGGAACTCACCCCGAACTTGTAAAGCAAAAAGGCCTCTACGCCAAACTTTTCTCCCTGCAAGCCAAAAGCTATCAGTGAATGATATAATCTCTCTATGGCCAAGAAAACTCAAACAAAAATCGCGGATTTTCCGGTCTTTTTGGAATACGACCTTGAGTATGCCGGTTTTGTGGTCGACTGCCCCACTCTTCCCGGTTGCATGTCCCAGGGCAAAACCAAAGAAGAGGCGCTTGAGAATATCAAAGACGCCATCTCTGGTTATCTTCACGTCATGAGTAAACACGAACGAACCTCCGTACCATTTCAGGATTTTGGTTGGCATCAAGTTAGAGTAGCTATTTGATATGGGCAAATTGGCCAATGTTTCGCCTCGGGAAGCCATTAAAAAATTCCAAAAAATCGGCTACTACGTCAATCATCAGACCGGAAGTCACATAATTCTTTACAACGACAAACCTGGCTCTCTACCATTATCTCTCCCCAATCACAAAGAATTGGCTCCGGGTTTACTTAAAGCCCAAATTAAAAGGACCGGTTTGACGATAGAAGAATTTCTCCATCTCAAATAGCCTCCAGGCCAAAAGTTACCAGTAATTATGTTTGGATCTAAATTAATAGAAGAATTTGACTCCAAATACTCAGGGAAAATCCGGGTTATGCAAGGTTGGGGATATAAATATGTCTCCACCGGTTTTTGGACCCAGAGTGGGGGAATCATCAAAGACGTCTGGCAACCAGTTTTTAAAAAAGTCCATCCGCAGAAAAACAAAACCTGGCTGATTTTGGGGCTGGCTACTGGCACAGTTGCTAAACTTATTCCAAAGCCCGTCAAAATAATCGGTGTGGAAATCGATCCTATAATGATCGACATTGGCAAGAAATACTTTGCTCTCGACCAAATCCCCAATCTGAAAATAGTTATAAAAGACGCCAATGGCTATTTGCAAACGACAAATGACCACTTCGACTTTATTCTGGTCGATCTCTATCTAGGTGACCAAATACCCAAGTTTGTTCACTCTTCAAAATTCTTAAAGAACTTAAGAACCGTTGGAAAAGTGGTCGTTTTCAATCACTTATTTCACAGTGAAGTTCAGAAAAAATCGACGCTTGACCTTCAGGGAAAACTCGAAAAATACTTCACTTCGGTCACCTCCATTCGCAGTCTCACCAACCTCCTGCTAATTTGCCAGTAAACAGGTATAATCGAAACGTGTTCAAATTCCTCTCCAAATTTCTTGATCTCAATCAAAAAGAAATAGATCGTCTCAGATCCAAAGTCGACTCAGTCAATTCACTAGGGGACAAATACGCCAAGTTTAAAAAACCCGAGGATTTTTCTGCGGCCACGGCCAGTCTAAAACGTCAGTTGGCCGATGGAACTCCCCTGGACGATCTGCTTCCCCACGCTTTTGCCTTGGTCCGCGAGGCCTCCCACCAAGCCATCGGTCTGCGACCTTTTGACGTCCAATTAATGGCCGCCGCCGCCTTTCACGAAAGCAATGTCGCCGAGCAAAAAACCGGCGAGGGCAAGACACTGTCGGCGATACCCGCCCTCTACCTTAACTCCCTATCCGGTCAGGGGGCCCATTTAGTTACCGTCAACGATTACCTGGCTCGGCGTGACGCCGGTTGGAACGGCCCCACTTTTCACTTATTGGGGTTGACAGTCGGGGTCATAGTTCACGAAAAATCCCACCTTTACGATCCCGAGTACTTTGACCCCAGCCATGGCGATGATCGCCTTGCCCATTTACGTCCAGTGTCCCGAAAAGAAGCTTATGGCGCCGATATCACTTACGGGACCAATAACGAATTCGGTTTCGACTATTTGCGTGACAACATGGTGGGAGATGAATCTGAGATGGTTCAACGCGGTCACCATTTCGCCATCGTGGATGAAGTGGACTCAATTTTGATAGATGAAGCCAGAACTCCGCTTATTATTTCCGCTCCGGATACTGAGCCCACCCAAAAGTACTATGATTTTGCCCGCCTCATCGGGCGTCTCTCGGCCGATACCGATTATGTCATCGACGAAAAGCACCGCACGGCCAGCCTCTCGGAGAATGGCATAAAAAAGGTCGAGAAACTTTTGGGGATAGACAATCTCTATGAAAAAGACTTCGACACTATTCACCACCTAGAAAACGCTCTCAAAGCCAGGACTTTATTCCTGAAAGATAAAGACTACATTATCCGAGATAACCAAGTCGTGATCGTGGATGAGTTTACCGGCCGGCTGATGCCCGGTCGCCGCTGGTCTGAGGGAATTCACCAAGCCGTCGAAGCCAAAGAAGGCGTGGTTATTCAACAAGAATCCAAAACTCTGGCTACCATTTCTTTCCAAAACTACTTTCGCATGTACGAAAAATTGGCCGGTATGACCGGTACAGCAGCCACTGAAGCCGAAGAGTTTAAGAAAATTTACAATCTTGAAGTAGTCATCATCCCCACTCACCGACCAATGGTCCGTCGTGACCTTCCGGACGTCGTCTACAAGACTACCAATGCCAAATATGCAGCCCTATCCGAAGAAATTGCCACGGCCCATCGCCATGGCCAGCCCACTCTGGTTGGCACCACTTCCATAGAGAAAAATGAAATAGTATCCGAACTTTTAAAAAGAAAGGGCATTCCCCACCAGATATTAAACGCCAAAAACCACGAGAAAGAAGCCCAGATCATCTCCGAGGCTGGCCGCTTAGGGGCCGTTACCATTGCCACAAATATTGCCGGTCGTGGTGTGGATATTGTTCTTGGTGGTACCCCCCCTCCCAATCCCAAATTCGTCCTCGGCCAAGAAAAATTGACCGACAAACAATATGCCAAAGCCTTTTCGGACTGGCAGAAAGCTCACGACGATGTGGTGGCTGCCGGTGGCCTGTATGTAATTGGTACTGAGCGTCACGAGTCTCGTCGAATCGACAACCAACTCCGCGGCCGGTCCGGGCGTCAAGGCGACCCTGGAGCTTCCAAGTTTTATCTGGCCCTAGATGACGAAATCATGCGCATTTTTGGCGGAGATCAAGTCGCCAAAATAATGGGCTTTTTAAAGATTCCCGAAAACGAGCCCATCGAACACTCAATGGTGTCCAAAGCCATTGAACAGGCCCAGGTTAAAGTAGAAGGTTTCAACTTTGACGCCCGAAAAAGCGTAGTCGAGTATGACGACGTCATGAATAAGCAGCGAGAGATTATTTACAATTTACGTCACCGGGTTCTCAATGGAGAGATCACAGGAGACGAGATCGTCAAAAAGTTAACTGGCCAATTGACCGACGTTGTCAAAAGCTATGCCCCCAAGGGCATCGTTGAATCAGAAGTTTTACCAATCGTTACGGCTTTAATTGATATAGTTCCTTTTGATGACCAATCGCAAAAAAATCTTTCCGCCCAATTTAAACAGCTCGCAACAGCGTCAGAAATTATCACGCTTATCAATCAAATTATTACTGACACTATTTCCCAGCGCCAGATTCAGGTAGGTGATTCAGCCTGGAAAGAGATTATTAAATACGCTTATTTGTCTTCGATCGATAACTTGTGGATCGATCATCTGGACGCTATAGACGATCTTCGCTCCGGAATTGGCCTAAGGGGCTACGGCCAGCGCGACCCGTTGGTCGAATACAAAGGCGAAGCCTTCTCTATGTTTGAGCGGCTTCTGGCTCAGATCGATTCCGAATTTGGCAAAAGACTACTGCGTATCCAAATTGGCGCTGCCCCACCCACCGAAGCCTTATTAAGTCAGGCCAAAGAAGTAAAGTCACAAGTTTCAGCAGTCGCCCTGGCTCAGGCTGCTGCGGCTGCCCCCGCCTCCGCCCAAACAGACCCCTTCCTTTCCGCCTTTTCCTCCCTACAAAAAACCAGCGTTAAAAACGAACACAAAAAACTCGGTCGCAACGACCCCTGTTGGTGTGGTTCCGGAAAAAAGTACAAAAAATGCCACTATCCGAACTAGATACCTCTAGAGTATCCTTTTGTGCCAATTATGTGGATCATCAAGTATCCCAACAGAGAAATAGGATAGATGGCGAGTACGATCTCAAAAAAAAATAGATGGACTTGGGATTGTGAATACCATACTAAAAAATATCCAAAACCAGTATGTAAAACTAAAATTAACCAGGGTGTGCTTGAAAAGTCCAATCTCCCCTAGTTCATTAACATGCTTAAGATCTTCTTTCTCTGCGGTTTATTGAGTACATTATTTGAATGCGAATTCCTAATTATTTTCTATACACCTCATCGTGAGTTCCGATCATATAACCCCAGGCCTCTCCATCTTTTATAAAGTACAGAAGTCTCAATTTCAGCCCTATTGACAAGCTCCAGACACCTGCCATATTTCCTGAGAGCTTGTGAATCCGCAACGAGGGGTGTTTGGGATTAGCCTCAAATAGCGCCAACTGTTTTTTAACCTGCTCAAATGCCTTACGATCTTTCTGCTTTAATTTTTTGAGATAATCTTCAACATCTCCCGAAAATCGAAACCGCATGTTTACAAAGAGTCCAAATATCCCTTAATGTCATCCACCTTAATAAAACTGCTCAATTTAGATTGAGCCTCATCAAATTTTTGTTCGGCCAATACAGATGCCGGGAAAACAGGGTACTCTTCCTTTTCCGCCTCCCTAACAATAAGGTGTTTAACTACCTGAGTCACAGGAAGCCCCAATCGAGCAGCCTTGGCCTGAAGGAACTCATAAAGCTGGTTAGTAAGCGTTAACCTTAACTGTATTTGACCTGTATTCATACTTAAATTATACTTGTTTAGACTTATTTGTCAATATTCAAAACGGCTCATCCGTACGGTACCCTATTCGGCTAACACTTCAAGCACGTTATATTTCGAACTGACGTCTAGTGTATATCAATTGTGGGAATGTGATACAATACTAACTCTGATGGATGAAGTTTATACTCCACCTCAATCCTCCCCGGTTCCTTCAGTTTCCGAAGTACCTCCGGCCGCCGATCCACCCAAGTCCAACACCGCTCTTTTTGTAATTTTGGGGCTCGTAATTGTGGCTTTGGTTACCACCGGGGCTGTGGTATGGGTCATGCGGCCTACGAAGCCTGCCACCCAACCTCAATTGGCCCAAGTCGCCCCACCTTCTCCCACACTTCAACCTCTATTTTTGAAATTAACTAGTCCCATCAATGGTGAGCAGGCCGTAGATGGCGAAATCATTGTCAGCGGCCAAACTCTCCCCAATACCACCGTTCTCATCTATACCGAATCGGACCAAGCTTCGGTCGAAAGTGATGCCACGGGCTTATTCGAAACCACGATCACTCTGGTAAAGGGAAGCAACGCTCTCACCATCACGGCATTCGCCGATAATGGTAATGAATCTAGCCAAAGCATCGAAGTCATCTCAGATTCCTAAAAAACCAATATGAAATATTTTCTTGTCATAGTCATTTTCATTCTGTTGAGCGTAATCTCGGTGTCCTTTACCACAGCCGCCAAACCAGATCAAAATCCAGGCACACTTACAAGTTCGGAAAAAATCTCGCTCAAAATAGGCCCAGCCAAAGTCAAAGAGATTTTAACTCAAATTAACTCAAACCGTCCGGCAAGTAAAAGCGGCAATCTTAAAGTTCATAAAATTCAAGTCAAACCAGCTTCTCCCTCAGCTCAGCTCAAACGTCGGGCGGTTATGGGCGTAATCGAAGAAATAAATGGCAACACCATCACTCTTACTCACCAGATTAAAACCAATTCCAAATACACCATAATTCTTACCCCCGACACAATTATTAAATCTAAATCCCTTGCGACCTCTTCAGCCAGCCTTGCTGTAGGCCAAAGAATCGCGGTAGTTGGCGAGCCGGGTACCGGCGGCATCACCGCCAGACTCATTCACATTATTCCAGGAAGAGCAATCGGTGTTCTTCCTACTCTTTCGGCCACGCCTTCGGCTACCGTTTCTCCTACAATCACTCCCACCCCAACCCCTACACCTACTCCAAGCCCAACTCCTACTCCGTAAGAAGTTGACAACCCCTTTTCAGTAGCCCATTATGAATATATGTCAAAACCTGATTTCAAAGGAGGTGAGTGAACCAAATGTCAACCAAATCCAGTCGGGATTTCTCTGATTTGCTCTTGCCCCTGTTCACAGTAGCCATCATCGCCATATCCATGATTTTGACTTCGGCATTTCTAAAAAGTCGAAGAACCGCCACCAAAGCCAGCGCTTCCCCCAGCAAGACCATGCCTGCCGTCCAATATCAACGATAATAAAAGACGACTATCCCACGACCATTTCTTCCCTTTTTGAGGACAAAAATTGTACCCATCTTTCTAGGAATTGTAAGATTGTCTTAAACGGGGCCTCTAAAATAAAGTCAAAAATAAACACAAAGAAGTTTAACCGACTCAACCCTTGGCTCAATCTGCTTCCCACAGCCAAAATCGGTAAGGCGATCATGTCTCCCAGTGACTGCTTATCCTCTTCATTTTTGCTCCAGTTGTAGACTAATGCCGTTTGTCGAATCCGGTAAGCAAAAAACGCCACTATCGACAAGAAAAATACAAATATTATTTGACTAGCAAGGCTGAATTTCAAAAGTTGTAGTAAATAAAATATCCCACCGAATACCGCTACAAATATCACCACATACAGAACCGAAAATAAAGTATACAGAAAGCCAATTCTTCTTTTTGGTTGGGTCCCAACCCAAGTTTTATCCCGACCCAAATTTTCAAAACTAGAAACTACCCGCCACGTTTCTCGAATCAGAGATTTTTGCTCAGGCAATCCGGGTAGCCACGACCCGGTAGACACGAGCCACATCAACCCTGGTGGAAATATCAAATTGATAGCCAGTGGCGTCCAAGCGATTCCTCCCGCAAGCCATAAATCCACCGGAATCTCAAACAGCAGGCCAAATATCATTTTGGTCAGGAAAATATAGATTACACTTCGAAAAGTTGCTCTGCCAATTCGCTTGTCCATTTGCAAAAGTTGCGCTGTCAGCACTTCCTTGGCCTTTTTTTCAAACATTTCATTATCCAAAAGTAACTCTTTAAACTTTTCCGGGGCTGCAAAGTAAATATCCCGAAGCAATACCAATGGGGCCGCGTTCGCCCGCACAAACGTAACCAGCCTCCCGGTCAGTTTATGACTCAGTCCCTTCTTCAACAATTGTTGAGCCTCCTTTAAAACACCAACCGCTTCGTCAGGATCCTTATTTGCCCAATCCGGTTCAATCAGTTTTACTATATGGTAAGCAATCTGTTGCTCGTCAGACTGAGCGTAAGCTTTGTCAACAGCGATGAAAATAAGTAAATCCACCCCCCTTTCCTCGTCAGACTCAATCTTTTGCTTCATCACTTGGAAGGCAAAGTAAGTGAAATGCCTGTAGTCTACGTTCAAATTTAATTTTTCTTCAATTTCTGCCGACGCTACTCCTACTACCCAATCGTATGTCAGCTCACCGTCAACTGCGGCGAAATATTTACCAATCACCGCCTCTATTTCTTCACGATTTATTACCTCCGAATCACCGTGGCCTAAGTACTTTGCCCATTTCAACTCGACAACCAGCTGCCTCGCCAGTTCTTTAGTATCCCGACTGAACATCAAATGCCTTTTCAGAATTCTTTCAATCGCAGCTCTTCTGGCCAAATGATCGGCTCGGTACTCCAGGGCACTTCTGGCCTTTTCATAGACACGGGCTATGCTTCCCACTACCCCAGAAGCCTCATCACCAGCCTCATCCCCCGGGGTTTTGCCTTTAGTAAGCACGCTCAGTAATACTTCAACTGCCGGATGCATAATTTTCACTCCAAGATCATACTCCACCTATTCAGTTTGTCCAAACTTTTGCTAAGTACTCAGCGACACACCGATTGGTATTAAAATAACCTCCCAAAGTCACTGCCCGCTTCATTCTGGTTATCCACTGGCTTCGCCTGTCGTAGTAAAGCGGGATAATCACCTCCTCCAGTTTCCCATACAAGTCATCAGCGTCCTTCTGATCATCATTATCACTTCCTTCATCTCTGATGCTATATCCGCTTTGGGAATCTCTCTCCACAGCCTCGATCCACCACCCATCCGGAACCGAGAAGTTTATGCATCCATTCATGGCCGCCTTCATCCCGGAGGTTCCTGAGGCCTCCAATCCTCTTTTGGGGGTATTCAGCCAAACGTCCGACCCGTTGACCAGCAATCGGGCTACTTTGGGAGAGTAATTCTCCAAAAATGCGATTTTAAGTACCTCCTTAAACTTCTTGGACAATCCCACAATTTGCTTCACTATCCCCAAAGAAACATCGTCATCCGGATGTGATTTACCGCATTGGATAACTTGAATTTGGCCGGCTCCGATTCGCACAAACTTCTCAATATCTTGATATAAAAGGAGTGGTCTCTTGTAGGCCACCGGCCTTCTGGCCAGGGAGATCGTCAGAGTATTCTCGTCAAATAAATTATCCGGTGAAGTAATTGCCGCCTGACGCTTGTTTACATACGCGATTAGTTTCCTTTTGCATTCCAAATGTGCATTCCAAAACTGGTCATCTGGCAATAATTCTTCCGCTTTTTCCAATTCCTTCGGATTCTCAAGCCATCCAGGCAGGAATTGGTTATATACATCCTGGAAATAGTTATGAGTCCACGATCGGTGATGCACTCCATTGGTGATGTAATCAAAAGCATACCCCCGGAATACTTGTTCCGATACCGCCTTATGTTTTCTGGACACGGCCAAAAGTTTTCGGCTCATATTCATGGCCAGATGAGTCATGGACATATCGTTCTCCCCGGCCAATTTTTTAATGTGCCAGGGCAGATACCTCCCCGCGTACTTATAAGCTTGCTCATAGGAGAATTTGTCATGTCCTTCGGGGATAGGTGTATGGGTGGTGAACACGCAATTCCGTCGGACTAGCTCGTCTTGATAATCGTTCTCAGCCAATAATTCCAAGGGGACAAATCCGCAATGTCCCTCGTTGAGATGGTATGTTCCCACCTTGTGAATTCCTAAAGCTCTTAGCATTTTTACCCCGCCAATCCCCAAAACTATCTCCTGGGCGATTCTTTCGTCTCCTCCTGCATATAAATTTCCGGTGATATTTCTAGCTCTTGGTGAATTAGCCGCCAGGTTGGTATCCAGTAGATACACCGGAACCGTAAATCCGGTCAACCCTACCACGTCATACCGCCAGCACCCCACTTTCACTCGGGTATTGGCTATCTCCAGCTCTATAATCTGTGGCAGTTTCGTCAACTGGTCCAGTTTTTGCCAGTCCTGCTTGGTAAAAGTCTGCGACCCGTCGGGGTTTACCGTCTGGCTAAAAGTGTCTCCCGAGTAAACCAAAGACACACCGGCGGCCGCAACACTCATGTCAGCGCAGGAGCGAAGTAAATCTCCGGCCAGCACTCCCAAACCCCCGGCATATGTGGGCACATCCGTCTCCAGCATCATCTCCATCGAGAAATACGCCACCTTCAACTCGTGTTTGGGATTAATCATGGGCAGAGCTGTACCAGTATTGTATACTATCGAGGCGATGCAAGTTAACCCGTTTATTTTTAGAAATTATGACATCAGAGGGATCGCCGGGACCGATCTGAATGCACAGATAGTTGAAGCTATCGGCAAGGCATACGGAACATTTTTAAACAAAAGAAAGATCCATGAAATAGTCGCGGCAAGGGACAGTAGATTAACAGGAAAAGAATATCAAGATGCGTTTATAAAAGGAATTATCACTACCGGCGTGGACATAATTGACTTGGGAGAGGTCATGACCCAAATGATGTATTTCGGTCAGTACAGGTTTCAAACAAACGGTGGGGTAATAGTAACTGCTTCTCACAATCCCTGGAATTTCAATGGATTTAAACTTGCAATCGCTTTTTCCCAGACCACCGGTCCTGAGGAAGTGCAGGAAATAAGAGATTTAGTGGAAAGAGACTCTTTTTTCGTGGCCGATACCCCGGGAAAAGTAACATCAGCCAATATTCAAGAAGATTATTCCAGGGACGTATTAAAACGGATCAGGTTGAAGCGAAAATTTAAAATAGTGGCAGATTCACATCATGGTACAACCGGGATGTACAACCCAGAAATTTTAAGACGCGCGGGGTGCGAAGTTATTGAAGTCAGAACCAGTGTCGACGGAAGTTTCCCTGCGGGAACTCCCGATCCGACCGATGCCCGACTGATGGAAGATTTAGCCAAACGTGTTATGGAAAACAAGGCTGACTTAGGCTTTGCTTATGACGGAGACGGGGACAGAATGGGAATCGTTGACGACAAAGGCAGAATTCTCTGGAACGATGTCGCGGTAGCAATTTTTGCCCGAGAAATACTGGAGAGGTTTCCGAAGTCAAAAATTGTTTACAACACACTTTGTTCTCAAATAGTTCGCAAAGTAATTGAGGAGAATGGGGGAATTCCAATCATCTGGAGAGTAGGCCACGCGTTCATTAAGGAAAAAATCGCCAACGAAGGGGCGATGTTTGGAGGAGAACTATCAGGACACTTTTTCTTTGCGGACAATGCTTACGGCCACGATGACGGAACGTACGCCTCACTGAGAATTTTGGAATACTTGTCCGAAAAAGGCCTGTCACTTAGCGAGCTATTTGATCAATTTCCCAAATACATTTCTTCCCCAGAAATCAAAATTGGCTGCCCAGATGAAAAAAAAGTTTTAGTAACTAAAGACCTAGCAGATAAATTCAGAAAAGATTTCTCCAATGCAAAAATTACAGATGATACAGTAATTCCTGGAGATGACGGGGTAAGAGCAGACTTCGACGATGGGATGATGGTATTCAGGTACTCTCAAAATGGCCCGTACATAACGGTAAAATTCGAGGCCAAAGACGAAAAAACTTTTGAAGAAAGAAGGCAATATACTAGCAAGATGTTGCATTCATATCAGGAAATGATCTGGGAAGACCAGTTGTGTGTGAATTTGGATTTCGTGAAGTGAGCTAAGTTTTTATTGACTCAAACCAAACCGGTAAAACACCTTCTTGACCGACTCGGTGGCTATTAAATAAACGGCCACCACGAACAAAATTATCCCCAGCGAATTCATCCCTATTGGATAAAATTTGAACACCCGTTGCCCAAACGTGCTCAACGGCAAATAGATAGTTATCATCGCCGCTACCAATGTCAAACCCAACAATAGTTTAGACGGCGGCTCGGCCTTCCATATCCATCCCCGGGCTCGTATAGAAAATACGAATACCAATTCGGTCAAAACACTGCCTAAAAACCAGCCGGTCTGCAAAATTGCCGGCCCGCTTCTGTAAAATACTCCGAAAAACACAAAATCAAATATTGTGCTCACTACTCCCAAAACAGCCGCGACCGTTACGATTTGCCTCAAACCCAACATTTGGGGCCTCTCCAATTCCTTTTTGTCTACATTGTCAGTGGCAATTGCAATCATCGGGAAATCGGACAGCAAATTCAAAAGCAATATTTGAAGAGGCAGCATGGGCAGGAAATCTACAAGCAACGACGCCACGGCTACCGCATAAAAATTCCCCATGTTAGAAGATAATGTGGCCAGAATATATTTTTTTGTGTTACTGGACACAATTCTGCCTTCTTTTATTCCGGCCATAATTACTCCCAGATCCTTCTTCAACAAAATTATATCGGCCGCCTCGCGGGATACGTCGGCGGCGTGTTGAACCACCAGCCCCACGTCGCTGCTTCTTAGAGCCGGACCGTCGTTAATTCCTTCACCCAAAAACCCGACTCGATATTTTTCCTGTAGCAAGTCTATAATTTTATTTTTTTGCTTCGGTGTCACTCTGGCGAAAACACTGTATTTTTCCACAGCTGTATGTTGTTCTTGAACCCCCATTTTATCAAAAGCTTCTCCACTGATAACCGGTGACTGGTCGCCGATTAACCCAATCTCGCGCGCGACGGCGGAAGCGACGCCCTGGCTATCGCCAGTCAGCATCACTATCCTTAGTCCCATTCGCACTGCCTCATGAACCGCCGGCTTAGTCGTCCTCTTTATTTGATCCGTGAAGGCCACTAAGCCAACTAATTTGGAATTTTTAGCCACCGCAATTACTCGCCTCCCCAGTTTCCCCTGTTCCTCCTCCCATGTAGCAATTTCAGCCTTTTCCCGACGGTCTATTTTGTGACACAACTTTAGAATTGATTCAGTCGCCCCTCGGTATATGTTCTCTTTCCCGTCAGGTCCTCGCAAAATCACATTTGCAGTTCTCAACTCCGGATCAAAAGGTGTTTCGTCTATTATTTTGTACCCTCTTTTAAGTTCCCCGCGCTGTAACATCCCAGTTTTTTCCCACAAAGCAGTATCAAACGCGTCGACCGGCAAGTTTGACTTAATCAGTGGCAGCGCCACCTTAACTCCTTCATATACCACCTCTTTTTCCAGACCCCACACGTCGGCAATTTTCAATTTATTTTCCGTTAGCGTCCCGGTTTTGTCAGTGCACAAAACTTCTATTGAACCTAAGTCCTCAATTGCAGACAGCCTTTTGACAATTACTTTGCGGTGTGCCAGCCGCAGTGCCCCCCGGGATAGTGAAAATGTAATCACCACCGGTAACGCCTCAGGAATGACACTCACCGCCAGCGCGATAGAAAAAATTAAAAGCTCAGAAATATTAACCCCCCCACTTTTAAGAAGGATATTAGCTCCAAATATGCCCACCAAAGTTAACAGGATTATTTTCAGTATCATCCGGCTAAATCTGTTCAAATCTTTTTCAAATCCGCTTTCTTTGTTAATCGCAACTGTTTCCCGAGCAATTTCCCCCCACACCGTCTTATCCCCTGTAAAGAGGACTATTCCCGCTCCCCGTCCGTGGGTAACCGTCGTCCCGGCAAATCCAATATTCCGAAGGGCAAATATTGATGGCTGTGTCAAAGTTATCGCCTTTGTTTCTTTCTCTACGGCTGCGGATTCCCCGGAAAGAACTGACTCGTCGACCAGTAACCCATCGTTTTCTATAATTCTCATGTCCGCAGGTATCCTGTTTCCAGGACTAAGGTCGACAATGTCTCCGGGCACGATTTCCGAGATGTCCACCAAAAATATTCGTCCATCCCTTCGGACTCGATTTTTAAAAGCTAAATACCTGCCCAGCAACTTTAATGTTTGCTCTGACCTGAATTCC
>Ga0209431_10001587_pt1 | contig 18796 bp, 19 predicted proteins | sample RifCSP13_3_FD_184021 | JGI IMG/M metagenome (GOLD analysis project Ga0209431, IMG submission 184021) | Soil microbial communities from Rifle, Colorado - Rifle CSP2_sed 13_3 (SPAdes) (version 2) | ecosystem: Environmental > Terrestrial > Deep subsurface > Rock core/Sediment | place: Rifle...
ATTGTTAATCTAACTGACGGTTATGATACAATTGTTGGCGAACGTGGTATGAAACTCTCTGGAGGCGAACGCCAACGTATAGCGCTGGCTCGTGCCTTTGTCAAGGACGCTTCTATTCTAATACTCGATGAACCAACCAGTTCCGTCGATATGAAAACAGAAACAGATATTGTGGAAGCTATAGAACGATTAATGCAAGGATGTACAACGTTTATGATCGCCCACAGACTCAGCACGCTAAAGAATTGCGGTTTATTACTTGTTTTCGAAGAGGGAAGGCTTGTTGAGGTAGCATCCGATGTTTCTAAAGTGATAAAGGAAAATCTAGAGTCTGACAAATTCAAAGTAGCCGCATCCGGAGAATGTTTTGAAGTATAAGGCATAAATAAATTTGAAAGCAAAGTGTTAAAATTCCAATATCTTATATTTAGATAATGTGCCCCCACAGGGTTCCTAGACCTATTACGAGGCAAAATTTATATTAAAAACATCTTCTAAATTGTCACATTAAATTCAATAAGCATCGCCATGTCAAAAAAGTTAATGATATTCGCTGGAATCATAGGGCGTTATCCAGTTGGTGGTGTGACTTGGTGCGCGTTACATTATATATCAGGTTTTCAACGACTGGGCTATGATGTTTTTTATCTTGAAGATACTGGACAGTGTGGTTTTGATCCTATCATAAACGGAATCAACACAGATCCATCCTATGCCTTGAGATATATAAATAAAGTGCTCAAAATCGTTGGTATTGAAGACTCTTGGGCATATATTGATCACACTGGTCGTTATCACGGTAAATCACGTGAAAAGGTTAGAGAGATATGCCATGAAGCAGAATTAATGGTTAATCTTTCTGGCGGTTGCTGGTTTGCCCGCCAAGAGTTTGAATCTATAAGAAAAATATTCATAGATACAGATCCTGGTTTCACACAGCGTAATATTTTAGAAAATCCCGGCTGGGATCCAAAAAGTATGACTGGTTTCGCATCTTATTCTGAGTTCTTTAGCTCTTACAACACACTCTTCACTTTCGCCCTAAATGTTAATAACCCAAATTGTAAAATTCCTTATACACCCTTTCATTGGCATCCAACAATTCAGCCATTAGCACTAGAGTTCTGGCCAATAGTGCCTGCTCCTCCTCAAGCACCATATACAACAATTCTTAGCTGGCGTAACGACAGTTTTCAAGGTATGGGTAAAGGAAAAGGCGGTGAGATTTATAAACTCATTAATCTCCCTTCAAAAACATCGCAGCAAATTCTATTAGCTATTTCAGGTCGCCCACCTACTAATTTATTAACAAAAAATGGATGGCAAATAACCGATGCTGTAAAGGCAACAATAGACCCTATAGCTTACCGCACTTTTATACAGAATTCTAAGGCTGAACTCGGATTTGCAAAGTCAATGTATATTGAAACGCGTAGTGGTTGGTTCAGTGATCGAACTCAGTGTTACCTTGCATCTGGACGTCCAGCTTTAGTACACGATACTGGTTTTAGCGACTTTCTGCCATGTGGAGAGGGGTTACTTAAGTTCTCCAACGTACAAGAGATACGGGCCGGTATCTATGAGATAGAACAAGATTATTTTCGTCACAGTCTACGAGCCCGCGAAATTGCAGAGGAGTATTTTGCAGCGGAGAAGGTCCTCAGGAAACTTATGAAGGAGACAGGTATATGATATGGCACGAATAATTGTCGCTGGATATGTTATTCGACATCCACTAGCTGGGAATCTGTTAGCTTTCTTCCACCATGTCCTCGGCCTGCAACGACTAGGACACGAAATACTGTACTTGGAAGAGAGCATTTGTGCCCATCGTCACAGCACAATTGAGAATTGTGATCTCCTGTTAGTATTGGAAGAAGGACGACTTATAAATATCACATCTGATGTATTATCTGCTATTAACTGAGTAAACTTGCAAGTTATATAAATTTAAACCTTGATGAAATCATTTATTCGTTCATTTATGCATTACATCTAATCCAAACCTCAAAGGTAGTAACAAAATTGTCAATTAACAAATTAAATTTAAACTATCCTCCACCTTCACGTGGTGTTGTTGTCGTATGGAGTTTGATTGCTTCTTTTCCGTTTCCAGGAATGGCATGGCATCGTTTACAGTTCCTTGCAGGACTTCGAAGACTTGGATTCGAAGTTTGGTATGTTGAAGAAACGGATATTAGAGTAATAAGTCCTAAAAATTATTGGCCAACAGATGACTACGAGCCAAATGTGAAATATCTTTCACAACTTATGGAGCTTATTGGTTTAAGTGACCGCTGGATTTTTAGACTCCCTGGACAATTTGATAAATGTTTTGGTTCACTAGACATAACTGGATTGAGAAAATTGTATCGAGAAGCCGATATAGTTATAAATCACACAGGTGCTCAGGAGATTCGTCCCGACCATTCCGACATACGATGTTTGGTATACATCGAGACAGATCCTGTCATAAACCAAATCGAAGTAGCTTCAGGTAATAACATAATTATTAGAGAACTAGATGCACATAAATATCTATTTTCTTATGGTACTAATATCGGCTCACCTGGTTGCACAATACCTGTAACGAGATATAACTGGCTTCCTACAAGACCATCTATTTGTATTGACTGGTGGGCCACAGAAAACCAACCAGATAACTCCGCGTCACTCACAACCATAGCCACCTGGCATCACTCTGGAAAGGACAAGGTTTGGAATGGGCAAAAATTACCCTGGAGTAAACGCGATGAGTTCCTTCGTTTTATTAATCTTCCCAGTAAGTCCAAATTACCTCTTGAGCTAGCGATTGAGGATATCAACATATTCGATTTAGCATATCTTAACAGACATGGTTGGCACATCATTCCTGCAAAAAATCTCTCAAACATTAATCAATATCGGGATTATATCCAAACGTCCTTGGGAGAATTCACTGTAGCAAAGGGGCAATACGTGTACTCCCGGTCTGGATGGTTTAGCGATCGAAGTGCTACCTACCTCGCATCCGGACATTCGGTAATCACTCAAGATACAGGTTTTGGTAACACCATCCCAACTGGCCAAGGTCTTTTCTCCTTCTCGAACGAAGAGGAAGCACTAGCTGCCATTGATGCAGTAGCAAGTGATTACAAACGGCATTCTAATGCTGCTCTAGAAATCGCCTATGAATACTTTTCTGCTGAGAGGATTCTTGAAAACATGCTTGCAAAAATTGGACTACTTTAATTCGTAAATTTAATAACTATGAAAATATTTAATTTATGATGAGCGCCTTCCATCGGTTTGGTTGATGGGGATCAAATCTTTTGTTAACTAATTATATATTCCGACATTATATACAAAGTTCCAAGCATTTAAAAAGGAAGCAAAAAATCTATAAGTTTAATTTAATAAAACTAGACTTACTGGTAGTAACGTCGTAACGATAATGCTTTTATACAAAAGATTTGACTTATTTTCTTTTAAGTTTTTTGTGAGTGGATTTGAGAAACACTACATCAAGACCTTATACTTAACTTTTGTGAAATTCAAAAACAACGTACTTTGCTATTGTTTTACCGGGGTTGTGCATGCCATGAGGTTCTCCGCCTGGATAGAAGATAACACCATGTGGACCCAAGTGTTCGCCGAGCGTTTCTACCTCGCCCTCAATTACAACTATAGCCACATCGTAAGCGTCGATGTGAGGTTCATATCCGGCACCGGGTGTTAGAGTGGATGTATGGCATTGGAGTTTTCGTAGGCATGCTGTAGGTCCGTCAAACACCAGACGATAGCAAAAGCCTTCTTCGATTACTGAATCATCAGCACGATCAAACATGTCGAATTGACCGAAAACAAGTTTTGAATCAGTATTCGTCTTGTCACTTTGCCACTTAAACATCAGGTAGTTTGCAGGATCTTCACTCGTTGTCTGAAGGGTATGAAAAAAGTGGGCTGGGTAATAAACGAATTGACCAGGTGTAAGATGCTTGCGATAAATTTCTTCGGGAGCCGTCTCATTCTTCAGTATTATATCGACCTCACCTGCTAGTAGCATCAGTATTTCTTCCTCATCATGCGCATGTGGCGGATGCGGGCAATTATCCTGGGTTAATACTGACACATGACAAGATAAAGTTTGCAGGTTAGCAGTAGATCCATAAAATATTGGATATGGTTTCCAGCCACTCTCTTCATCAGGGGGGAGCGGTATCCGAAGCGGGTAAACTCGGCTGGTCAATTGGGGAATCCATCCAGAGCCTGGTGCGACGGGCGCAGATACGAAGCGGTTAACAGAAGTTTCTGCACTTCCTCTTATCAAAATGCACGGAGGTCTTGGCACATTCAATTGATGAAAAGGCCAGTCCAGATAGTTTAAATCCGGGATTCGTATTGCAGTGTCCGGAGTGGAATATTGAAGTAGTAGTGCCCTGCGAGTTTTGTTTGAAAGGTTGCGTGAGCTGTGCCAGAGTCGTCCATCGAAAAAAAGTGCCTTGCCATCAGTCATCTCTGGCATTACTAATTGGCTTCGCTTATCTCGCTCCTGTGCCCAGCGGATTATTTCGTCGTCAGTTATATCATTACGGCTCTTACCGTGATTCTGTCTTACCTCCTGTATCGTTACACCAAAATGATGAGAGTATGGAATGATCCGTAAGGACGAATCTCGGTTAGTATTCTCGATGCCGACCCAAACAGAAACAGTTTTGCCTCCAGAAGCAGACGACTCAATATCTGAATGCCATGGGTGTATTTCATTTGGGCTTCGAGTTGGCATACTAGCACCCCAAAGAATGATGTCTTCGCCTAGAATCTTGGTCAGCACATCGATTATCAAGGGGTTAGTGCTGATATCGAAGAATGCCCTAGAACTAACGGCAGAACCCTTGTCCCAATCCAATGGGGGAAGCTTGTGCGCGTCACTGACCTCCTGTAAGAAACTCTGGCAATCTTGTGCAGACAGCACCCGGATAGGCCCTATAAAACCCTGCTCGTCAAATTTGTTGTACATTTCTCTGGTTGCAATCATTTTGAGAAATAGTTAGTTTTATTATATATATCGTCGATTTCAATAGTTCGGTGTATGATTGAAACAGTGTTGTATTTTGTGATCTGCCAAAGTTTTCAAAAAGCTTGTAATAGTGAGCCATGGTATTTTTTACTTTTTTGTCCAGTTCCTATTTATAGATATACGAAATATTTTCCGTATACTCAACTATGTAAAACCACTTATTGATACTCAGTATATGATTACAACCTCCACTAAGTCAATATTGCGCAAATCCTGGGAATGGTGGAAGAGAGTTGCTAGGAAGATCGGCGACTTTCAGGCAAGGATTATACTAACAATATTCTACTTTATAATCCTCGGACCTTTTGCACTGGCGATACGCTTGGGCAGTGACCCTTTGGCGATTAAAGCTAGTTCTCCACATGGTTGGCACCACAAGACCGATGTGAAAGGTACTCCGATTGAGCAAGCAACTAAGCAGTTCTGAGTAAAAAATATAGGATACAAGATGCAGGATGCAAGATGCAGGACACAAGATGAATCATGTATCGTGTATCGTTTTATTTGTGCAGATTCGTGTTTATTCGTGGCTAAGTAGGGACCAAAACCGATGAACATCTTGGGCATATCTTGTTATTTCCACGACGCTGCTGCGGCTTTAATCAGCGACGGTAAGTTGATCGCTGCGGCTGAGGAGGAGCGGTTCACTAGGAAAAAGCACGATTATGAATTCCCCCAGAAAGCTATCGACTTTTGCCTCAGGATTGGAGAAATTCAAGGGCCAGACTTGGACTATGTAGTATTCTTCGAGAAGCCATTTGTCAAGTTTGAGCGGCTTCTTTTATCCACCATGCAGACATTCCCTCGCTCTCTCCGACTATTCCGAGAGGCTATGATTACCTGGTTCGGTGATAAGCTATGGATTAAGCACCTACTACAAAAGAGACTTGGTGTACCACCTTCAAAAATTCTTTTCAGTGAACATCACCTGTCTCACGCTGCCAGTGCTTTTTTCTGTTCTCCTTTTGAGGAGGCAGCAATACTTACCGTTGATGGCGTGGGGGAGTGGACAACTGCTACGCTTGGAATAGGAAATGGTACAAATATAAAACTACTTAAGGAGATTCGTTTCCCACATTCTTTAGGGCTTTTATATAGCGCCTTTACAGCTTTTCTAGGATTCGAGGTGAATGAGGGAGAATACAAAGTAATGGGGATGGCTCCATTTGGAACACCAAGGTATATGGACAAGGTATACAAGCTTATCCATGTCAGCAGTGATGGTAGTTTTGAGCTTAACATGGATTACTTATCTTTTCATTATTCTTCAGAAAATACATTCAATAGAAACTTTGAAAAACTTTTTGGTTCACCAAGAGATCCGAAGTCTCACTTTTTCACCAAGGCAAGTGGCTATCCTTCTTATTTTGGAGAAAAGCCATCGAACTATGAGGAGCTGGCCAAGGAAAACGAGTATTATGCCGATGTAGCCGCCAGCATTCAGGCCGTGACAGAAGAGGTTCTACTTAAAATGGCTCAATGTGCATATGAGGAGACTGGCCTCAAAAGGCTTTGCATGGCTGGTGGGGTAGCTCTCAATAGTGTTGCAAACGGTCGAATACTCAAAGAAACTTCTTTTGAGGAAATTTATATCCAGCCCTCAGCCGGTGATGGCGGAGGGGCCATTGGCGCAGCACTATTTGGTTATCATATGGTTCTCGGAAAACCACGAAATTTTATAATGGAACATGCTTACTGGGGAGAAGAACACAGCCCTTGTGAGATTGAAAAGTTCCTTAAAGATAACGGTATTCGATACGAACGAATCGAGCACGAGGAAAAGCTAATAGAGCAGGTTGTAGATAGGCTGCAACAAGGGAAAGTCATAGGCTGGCATCAGGGGAGGTTTGAGTGGGGGCCTAGAGCACTTGGGAATCGTAGCATCCTTGCTGATCCAAGGCGGGAAGATATGAAGAATATAGTCAACGTTAAGATCAAATTCCGAGAACCCTTCCGACCATTTGCCCCTTCTGTGCTGGTGGAGCGTACACAAGACTATTTCACTCTAGACGATTCTGCTAGGCATTACCCAGCCAGGTTTATGTTATATGTTGTAGATGTGAGGAAAGAGAAACAAGATGTAGTACCAGCCATCACTCATGTAGACGGTACAGGAAGGCTCCAGACAGTTCAGAAAGAAGTTAATCCAAAGTACTACCGGCTAATTGAAACCTTTGAGCAGGCTACAGGTGTACCAGTTGTGTTGAACACCTCGTTCAATTTGAAAGGTGAGCCTATAGTAAACACTCCCCAGGAGTCGTTTCTTACATTCAGTCGTAGTGGAATGGACACTCTTGTACTTGGGAACTATATTATTGATAAGGCCGTGTGATGACGGGGGACGGGGGAATTGGGACCGAAGACTGAGGACAGGGGACGGATGATTGAGGACGGAGGACGGAAGACTGGGGACGAACGATGACAGGGGACGGAGGACGGAAGACCGACCGATGTACAAGTTTCAGCGGTTGACGGTGTATAAGTTGGCTTTAGACTATGTGGACAAGGTTTACACGAAGAGCAGCCGATTGCCAAGTTCGGAACAATTCAATCTTCGTTCCCAAATAGAACGTGCGGCAACGTCTATTGTCCTCAACATTGCCGAGGGATCAACTGGTCAAACCAACGCGGAGCAAAATCGCTTTTTGGGGTTAGCTTTGCGTTCGTATATGGAAACTGTAGCATGCTGGGACTTGATTGAGCGACGAAGCTATTTAACCTCAAAAGATTTGGTTGCTATCCGAGATGCTGGGCATAACTTATTCGTGAAGTTGCAAGCCTTTCGGAATAGTTTACAATAGAAAAAAGGTGAGAGGTATTGAACAAAACCCCTGTCTTCGATCTTCCGTCTCCGGTTATTAGCCCAGTCTTCGGTCCTCGGTCTTCCTTATCCTTCGGTCTCCGGTCTTAATCAAAAAGGAGGTATCACACATGAGTTTCTTAGATGGTTTGACTAATAGGATGGGTATTGCAGGTGAGCTTCTACAATTCTTCCTAATTCACAAATGGTGGTGGCTCACTCCCATGATATTAGTATTATTGATATTCGGACTTCTTATCGTATTTGCACAGAGTTCTGCTATCGCTCCATTTATTTATACTCTGTTTTAACAGAAGAAGAATGGGCTTCTTTATTTTGACTCTACTTACGAACATTAGGTCCTTTAATCAGGTTTCAACCAACAGCCCTGTGGTTGATTTGTCATTACTTTTCATACTTCATAGCTGTAACCCATCTGTATAAACCTGGACAGCGCAGCTCTCATACAATGAATAAAAGCAGATATGGGATAACCGACACAAATACCATTAATGGAACAGTAAGCTTTATTTGGATTCTAGCTACTTCATAACTAAAGAAAACGGGCTCATCATTTTGACGTCTCGTACTACCATTATCTCGACGCAATATATTCAAAAAGTTCATATAATGATCCTTCGGTACTCCTTAATCTGAAGATAGCTTCCTTCTAGGAGTAATAACACAACTCGATCAATTTATGAAGGCATTAACTTAGTCGGAATGAAAGGTCATGCATTTTGCTTTTTCATTTATTGATAAACGTGCCTACATAAGATTTCTTGACTCCACTCGCAATTCTAAAGTAATATCATTTCAAGGAGATAAAATCCTAGTAGACATGAAAATACTTGTAATTCATGGGCCGAATCTCAATCTTCTAGGGATGCGTGAGCCTGAAATTTATGGCAAGACAACGCTAGAGGAAATTAATTCACTTATAAGAAAAGAAGCCAAGGCACTTAGGGTTCAGGTTGAATCTTTTCAGTCTAATTCTGAAGGCGAAATAGTAAACAAAATACAAGATGCTACAAAAAAGTATGACGGGCTAATTATAAACCCTGCTGCGTACACCCACACAAGTGTTGCAATAAGAGATGCTATTTCTTCTACGGGAATTCCAACTGTTGAAGTTCATATCTCAAACGTTTACAGACGCGAAGAGTTCAGGCAGAAGTCTTTTATATCTCCTGTAGCATCAGGAGTCATCTCAGGATTTGGAGTGTATAGCTACATACTAGGGCTTAGGGGATTGATAAGACACCTAAAGAATAAGGAAAAGTAGTGAGGTATCTTTCAAGTCTTAAGGGATGAGAAGCAATTATAATTCTATCCGAATGTGAATTTAGCAAGATAGAAGGCGGGACTGATAGGTGGGACTTTCTAGTCCCGCATTGACAGGCGGGGTTGGAAAACCCTGCCTATCTGTAGAGGTGGGATCTTCGCAAATCAAAAATGAAAAAACACTGGGTTATAGAAAAACAAAATCTCAAGCTAAATGACAAGCTCGCCAAGGCCCTAGGAATATCGTCAATTACAGCTCAGGTGCTCATAAACCGGGGGATCAAAGATGAAGCTGAGGCGGAGTTATTTTTAAAAAGCACCCTTTTCGATCTCCCCTCCCCAAATCTCTTGAAGGGAATGGATAAAGCTGTAGAAAGAATTGAAAGAGCTATTCAAAGGAAAGAAAAAATTGCGATTTATGGGGACTACGACGTAGATGGCGTTACAGCTACATCCCTTTTTTATACCTTCCTGAAGAACTTGGGTGTAAATGTTACTTACTATAATCCTGACAGACTTAAGGAAGGTTACGGAGTAAATCTTCAGGCAATAAAAAAACTAAGAAGCGAAGGCGTTTCGCTCATAATCTCGGTAGACTGCGGCATAACCGCATGTGAAGAGGTTGAAGACGCTAAAAAACTAGATGTAGATTTTATTATCACAGATCACCATAAGCCTCCCGAAATAATTCCAGAAGCTGTTTCGGTCCTAAATCCCCATCAAATAGGATGCCCATATCCCGGAAAGGAGATCGCAGGGGTTGGAGTGATTTACAACCTAGCGATTGCCCTTAGAAGAGCCCTAAGAGAATCAGGCTTCTTTAGAAAAGCACGTCCTGAGCCTGCGTCGAGCTCAGGCGAGACGGCTCACGACAGGAATGAGCCCAATCTTGGTGATTATCTAGACCTTGTCGCTCTAGGAACGGTTTCCGACTGCGCATCGCTTACGAACGTAAACCGAATATTAGTAAAAGAGGGTATGAAAAGGATGTTGAGCCCTAAGCGCCCAGGTATGATTGCGCTAAAAGAGGTAAGCGGTATTGAAGGTGAGGTAAATTCGTATGACATCGGCTTCAAGTTAGGACCAAGGATAAACGCAACAGGAAGGCTTCAAAGTGCTGGTATAGCAGTTGAATTGCTAATCTCACAGGATTTAAAAAAAGCGAGAGAACTTGCTAAAATCCTGAACCAAGAGAACTCAAAGCGACAAAATATAGAGGAAGATATTTTTCTTGATACCGTCTCCCAAATCGAGTCAAACCCAGAATTTCTTAAATCTAACTCCCTTGTTCTTTCATCTCCTAACTGGCACGCCGGCGTAATAGGCATCGTGGCGACAAAATTAGTTGAGAGATTCCAAAAGCCTGCGATTCTAATATCTATTCAAGAAAATGGAGTTGGAAAAGGGTCGGGTAGAAGTATTGAGGGAATAAATATTTATGCGGCTCTTTCAGAATGTAAAGAGTTATTTGAGCAATTTGGTGGACACGAGCTTGCAGCAGGTATTTCTATAAAGGAAGAAAGGATTGATGAGTTTAGAAAAAAATTTGAAAGAGCTATATCGGAGTCAGCGGGTGATTTTGTTTCTATGATTAAGATTGACGATGTTGTGGATTTAACTGAGATTACGGATGAAGTTGTCTCGGAGCTCGAGCTTCTTGCCCCATTTGGCATTGGAAACCCAGAGCCGGTTCTTTTAGCAAAGTCGCTTGAAGTGATCTCCGAGCGGTTTTTCAAAGAGAAGCATTTAAGTCTTAAGCTCAAACAGAAAGACAGGGTTTTTGATGCTGTCTGGTTCAATCTAAAAGAAACAATAAAAGTACCAAATAGAATTGATATGGCTTTTACTCCAGAATTTAACGTGTGGAATGGGAAAAAAGAGGTTCGACTAAGAATTAAAGACATAGATTATTAAATTGATTTTTAAATTTCCTTGACTCTCATAAAAACAGAGGGTATAGAAAACAAATTCCCTTAAGGAGGACATCGATGAAAAAGCTTTTTGCAATAGTTCTTATTCTAGCATCTACTGTTGTTTCAGCTAAGGCATACGAAGGGCGTCCAACCTTAGGGCTTGGAATCGGATTTACAGTAGATCCCGAAACCTTCTTGATAGGTGGGAAATTCGATTTTCCCCTAGCCTATGGTTTCTCTTTGGGTCCCCTTGTTCAGATCGGTGTGAGTGATGACGATACGCTTGTTGGTATTTCAGGAAACCTTAAATACACAATATCTATCCCAGAAGCGCCGAAAGTTCTACCTTCACTTGAAGCCGGTGCAGGAATTCTTATATCCGATCAAGATAGAGGTGGAAGAGATGACGATACAGAAGCATCCTTTTTAATTGTATTAGGAGGCGGATTGGATTATATGATAACAAATCATATTGGTCTCGGCGCGCATGTATATGCGAATCCTGCTGCTGGTCCTGGTGAAGACTTCTTTGTTTCATTTCTATTTGGAGTGAATATTAGGCTTTAGTTAACTATTTTTTAGCTTACGCTGCAAATCTTTTTTCAGAGTAGAATCTATATGAAATCCCTTCAATATCTCTCGCTTCTATTAAATCTGGTACTTTCTTCCACTTATTTATAATCTCATGCCTTACCCTTCCGTACCCCATGTACTAGCGCACCACACCTTGCGTCTAAAAAGCAGATCTTGGGGAATGCGCTAAACACCTCTTTGCATGTCCTATGTATTATTCTATCAAGGAATTCTCCTTGTTATATCTATACTAATGCCCTCTCACGAACCTCAGCTCAGACATGTGTAGTTTGACAGGTTTTTAATTTCATGTTAAAAATTTTTAGCTTTTATACTCCATAAGGAACGTAAAATCCCAGATGAATATAGAAGAAGTATGTCAATTTCCTTTTGAAGGGATTTTCTGTGCCATTACATATGTCCTACCGCAGCCAAGTGTAAAACCTTCTGGAGGTCACGGCGCATGAAAAAATTGATATTGCAAAAGGGTTTACTTTTTGTTTTTACAATCCTTGTTATTTCCACAATTAATGCAAATGCTGCTGAAGAGCTTCTCAAAGTTGATAAGACTTTAATCATTCAGATAGTAATATTTATAGCTGCAATCTTCATTCTAAACTCCCTTCTCTTTAAACCGCTCCTTCAGCTTGTAGAAAGAAGAGAACAACTGACAACAGGAAGAATCAAAGAAGCCAAGGAACTTGAGAGAAAGGTTGAGCAAATAATAAAAGAATATAAAGAAAAACTGGATGAAGTGAGGGCTAAAGCAATGGAAGAAAGAAATGAGATAAGGCGCCAGGCCCAGGCTGCTGCTGAAGAAATGATTGCAAAAGCACACAGTGAAACTCAAGCCCTTTTAGAAGAAGCTAAAGCCAAGCTAGAGTTGGAAGCTAGAGAGATTAGAGCAAAAATAAAACCTGAGATAGAAATACTAGCCCGTAACATGGCTTCGCAAGTGCTTGGAAGGGAGTTATAGCTTTGATCATCTCAGACCTGATAAGTTTAGTAATTACAACTGCCGCTCAAAAAGGGGGCGGATTTAACTGGAGTTATGTTGCCCAGTATACAGTAAACTTCGTTATTCTCCTTGCTGTGCTTGCCTATTATCTCAAAGAACCTATAAGAAATTTCCTTATCGAAAGGCGAGGTATAATTAGCAACGCTATAGATGAGGCTGAAAAGGTTATAGCAGGGGCGAAAAAGAGGTATGAAGAGTACGCTGAGAAAATGAGTAAGATTGATGTAGAAATCAAGGCTCTCAGGGAAATTCTTAAAAAAGAAGGAGAAATCGAAAGAAATGAGATCCTAAGACACGCTGAGCTTGCTTCTCAAAAGATTGGGGAGGAGGCAAGGGAAACAATCAGACTTGAAACCGCTAAGGCAAAACAGGAGATTCAATCTGAAGCGGTCTCATTGGCAATAGGGCTGGCTGAAGGAATACTCAAACAAAATCTGATTGAATCTGACGAAGGGCGTTTTATTGACGACTTTGTAAAAAAGGTAGACGAAGAGAAATGGCGTCAGTCGCAACACTGAGGGATTTAACAGAAGCACTTCTTCAGGCTTCAAAAGAGGAAGGAAAGCTAGATCGTGTCACATCAGACCTTGAAAGGTTCCTCGGACTCCTTTCATCTCAAGAGGAAATAAGAAATATTCTAGGAAGCTCTGTTTATGATATTAATGTGAGAAAAGAAATAGTCAGTGGGATTGGTGAAAAGGCTGGGTTTGATAAACTGACCATAAATTTCCTTAAGTTAGTGATCGAGCTTGGCAAAATTAAGGCTCTAGTAAAATCCGAAGCACCATTTATGCAAAAGATTAGAAAAGCCTCCGGAAAGGTAAAGGCGGAGGTCACAGTGGCTGTAAATCCTTCACAGGAGAACTTAGATAGAATACAAGAAAGACTGAATAAGCTTATGGAAAAAGACGTTGAAATAACACTCAAGGTTGACCCTTCAATCCTAGGCGGAGTTATAGCAAAGGTTGAGGATAAGCTATTTGATGGAAGTATTAAAACACAACTTGAGAGAATAAGACGTATTCTCTCTGTAGCCTGAAAACTTTTAAGCCACAGAGAGCACAGAGAATAGAAAAAACAAAGATTCATTTTTTAATTTTCTCCGTGTCCTCTGTGGCTAAGTAACCACAGGATTTTTAAGAAGGAGCTATAGAAAAGATGGAAGAAATTAAGATAGAAGAAATTGGTGAAATTCTAAAGGGTAGAATCAAGGGGTACGAGCGTGAAATTGTAACCTCTGAAGTTGGAACAGTAATTTCAGTAGGTGATGGGATAGCCCGTGCATACGGCCTGAGCGAAGCTATGGCGGGAGAGCTTGTCGAATTTCAGAGTGGAATCATGGGGCTTGTTTTAAATTTAGAGGAAGACAACGTCGGTATCGCAATATTCGGGGAGGACAAATATGTCGAGGAAGGCAATATGGTCAAGCGCACAGGGCGAGTCGCTGAGGTCCCAGTTGGCGATGATATGAAAGGAAGGGTTGTAAATGCGCTTGGACAGCCGATTGACGGCAAGGGTCAGATTCAGGCAAAGGAATACCGACGAATAGAGATAAAAGCTCCAGGTGTTGTATATCGCCAGCCCGTTCGTGAACCGCTTCAGACAGGAATCAAAGCGATAGATGGGATGATCCCAATAGGTAGGGGCCAAAGAGAATTAATACTAGGAGACCGTCAGACTGGAAAAACGGCAATTGTAGTTGACACTATTATTAATCAGAGGGGAGGGGATGTCTACTGCATATATGTTGCCATTGGCCAGAAACAGTCAACAGTTGCACAGGTCGTTGACAAACTAAAAGAATTTGGCGCTATGGAATATACAACCGTTGTTGCTGCCACCGCAAGCGATCCTGCACCATTTCAATTTATTGCCCCTTATGTTGGATGCACTCTAGGTGAATACTTCCGCGATACAGGAAGACACGCACTTGTGATTTATGATGACCTTACAAAACACGCATGGGCATACCGTCAGCTTTCGCTACTTCTAAGACGTCCACCCGGTCGTGAGGCTTACCCCGGAGACGTATTCTATTTACATTCTAGGCTTCTTGAGCGTGCGGCAAAGATGAGGGATGAAGATGGAGCCGGTTCACTCACAGCACTACCTATAATAGAAACCCAAGCCGGCGATGTTTCCGCATACATCCCGACAAACGTTATCTCGATTACAGACGGTCAGATATATCTCGAGAGCGACCTTTTCTATGCAGGCGTAAGACCCGCTATTAATGTGGGCCTTTCAGTATCCCGAGTCGGCGGTTCTGCTCAGATCCGTGCAATGAAGAGGGTTGCTGGAAGGCTAAGACTTGAGCTTGCTCAGTATAGAGAGGTTGAGGCCTTCTCACAATTTGCGTCAGACTTAGATAAGATCACTCAGGCTCAGCTTGCTCGTGGAAGCAGGCTTGTTGAGGCGCTTAAGCAGGACCAATATCAGCCGCTTCCAGTGGAGAAGCAGGTGCTTCTCATCTTTGCTGTTACTAACGGCTATGTAGACGGATATCCATTAGATGTAGTTAAAAGATATGAAAAGGAGCTTTTCGTTTTCTTTGAGGCACAGTATAAAAATCTTCTTGAAGAAATAAGAACGAAAAAGGATATAACAGATGATTTAGCACAGAGGACAAGAAAGGCTCTTGATGAGCTTAGGGAGAAGTTGGGAGAATTGAAATAAATGTAGGGGCGGGTCTTGCACCCGCCCTATTCTTTTGGGCAACCGCAAGGGTTGCCCCTACAGGTTCAATGAGAATTATGGGAAATTAAAGAAAACCAATGCCAAGTCTAAGACAAATCAGAAGGAAGATCAGTAGCGTAAAAGGCACTCAGAGAATAATGAAGGCGATGAAGCTTATTTCTGCCGTCAAGCTTCAGCGTGCGCAAGGGCTTCTTCAGGCCTTTCGTCCTTATTCGGACTCTTTTGATGAAATAGCCAGGAATCTAGCTACGAGATGTGATCCTGAGTTGCACCCACTTCTAAGACGTCCTGAAGAAAGAAAAAAGCTCAATCTGGTTTTTATGACTTCAGACAGGGGTCTTTGTGGAAGCTTTAACAGCAATCTTATTAGAAGAATTGAAACTTATATATCTGTGGATGCCAAGGCCTACGAGCAGGTCACATTCATGTTTATCGGAAGAAGAGGGAGGGATTATTTTTTAAGACGTAAGGCTCCGTCGAGAAAAGATTACATTGGAGTAAACGAGAGAAACTTCGGTGAAGTAGCAAGAAAGATTTCAGCGTTATTAACTCATGAATTTATAAATGGTGAGTGTGATGAGATTATCTTGGTCTATAACTACTTTAAATCTGCGCTTTCTCAAATAATAACATTTGAAAAACTTCTCCCTATAGAACCTATAGAAAAAATCGGTGATTCTAAGCCTGTAGATTATATATATGAGCCTGGAAGATCTGAGGTGCTTAAATTTGTACTTCCCAAATTCATAGAGGTTCGTTTGGAAAGGGCAATACTAGAATCAATAACAAGCGAGCATGCTGCGCGCATGTCGGCTATGGAGAACGCTACAAGGAATGCAGAAGACGTGATGAGAAGGCTTACTCTTTTATTCAATAAAACAAGGCAGTCTATTATTACCAAAGAGCTTATGGATATAGTAAATGGAACCGAGGCTTTAAGGAAAGGAGGTATGGAATAAAATGGGAACAGATGTCGGATATGGAAAGGTCGTACAGGTCATGGGCCCCGTTGTAGACGTGGAGTTTAAAGACGAGAACCTTCCACCGATATATACAGCTCTTAAAATCACTAATCCACTTTTAAACGATAATAAATGGAATCTGGTGCTTGAGGTTGCTCAGCAGCTTGGTGGAAGACGCGTACGTTGTATCGCTATGGATTCAACAGATGGAATTAAAAGGGGAGAAGATGCGCTAAACACTGGTGAAGGAATCTCAATCCCTGTTGGGAAAGAGGCTCTGGGAAGACTAATGAACGTGGTAGGAGAACCGATTGACGAATTCGGTCCAATAGAAACGAAAGAACGCTGGCCTATACACCGCCCCGCGCCTAAGTTTGTGGAGCAAAGCACAAAGCTCGAGGTGTTTGAAACAGGAATTAAGGTGATTGATCTTCTAGCCCCTTTCCTTAAGGGTGGGAAAATCGGTCTCTTTGGTGGTGCAGGTGTCGGAAAGACCGTGCTTCTTATGGAGTTTATTCATAACGTGGCGAAGAAACATGGTGGCGTTTCTGTCTTTGGCGGTGTTGGTGAAAGAACACGTGAGGGAAATGACCTCTGGCTTGAGATGAGGGAGTCTGGTGTTATCAAAAATACAGGGATGGTTTTTGGACAGATGAACGAACCCCCGGGGGCAAGGGCACGCGTAGGGTTATCCGCTCTAACACTTGCAGAATACTTTAGAGACACAGAAGGACAGGATGTGCTTCTATTTATTGACAACATATTTAGATTTACTCAGGCGGGATCTGAAGTATCAGCGCTTCTTGGAAGAATCCCCTCTGCCGTCGGTTATCAACCCACGCTAGCAACAGACCTTGGAGAGCTTCAGGAGAGAATCACATCAACTGTCAAGGGCTCAATCACATCAGTTCAGGCAATCTACGTTCCCGCAGACGACCTAACAGACCCGGCGCCTGCAACAACATTTGCTCACCTAGATGGAACCATAGTTCTCTCTCGTCAGCTTACAGAGCTCGGAATCTACCCTGCTGTTGACCCCTTAGATTCAACTTCTCGAATCCTTGACCCGAGAATTGTTGGAGAAGAGCACTACAAGGTTGCACGTGAGATTCAAAGATTACTCCAGCGTTACAAGCAGCTTCAGGAAATCATAGCGATTCTTGGTATGGATGAACTTTCGGAAGAAGACAAACTTACGGTGGCGAGAGCAAGAAAGATTCAAAGGCTTCTTTCACAACCCTTCAGCGTAGCAGAGCAGTTCACTGGGACTCCTGGTAAATACGTACCGATTAAAGAAACCATTGCGGCATTTAAAGAAATCCTTTCAGGAAATATGGACGAAGTCCCTGAGCAGGCTTTTTACATGGTTGGAAACCTAGAAGAGGTTTATGTCAAAGCCAAGCAGCTTATATCCGGATGAAAAGATGTTTCGTAGGGGCAGGTTTTACACCTGCCCTCATTGGGTAACCGCAAGGGTTACCCCTACAGAATCTGAACGGGGAAATAGGAATTGGCGGACAAAATAGAACTCAAAGTCGTAACACCCTCAATGCTAGCTGTAAAGGAAGAGGTAGACGAGGTCGTAGCACCTGGGGAGCTTGGAGAATTCGGGGTTCTTCCAGGACATGTTCCTTTTATAACGCTTCTTATGCCTGGGGAACTCAGATACACAAAGGGTGGGGTTGAGAGAAGGTATATCATATCTGGAGGTGTTGCGGAGGTTAGAGAAGATAAGGTAAGTATTCTCACAGATAATCTAGAGGACCCGGCGAGTATACATACGGAAGCTGCACGAAGGGAATTAGAAGCCATTCTGGAAGAACTTAAAAACTTTAGTGGAAATAAAAAGGAATTCGAAGAGCTAAACAGAAGGCTTAAACTAGCTCAGGTCCGAGCGGGTGTAAAGGAATAATACCATTTCCAGTTATTAACTCGTGTTACGCATATTTTACACTTTGTCATGCCCGAATGCTCCCCGCTAAAGCTTGCACTCGAATGCTTTAATCGAGTGACATGCGGGGACAAGTTTAATCGGGCATCCATGAAGTGCTTAGACATTGGATTCCCGCTAAATACATGCGGGAATGACAGCTTTATGCTTACCTTGAGTGTATCCGTGCGTAACATCAGTTATTAAGAGTTCAAAAATGCCCTCCTCAAGTAGGAGCGCCATCCCTTCGACTGACTCAGGACAGGCTTTGCGCAACTCCTTCGAAGCTGGAAGTGTCCTACACAGATAAACAATTGTGCTGTAGGAGCATCATCCCTGATACTACACTCACGGATAAAAGCCGCTGCTACAGAAGTGGAAGGACGAATTAATTAACCGGATTTGGTAATAATCTAAAATTGGTGTAAGGTTGGGATATAGGTTAAACATATCTATGAAAAAAGGTGCTTCAATCTAGGAGAATATGTATGTCAACCAAAGAATATTCTTACACTGTATTTTTCGAGCCTGCTCCAGAAGGCGGTTATATAGTAACAGTA
>Ga0209431_10001590_pt1 | contig 18776 bp, 19 predicted proteins | sample RifCSP13_3_FD_184021 | JGI IMG/M metagenome (GOLD analysis project Ga0209431, IMG submission 184021) | Soil microbial communities from Rifle, Colorado - Rifle CSP2_sed 13_3 (SPAdes) (version 2) | ecosystem: Environmental > Terrestrial > Deep subsurface > Rock core/Sediment | place: Rifle...
AAGAGAAAATTGATAAGGGACTTATAATTTAGGATGAGGATGCCAAAGGTCTTTATTATTGTTCTTAATTGGAACGGATATAACGATACTGTTGAATGCCTGCGGTCTCTGCAGAGGTTGTCATATCCTTTATATGAAATTGTGGTTGTAGACAACGGATCTTCGGATGGCTCTGTTCAAAGACTGAGACAGGAATTCTCTGATGTCATGTTTATTGAGAACAAGGAGAATCTTGGGTATACCGGCGGAAATAATGTGGGGATCAGGTATGCTCTGGACAATGGTGCTGACTATATCTGGCTTCTTAATAATGATACGATTGTTGAGCCGGATTCTCTGGATGTGTTGATTCGTGTTGGAGAGGAGAACCCATCTGCAGGGGTCCTTGGTCCCAAGGTGCTCTGTTATCCGGATACGCATCTTTTGTATTCACGCGGGGAGCGCCATAATCTGTGGTTCAATCGAAGGACTGTCAATATAGGCGAGGAGGACAAGAGCGATGATGTTGTTCCCAGAGCGGTAGATTACGTGGTTGGCTGCTCTATGTTAGTCCGAAGGAAGTTTGTGGAGCGTGTGGGACTACTGGATGAAACCTTCTTTGCCTATTTTGAGGAGATTGACTGGTGCCTGAGGGGACGGAAGCTGGGATTTGATGTGCTGTATGTCCCGACGGCAATAGTCTATCACAAAGGGGGAGCGAGTACCGGGGGTATGGCCAGTCCTACTGTGCTTTATTACCACACGCGGAATTGGATCTATTTTATGCGAAAACATGCGGTGTTTTATCACTGGTTTGTCTTTGTCCCTGTTTTTACCTATGTCTTTATGCGCCGACTGTTGCAGACGATGTGGAGGTGTAATATTACCGGAGTGAAAGCCCTCTGGCAGGCAGTGATATGGAATTTAAGAGTATCTTGAGGCCCGATAAATCGGGCAACTACAGGCCATGCTATCCTGGATGGATACGGTTTATTTGAGGGATGTTATCGAAATGGATATCTGTGCTTAGGATGTGATGGATATTATTATTCAACATCGTAGCCGCATGAACAGCGTCTCTCACGGGTATGGTGATCTGTTGCAGGATAGAAATTGTCTTTACAATATCTTCGTGAGAGACAGAGAGAATTGGATCCGCTATATCCTCAAGGAGCTTGCACGCCTGATGGGCCAGGTTCTTCTTGCCAAGAGAATAGTACCTCCATTCCTGGGAAGGGAGGCGTAGGGCCTTGATGAAACATATATTAAAAGGGACAAATTTATTTTTCGTGGGGATATTCTTCCTTATCGTTTGGAGCACTATCATAACTTATAGGCAACATGTCAGCTATCCCTTAGAATATGATGAGGGTATCTATCTCTCTGTTGCCAGGAATATCCATGAAATCGGTTACCCCATCGAACCTGTGGGAGAAAAAGGAGAGTTTTTTTTAGGACATCCCCATTTTGGTTTGTTCGATCTGGCCCTCTGGGAGTCTTTGTTTAGCTTGGACTTCGTTTCAATCCGCTTATTCCATATGCTCACATGGTTTCTCCCTCTGATAGTTCTCTTTTTTCTTTTTGGCAAGAAGTTGTCTAATCTGTGGAGTGGCCTGCTGGCTGTCTTCTGGGCGATTTCAGATTCATTTATCCTTCATAATGCAATGCTGACCAAGATAGATGTTCCCTTGATAACTATGTTTACCCTTTTCTTTTTTCTTTTCTATCTATTTTATGAAAAGGTTGATGGGAAGATCTTCATAAGGTGGCTTGCTTTAGGGGTAATATTTGCTTTCGCTGCTCTGACAAAATATCAGGCGACCCTCGTGATGATACCCATGAGTGTCATTTTTGTTAAACGTTACTTTGTTGATAAGGCGATTGAGTGGGATAATCTCTGGAAAATGGCCTTAGGATTTTTCATTGGTGCCCTATTTGTCATGGTTCCATGGTTTCTCTATTGCACATGGGGAGGTGGGGAGATCATTTCAGTAGTTTCGGCAAGGATTCATCAGATAACTCATTTTGACCCCATGGAATACAGGAACACCGCTCCCATCCTGGATTACTGGAAGATTTTATTCAATCAAATCGGGTTTCCCCTGATTTTTGTTTTCATCATCTCTGTATGTCTTGGCCTTCGGACTATGACTCTTAAGAAAGATAGCTTTATCCTCCTCATGGTTTGGATAATAACGGTTCTGGTCTTTTTTTCCTTTATATCGACCAAATCTCTTACAGGAAGATATTTTCTCCCCTTGGTACCACCATTGATTCTCTTATCCTCCCAGGTTATTTCAGAGAAATTATCCAGACATCTTATGATAATATGTTTGGCACTGGCAATTATTGTCAGCATTGTATTGCAAACAGTACACAAGACAGACTATTCGCACCTGGTTGATTATGGACATCTTTTATTCATTTGTTCGATCTTTCTCGTGGGGCTTGTTTTATGGATATTTATGCCTTATTTTCACCTCAAGATTTTTAACTATTTTTTAGTGGGGTATCTCGCATTGCTAATAGGAATCCAGGGGACATGGTTTCGTCCTGTTAGTGCTGAAACCAGACAGAAAATACCCATTGAGTATGCATCTGTATGGATTAAAAAAAATACGAAAAAGGGGGACCCTGTTCTGACAAATGTCCCGCAAATTGGGTATTTTGCTGATAGAAACTATATCTTCACCCAGTATGATCGAACAGGAGAAGGCATTTTAAATCTGCTGGATAACAGGAGAATAAAAGTTGTCTATTTGGACTTACATCTTTTTGATACTGAATTTTTCGACATGAACTTGCCGTCCGAAAAAAAGCGAAGCATAATCTCAAAGATTGAGAGCCAGTTTGATCTTGTTGCTAAAGTAGATAAACCGCGTTCAGTTTTATTGTTTAAAAGGAAAGAAGCAAAGGGGATCTCTCAATGACAAAAGAAGATCGGGAAGGATATTGTGAGAGAATATCTATCATTGTGCCTGTATTCAATGAAAGGGAAAACATCCCCCTACTTTCCGGGGAAGTGGAAAAAATTATGATTTCTTTAAATTTGGATTATGAACTGATCTTTATTGATGATGGGAGCATAGACGGGAGTGAGGGTGAAGTTGCGAGGCTGCATCAGAAAAATCCCCGGAATAAACTCATCTCCCTTTCACGGAATTTTGGTCATCAGGCAGCCCTCTCGGCCGGCCTGGAGTTTGCCGGTGGAGATGCTGTGATCATGATGGACGGCGATATGCAGCATCCTCCTGAGGTGATTCCAGAGTTGATCAAAAGATGGAAGGAAGGATTTGACATTGTTTACACTATCAGGGAAGACACAGGTGATGCCGGATTTTTTAAAAAGTATAGCTCAGTAGTTTTCTATTGGCTAATCAATCAAATGACTCGGACGCCGATTCCGGTGGGAGCTGCAGATTTCCGCCTGCTTAATAGGGCTGTCGTGAAGGAGCTTCGAAAATTTAGGGAACAGTCCCGATTTCTCCGCGGGTTGGTCAGCTGGACGGGATTCCGCCAAACCGGAATTTCCTATGTGGCACCTCCTCGTTCTGGGGGAACCTCTGGATATTCCTTAAGAAAGATGATTTGCTTTGCCATGGATGGGATTACCTCCTTTTCGTCCTTCCCTCTACGCATCGCGACGTACATGGGGTTATTCGTATCTGGTATCAGCTTTGTTTATGGGTTGTACACAGTATTCATAGCTTTTTTTTCGGATAAGGTTATATCAGGGTGGGCATCATTGATGGTCATGGTCCTTTTTCTTGGAGGAGTGCAGTTGATTACCCTTGGAATTATGGGAGAATATTTAGGGAGGATTTATGACCAGGTTAAAGAGAGGCCACTTTATGTAGTTCAAAAGAAATTGGGTGATTTCAGAGAATGATCAGAATGAACCTTTGGGTGCTTATTATATTATATGCCTTCTGCAGTAGTACAGGATTGATCCTCATCAAGAATGGCTTCAATGTTCAGATGTCAGGTGTAGATTCAATTCGGCAACTGGAAAGACTTTTGGGGCTTCTGATGGGAGGGAGATTTCTCGCAGGATTTATACTTTATTTATCTGGATTCCTAATATGGCTTTATATCTTGTCCAGGAATGATCTAAGCCTGGTCTTTCCTATCGCCAGTGGAGTACTTTACGTTGGACTACTGATGGGGTCTGTCTTATGGCTCCATGAAGGGGTTGGGCTGGTCAGGATTACCGGTGTTTTTCTGATATTGGCAGGAATTATCCTTGTATCGAGGTCATGAGATAAGAGTTATGTCATCCATGAAAGATGAAAGAATGTATTTTTATGACAAGTTTGCCGACCGGTTCGACAATGTGATGGACATGTATGACACATGTCGGAGGCTTGAAGTGATATTTAATGAATTTCTTGTCACGGAGAATCTGGAAGGGAAAAGGCTTCTCGATGCAGGGAGTGGAACAGGGTGGTTTAGCAAATGGGCGGTTGACAGAAGGACTGCTGTTACCTCTCTGGATGTTGGCCTTAGTATTTTAAGAAAAGTGGGGGAGAAATGTAAAACAGATCGGGTTGCTGGAAGTATATGTCAGTTGAACTTCAAAAAAGAGAGCTTTGATATTGTCCTCTCTTCTGAAGTGATTGAGCATACACCTGATCCCAGGGAAGCGGTAAGAAATTTATGCAGGGTACTTAAACCTGGAGGGATTTTACTTTTGACAGTACCTAACAGAATTTGGCATTTTTCTGTCGCCCTGGCGAACGCCCTTAAGATTCGTCCCTATGAGGGGTATGAGAATTGGGTTGGGTGGTGGGAGCTGAAACAGTGGCTTAGAGAGGAGGGGGTGGTGATCGAGAGATGCCGTGGGATTCATCTATTTCCGTTTGTATGGAAAGTCTCGCGCCCTCTATTGCGTTTTTTTGACAGGTTTGGAGAGGGGGGGCTTGGCCCGATTATGGTCAACATTGCGGTCAAGGCAAGGAAGCCACGATGATTAGAGTAAAGTGGTGTAGTTGCCCGATTTATCGGACATGCGTAACGTCGGCAAACATGGAGGCATTTGAGCTTGTTACCGGAAGCCCTTTCTTATCAGATTCTTCACTTTGTTCAGAATGACGATTTATTCCCCACTTTTCTAAAGAGGGATTAAGGAGGATTTTGATTCATGGCAGATGTGGTTTACAGTGTGATAATTCCTGACCTCCACTCACCTCGAATCGGTGAGGTGCTGGATGCGCTCCGTCAGCAGGAGGGAGTTATCCGCAACCATTATGAGATCTTGATCGTTGGACGGGACAAATATGGTATTGTCCGGGACCATGAGGCTAAGGATGATCAACATATCCGGTTTCTTGAGTCAGAGAGAGACCTCAATCCTGCAGAGGCGAGAAACAGAGGTATTAAAGAGGCGAGGGGCAAAGTGATCTTCTTTATTGATGCGGACTGTATCGCTGAGCCAGGGTGGATGGCAACACTTCTCAAGAGTTATGAAGAAGGGCATCCGGTAGTAGGTGGACCGATCTGGTTTGAGCAGGATGGTTATTGGGTCTTGGCGGACAATGTTGCGCACTTTCATGATTTGTTGCCGGACATAGGCCGTGGGCCGAACCGTCATTTTATGCTGGCTACAGCGAATATGATGGTAGAGAAGGCTATTTTGGAGAAGGTTGGAATGTTTGATGAGAGCTTTCCTGCAGGAGAAGACCTCGGTCTTTCCCTGAGGATCAGGCAGGCAGGCTATGATCTTTATTTTGAACCAATGGCAAGGATTATCCATAAACCAGTACGAGATACACTTGGGGAGGTGTTAAGACATTCAGAGGGATGGGCGAGGCATTCGATCCGGATCAGGACAAAATACAGGGATACGCTAAAGACGCCGTGGATCCTTTTTCAACCGCTGTTGTTGAGGATTCTGTCACCCTTCATTGCGATAGTTGTGACGGTGAAAATATTCCGCAGGCATTCATGCATGAGACGGTTTTGGTACACGGCGCCAGTGGTATTCCTGACCAAGCTGGTCTGGTGCTGGGCAGCGGCTGCAGAAGTGGCGGCTGGCAGGCATAAGTTGAATAATTAGGGACAGCGACTATTATTTTTACATACCTTGCTTACAGTTCTTTGGGTTATATGGATGAAGAAGGTATTTGCGGTTGTGGGTTAAATGGTGGTATAAATAGTGGCATAACATGTATAAGAGAAAATTATCAGACAGGGATAAACAGGATTTAATAAATAAGATATCAAAAATGATTTGGACAAGCTCGGCAGTGCTAAGTATTATTTCGTCGTAGCAATAGAATCGGCCATTGATATGAGCAACCATATCATATCACAAAATGGTTATCGGGCTCCAGAGGACTATGCGGATACTTTTCAGGTTTTATGTGAACATGGTGCTGTTGATAAAGAATTCGTAGTGTCTCTAAAAAATATGGCAAAGTTTAGAAACAGATTAATCCATTTGTATTGGGAAGTGGATGATCAGCAGGTATACGATATTTTGCAGACTCGCCTTGATGACTTTAAAACTTTTCTGAATAGTATATCAGTCTTTCTCGATTTCGCGAGTATACAGTAATACAGATGAAACACTCTTATTCCGGGGTTAAAATAGGGACATCCCTATTGTAAACTATTAGGCTGTTTATTCTGTATTCCCCAGAATACCAGAATACAGAATATAAGAGATTATGAAGCTCCGTAAATTATTCCGGTTTTTCAGGATCGCATGGCATTATAAGCGGGGGAGCGTGAGACTTCCTTACGGACCTCTGCGCCTCTGGGTGGAACCGACCTCATTCTGTAATCTCAAATGTCCCATGTGTACGAGTAAAGACGTCCCTGAGGAAAAGATTGGTTACATGGATTGGGATCTCTACAAGAAGATTATCGATGAGGCGAAGGACTTTGTCTATGACATCAATCTTTTTATGGGCGGGGAGTCGCTGTTTCATAAGAGGCTCCCGGAGATGATTGCCTATGCAAAGGCAAATGGGATCAGGACGCGGCTCTCTACCAACGCGACTGTTTTGACAAAGGATAAGCGTGAGGCGCTTCTCGATGCGGGCCTCGATTTTATCATCTTTTCGTTTGACGGCTATGAGAAGGAGGTTTATGAGAAGATCCGGGTCAATGCCAATTTCGAGAAGACGCTGAGGAATATCAGGGAGTTTCTTGAGGAAAAGAAAAGGCGCGGAAGCCGGCTGCCGTATGTGGTATTTCAAGTTATAGAGTTTGCGGGGGAAGGGGAATTTGAGCAAAGATATTCAGTTGGACGTGAGAAAAAGCGGAAGGCCTTTTTAAAGAGTCTGGAAGGATTGCCCATAGACAAGTTTTCATTTATTTCACCCCACACATTTGGCGGCAAGATACCTCAGGACGATAGAAAGGGGTTCAGGTCTAAGGGGGCCCGTTATGTACCGTGCACCTTTCTCTGGTATTCCATGTCAGTCCGTTGGGACGGGATGGCGGTGCCTTGCTGTGTGGACCTCGCAGGAGATATGCCGGTGGGAGACCTGAGTAAGGAGACTCTGCTCGACGTCTGGAATGGCCCGATGCTTGTTGACATGAGGGAGAAGATTGCCTCCGGTCGTTACCAGGAGATTCCGCTGTGCCGGGGTTGCGACATCCTGTGGAAGGAGCAGGTGTGGGGGATTCCCTTGAAGAGCATCAGAGAGCTGCGATATTTTTTGCCATGGACGCGGTAGGGGGTGTCATCCTGAGGGCGAAAGCCCGAAGGATCTGACGGCCTGATTTATCAGATTCTTCGCTCCGCTCAGAATGACAGGGTTATTACAACAACAAGGAAGGTACTGCTATGAACAACACAATGGACGAAAGATCTACTGACGACAAATCCTTTAAGACCCTTGAGATTCTCGAAGAACTCTCCAGCAATGGTCATGTGACTCAGCGGGAGCTGAGCCGCAAGGTCGGGATCGCCCTGGGGCTGGCGAACTTCTACATCAAGCGCCTGGTGCAGAAGGGGTATGTGGAGGTGGTGTACCTGGAGCGAAACCGGCTGGGTTACCTGATAACGCCCAAAGGGATTACGGAGAAGTCCCGGTTGACCTATCATTATATCCAGCGTTCCTACCAGTATGTGCGAAAGATCAGGATCAGTATCCGCGAGAGGCTGCTGGAACTGTCACGTGAAGGGGTAGGGACAGTAGTTATCTATGGCGGCGGCGATATTGCTGAAGTGGCCTATCTGGCTATTCAGGAGGTTGGAATGAAATTAGCCGGTGTGGTAGATGGCTCCCGTGCAGGCAGGCCATTCCTCGGCTATACGATCCTGCCGGTGAGCGTCCTTCCACAGTTATCTTATGACAGGATTATAGTTACAGAACCTCTTGAGTTGCACGATGTTAAGAATTTGTTCCAGGAGTACGGGATTGAGGATGAGAAGCTGGTGCACATGGAGTAGTGTTGCCGCCGTGTCATGCTGAATTTATTTCAGCATCTCTTAATTTAGAGACCCTGAAACAAGTTCAGTGTGACACGTGACTTTATTTTTTATGAGGATTACTCCTTCGATTAGATATGAGAACCAGGATAATACCAATAATAGATATGACAAGCATAATTGAAAAAAATATCTCAATTTGCGTCATCTTTATTTACCTCCTTTTTATCAAGAAGATATCCAATAATAAAGAATCCAAATGCAGCTACAAGACCTGTCGCCAGGACTTTCCAGGAAAATTTACCAGACAACATATTCCCAACAACTGGCAGTCCTATCATCAGCTTGCTTACATCGTAGCAATATTTGGAGACATTGTCTATCTGTTTCCTGGTCATAGTGTTTATTGTCTAAATGAGCAATGTTTGTGCCGGAAGGTGGGTGTATTATAACCCGTTGATAAACCATGGGCTCTTTTGATATGATACACGATATGTTTTCTAAATCTGCACAGAGGTCTGTGCAGGAAAAATTGTAGTTGCCCAATTTATTGGGCACAAGGCTAAGGAATTACAGGGGGAGACTCACATGAAGGCACTGATTACGAGCGGTGGTAAGGGGACGAGGCTCAGGCCCATCACGCACACAAGCAACAAGCACCTGATTCCCATTGCCAATAAGCCCATGATCCATTATGCCATTGAGACGGTGGCCGGGGCAGGGATCAAGGATATCGGGATTGTCTATAATCCGGATACCGGTGATGAAATCAAGGATGCCCTTGGGAGCGGGGATCAATGGGGTGTCCGGTTGACGTACATACTCCAGGCGGCCCCGATGGGGCTGGCCCATGTGGTCAAGGTATCGCAGGATTTTATCGGGGGTGAGCCCTTTGTCTTTTATCTGGGCGACAATGTGGTGGTAGGGGGGATCACGCGTTTTATCGAGGACTTCAGGCGGGAGGGTTCTAACTGCCACTTAGTCCTCTCTAAGGTGCATGATCCGGAGCGGTTTGGTGTGCCTGAGATTAGGGATGGGAAGATTGTCAGTGTCGAGGAGAAGCCAGGGAAACCAAAGAGTCAATATGCGGTGACGGGGATTTATATCTATGATTCCTCTGTCTTCGAGGCGGTCAACCATATCAAGCCGAGTGCGAGGGGGGAGCTTGAGATCTCGGATGCGCATGACTATCTGATCGGGCATGGATACAAGGTGGGGTATTCTGAGATTACGGGATGGTGGAAGGATACAGGGAAGCCTGAGGACCTCCTTGAGGCGAACCGGTTGACGCTCGACAGGGTCATCGGGGATGATGAGCCGGTTATCAATGGGGATGTGGATGAGGACTCGGATATTGCAGGAAAGGTGATCATCGGGAAGGGGGCAAAGATTATCAAGAGTAGTATACGGGGGCCGGTGATCATCGGGGAGAATACGGTGATCGAGAACAGCTATATAGGTCCCTTTACCTCGATATATTATGGATGCCATATCAAGAACAGTGAGGTGGAGTACAGTATTGTGCTGGAGAAGTGCAGGATCATCGATGCGGATGTCCGAATCGAGAGGAGCCTCCTGGGCCGGGAGGCGGAGATTATCAAGTGTCAGTCGAAGCCGAAGACGCAGAAGTTTATCATAGGGGACCAGAGCATTGTAGAGCTCGTGTAGTTGCCCGATTTATCGGGCATATAAAGGAGGCTGGATTTGATTCACGATGTCAAAATTAAAAAGCTGAAGCTTCTCCCGGATGACCGGGGTTTTCTGATGGAGATGCTGCGGTGCGATGATGAGGTGTATAAAGGCTTCGGGCAGGTCTATATTACCGGCTGTATCAAGGGCGTGGCAAAGGGCTGGCATTATCACAAGGAGCAGACGGACCACTTTGTCTGTGTCTATGGCAAGGCGTTGGTCGTGCTCTGTGATACGAGGGAAGGGTCGCCGACCTATGGGGAGTGTCAGGAGTTTTTCTTGGAGGCGCCGCCTGCCCCCACTCCTATTTTGCTGCAGATCCCGCGTCTGGTCATGCACGGATTCACAGCCTATGAGTGCGATGAGGCAAGGATTATCAATGTCCCGACACTTCCATACAGATATGAGAAGCCGGACGAATACAGATATCCATGGAACAGCGGGGAGATACCGTATAAGTGGCCCGCGTATGTGACAAGGGGAGGGTAGCCAAACCGGCCTCTGGCCGGAATTTCCTGGCCGGCAATCGGGACAGAGTCTACGGAGGAATTATGAAACTATTAGTCACAGGCGGCGCCGGATTTATCGGGAGTAATTTTATCCGGCATATCCTCAACAAGTATCCGGATTACCATATTACGAATCTCGATAAGCTGACCTATGCAGGGAATCTCGATAATCTCAAAGACATCGAGGGTAGTGCAAACTATCAATTCCTCAAGGGGGATATCTGTGATGCAAAGACGGTCTCAGAGGCGGTTCAGGGTGTGGATGCGATCGTCAACTTTGCGGCAGAGACCCATGTGGACCGCTCTATCCTGGAGCCGGGCAGCTTTATCCAGACGGACATCTATGGCACCTATGTCCTGCTGGAGGCCGTCAAGGCACACGGCATTCAACGCTATATCCAGATCTCTACAGACGAGGTCTATGGGAGCATCGAGCAGGGTTCTTTCACAGAGGCGAGTCCTCTGATGCCGAGCAGTCCCTACTCCGCCTCAAAGGCAGGCTCGGATATGCTGGTTCATTCTTACTGGAAGACCTTTCACCTTCCGGTCATCATTACACGGAGTTCCAACAACTATGGGCCCTATCAGTATCCGGAAAAGCTGATACCCCTGTTTATCACCAATGCCCTGGAGGACAGGCCCCTTCCGCTGTACGGTGACGGGCTCAATGTGCGGGACTGGATTTATGTGACGGACAACTGTGCGGGCATTGACCTTGTCCTGCACCGGGGCAAGGAGGGAGAGGTCTACAACATCGGCGGCGGGAATGAGAGGACAAACATTGAGATTACAGAGATCATCCTAAGGGAACTTGGCAAGCCAAAGGACTTGATCAAGCGTATTAAAGACCGACCCGGACATGACCGGCGTTATTCGATAGACTCATCAAGGCTTGTGTCCTTAGGTTTTAAACCTCAGTATGGATTCGAAGAGGCGATGCAAAATACTGTGAGATGGTACCAGGAAAATGAATGGTGGTGGAAGAAGGTCAAATCTGAAGACTTCAAGAGATTTTATAAAAAGGCCTATGGCGAGGTTGAGTGGTAACAGGATAAGCCTCCCTCAGTCAGATTCGCGTATACACTGGGGCTCCGGCGAGATCGGCGGTCCGCGTCACGAATACAGGGAGGCCCTGATGCTGAGGCTTCTCAGAGGCGAGTTGCCGGGTGGGGGCGTGGTCTTAGATGCAGGATGCGGGAGTGGGAGCCTCCTCTTTAAGCTGGGAAGATTTGATTGCACGGTCCATGGCATAGAGCAGTCCGAAGAATTTGTCGGGATGTTGCAGGCCAGGGTGAGGTCTTCCGGCATCACCAATAAAATCAGTGTCAGGCAGGGGAGTGTTATGAAAATTCCTTATCCGGATAAGACCTTTGACGCCGTTGTCTCAGGAGAGGTGTTGGAACATGTCCCGGATGACGTGAGTGCCATCACGGAGTTTTACAGGGTACTGCGGCCGGGCGGCATTTGTGTCGCATCTGTCCCGGCATTCCCGGCCTTATGGGATCTGAGTGATGAGTGGGCAGGCCACCTCAGGAGATATACCAAAGAAGGGTTGATAAACCTCTTTGAGAAGAAAGGGTTCATTATAGAGGATGTGAGATCCTGGGGGTTCCCATTTGTGAGATTGTATCATCGCTTCTTGTACATGCCTCATATCAGGAAGAGGATATCCAGCGCATCTGAGGACGCTGTCACTCCTCCTGATGCCGGCAATCACCGCTGGATGGTAAGGGTGCTTGGCATGATCTTCAGGCTTGATTCCCTCTTCCAGTGGACGCCCTTTGGAATGGGTCTGATACTCAAGGCCCGTAAGCCCTGTGCAGAGACTTAAGATATTTCTTTTAATTGCAGCGATCTCCTCTGCTGTCTATGCCAATTCCATTTCCAACTCCTTTCACTTTGATGATCAGCACTATCTTGTAACCAATCCGTATATCACAGATCTTTCCAATATCCCCTCCTTTTTTAAGTCCACCAGATATTCCAGTTTTGAGATAGTCTTCACCGGGCATTACAGGCCCCTCCTGGTGACTTCCTATGCCCTGAATTATGCCGTTGGGGGGCTCAGACCCGCAGGGTATCATGTAGTGAATCTGTTGTTTCATGCGGGATCGGCCTTTCTGGTGTTTCTGATACTGAAGGCGATGCTGGGTAGCTTCTATATTGCTCTTGCCTCAGCCCTTATCTTTGCCGTCCACCCCTTTAACTCAGAGGTCGTCAACTACATCACGGCACGCTCCAGTGTGATGTGCGCTTTCTTCTATCTCCTGGCCTTTTACTGCTGGGTAAAGTTCAGAAGTCAGAATAATTCTAACTTCTTACCTCTTACTTCTTACTTCTATCTTTTCTCCCTCCTTGCCTTCGTCCTTGCCATACTCACCAAGGAGATCGCTATCACGCTGCCGATGGTGTTTTTTTTGTATGACCGTTATTTCCTATTTCCATTCAAATTTTCAAATCTTAAATACTACCTCCCCTTTCTCTTACTCGTTGCCGCCCCTTACCTGATATACAGACTGCTCTTTCAGGGCGGGATAATAAACAGCGGAGATCGGGATTTCTATTCCAATTTCCTGACACAGCCTGCGGTGCTCCTCAAATATATGCAGCTCATGATTATCCCCGTCGGCCTTACGATAGAGCATCACATCATCCGGTCCGCTACAGTTTATAGTATCGCGGTCATGGCCTCCCTATTAGCTATTATCCTGATCATGACAGCCATCTATCTCCTTTTTAAAAGGGGCAGGGAGTGGAGAATACTCTCATTTTTTATGGCATGGTTTTTTATCACCCTGCTGCCGACCACGCTGATTCCGCTGAATGCGATATTACAGGAGAACCGGGGCTATCTGGCAGGCATCGGAGTTCCGCTCTTTGCAGGGATCTTGATAGGAAGGCTGCCCCGCCGGGCCTCGGTGCCGCTCTTACTGGTCGTAGTATCTCTTTGTTCCATTGCCACTATCCAGCGGAATCAAGTCTGGAAGGATGAGTATACCCTCTGGAGGGATGCTGTAGATAAGGCCCCCTATTCTGCAAGGGCCCATGATAATTTAGGTCTTGCCCACATCACCAGGGGAGAGTATGGACGTGCCATCGATGAATTCAACAAGACCATAAAGATTCAACCCCGCTATTACCTTGCCTACTATAATGCAGGGGTGGTGTATCAGCTCCAGAACAGACTGGATCTCGCAAAGTCTTCGTATGAGACCTGTCTTAAGCTTAATCCGCAATATTTCCGGGCCTACTACAACCTTGGGATCTTATATAAGAAGGAGGGTGAACTGGATCAGGCAATCTCGGCTTATCAGAATGCCATCTCACTCGACCCGCGCCATCCCTTCGTGTACAACAATCTCGGTGTCGCCTTTACGGAAAAAGGGGAGAGAAACAGGGCAGAGTCGGCCTTTAGAAAAGCGGTTGAGATTGACCCTGGGTTTGTGAAGGCCTATTTTAACCTGGGGAATCTCTACTACACGGCAGAAAGGTACGACCTTGCGGCAGAGGCTTATCGCATGGTCTTAAAGTTGCAGCCGGATTACAAGGAGGCGGAGAGGATGCTCAATGCTGCTATGGCCACTGGGTCAGGTCTTTAATTTTGATATGGTACGCATATCAAAATTAAAGACCTGACCCCAAACCACGGCTCTTTCATCCATTCCAATAGGCGGGATTTTCTAATCCCGCCGTACATGTCGTAGAATAAAAAATGATGCAAGGGATATAGCAAATACAACAGATATCCCTATTACGAGCTTCTGTAAGGGTGTGGCATGCACAAAAAACCAGGCTGTGCCGACAGAAGGGAGAAGGGCCACCCTTACTATCAATCTTAAGTAACCATGGTTTGCTATGAAGTGCGCTGCCGGCGGGCTCAGACGATAGTATGTAGAAACAAACCATCTCCCCCCCCTGTTTGTCAAAAGATACTGATTCCGGAACTCCCTGAGCACCTCTACGTGCGGCTCAAAGGGGCTTCCATAGGCCGCAGTGGCTATAAAACATGCCTCTCCAAGCCGCTGCCCGGCGACCAGCAGGGACTGTAGATCCAGGAAACCTCCAATGAAAAAGATATTATACTGATCTTTGGCAAGCACATTTCGACTGTCTTGCCAGAGAAGATAGACATGCCCTTCGTTATCTATGGACATCACCGGGTTAATAGAGTCACCAGACGGCACAGGATAATCAAGCCTTATATCCGGGTCTTGCCATGAATCTGCCTTACCTTTCCCGATGGAAAAATTAAAAAAGATGTCTGATGTTCCGGAGCGGTTATCGAGCCAGGCCACAAACATATCTCCCAAGTTGTCGACCTGGATTAAGGGAGACGATGCGCTTGTGTCCCCTGCGGGTATCCCGGTATCCAAACGGATATTTCCCTTTGTGTCGAGAAAGGACCTCCCAAAGTCCATAGAATGGTTGAAGTATATATTGTCATTAGGATCGATAAGCTTATTAGCCCCGCGATTGTCTGTCCACACGATACCAATCACCCCTTTGGTGTTATTGGCGATGGCTACATCAACCACCTGAGCCTTTATCTTGGGAGTATCTATACGCTGATCCCTTTCATCCCAGTTGGCGCCAAAGTCTAATGAGCGATTAAAATAGACATCACTTGTCCCATCTGAAGCAAATTCCTCCCCCCTCGCTGCCCGTCCTGCATTGTCCAGCCACGCTGCATAGACATGTCCACTGGAGTCACTGCTGATTACAGGGGGCGAAAAAAATAAGAATCCCCCGATAGGGGCCCTGTCGATACGGATTGCCTTTGAGCCCCACTTCGTCCCATGGTCACTGGATACATTAAAGTAGATTCCAGGGAAGACCTCTTCCTCAGGGTCAGGGATGCTTCTGCTGTCCTGCCAGGCCACATAGATATAGCCCCCCTTATCTGTTGAAATTACCGGTTCTATCGCAGCGAATGTCCCTGCGGATACACCGGTATTGAGCCGCAGTTCAGGGGTTTGATAATAGGTGATAAAGTCTGTGGGCTTGCTGAATTCCACATGAAGCGACCTGAAGTATACCTCATAAACACCGGACCTGTTCCTATCATCATTCCACACGGCATAGACGTTTCCATTTTCATCACAGGCGATCCGGGGGTTGATGGAATTCCCTACAGCGGGATTGTCTGAATCGATGCGTTCATCCGTAAATTCGGGATACCATGATAGACCATAATCCTTGGAGTACCGGAAATAGATGTCCAGTTTTCCTGAGGCGGCCTTAACCGCCCTGTCGTCGACCCATACGACATAGACATGTCCGGAGTTGTCAGAGCAGACATCAGGGGATGTTGCATCTCCTATCTCGGCGCCCTGAGTCCTTGGGAACCCTGTGGTGAGAGGGACTGCCTTTGGCTGCCACCCTGTTTCTGAAAAGAAGGTATTTGTATAGATACTCGGAGATCCTCCCCTGTTGTCACTCCACGCGACGTACACATGGCCATTCTGGTCAGCGCTCATCTTTGGATTTACGGCATTGTTCGGCGTGGAGAGCACAGGGAGGTCCACCCTGGTATCCCTCGCATCAAAATCTACGGCAGAGGCGGTACCGTACCACAGAACAGATGACAGAATGGCTGTGACTATGAAAACGCTGCCTTTGGACATTTATAGAACCTCTTCCCTTACCCTGTTGAACATATCGATATATTCCCTGCTCCCATAATCCGGATAGGTGTGGGGGAGGGATTGATAACTCTTGTCCCTGTAATAGAGCGTGACCTCGGCGTATATCCCATTTCCAATATAGATCCTGTGACAGTAGTTTTTTGTCGATGCAAGCACTACCTTGGCTAAGGTCAGGTACCCGGGGTCTATGTTAATATGCCTCCCGGGCATCCCTGTATCGGTACTATCTTTGAGGTGGGCCTCAAGGTCGTTGGTCATATTCTTGATATTAGAAAGGGTGTCAGGCAGTATATGCCTCTCAAAAAAGAGAAACTGCCTCTTTAAGCCTGTCCCCATCTCCTTCTTATAATATCGCGTATGGGCCCAGGGGGATATCTCACTGACAAAATCCACAGGTCCGAAGGAGAGCGATAGCCTTTCTCTTGCGGCATGGATAAGCCTTTCCTCCCTGCTGAGCAGGGCTGTAAACAGCTTGGCCTCTTCAACCGGTTTTATAAGACCCATAGAGATAGAATAATCTATAATGCAAGAATTGTGCAAGTGAAATAGCCTGGTTAATAGTTGTTTAATAATTACAGGCCTGCTATAATTACCTAATTTATTTTTATAACCCAGAATAATATCAATGAGCATTCAGAAAAAGGTGATCATAGCCATACTGGCGACAGGTTTTATCGCCCTTTCCATAGGGCTATCCCTGACATACTATCAGGTGAAAAATATCCTGACAGAGGCCATAGGCAGAGATTTCGCAGAGATCGCCAAGAAGTCTGCCGAGAGATTTGACGCGGCCGTGAAGGAAGAGATCGATACGTTCCGGAGGATGTCGGAGGATCCGGCCTTTGTCAAGGCGGTAAAAGAGAAAGACAAAGATACGATCGGGATATATCTGACGCATTATCTTAAACATGCAGAAGAGAGGGAAAAGCACCTTACAATCTTTGTTGTCGATGCGGAGGGCAGAATTATTGCCGATGGCAAACTGAGGTCAGAGAACAAGCCTGATCAGTCGGATGAGGCCTGGTGGAGGGTGGTCTACAACGGCGGCGCCGGGAAACTCTATGCCAGTGATGTCTATCTCGATAATCTGGCCGGTTATAAGGCATTTGATGTCGGCGTTCCTGTCTTTGATGTGGTCACAGGCAGGGTCACAGGCGGTATCCGGACGATTATGAACGTGGATGCCTTCTTCCATTTCATCAGGGATACGAGTTTTGGGAAAACAGGGCACGGCATGATTGTGGACTCAGAAGGCACCCCCCTGATATGTTCCATCCTCCCCCTTGTGGAACATTCGATGAATAGACCACTCATTAATCTGATTACAAGCAAGGGAGGGGGCTGGGCTGTTGCTGAAGATGATGCCCATGGCGGAAAGAACTCCGTCACCGGTTTTAGTCCGGTAGGATATCTGAATTCCCTGGGGCGTGAAAGTCTCGGCGGCCATCAGTGGTATACATTCATACGGCAGGATCCTGAAGAGACTTTTACCCCGGTAAACAGGCTCCTGCTGAAGGTCCTCCTTTTTGAGTCCATACTCGTTTTCACCCTCTGTGCCTTCGGCGTTTATATTGTGCGAAGGCTTCTCCTCAAGCCCATCAACATCCTGACTGAAGAGGTGGAACGGATCGGCAAGGGGAACTTTGAGCATAAGATCGATATCCATACCGGAGATGAGATAGAGTCTCTTGCTAAAGGTTTTAACAAGATGGGCGAGGCATTGAAGGGATTCTATTATGATTTGGAAGAGAAGATCAGGGAAAGGACTGCGGCGCTGAAGGCGTCAGAGACAAAGTACAGGGCGTTGATGGAGCAGGCCTACGACGCGATATTCCTTGTGAACCCGGATAATGGGCGGATTATGGAGGTAAACCTGCAGGCAGAGATGTTGACCGGTCTCTCCAAAGAAGAGCTCCTCAATATCAAGTATTGGGATCTATACCCGCAGCACATGGGGAACCAGGCGGTGGAGCAGTTTAATAAGGGGATAAAGAGGGGTTTCACGACCCTCCACGATGTCCCCATCAAGAAGGGAGACGGGGAGACGGCATGGGTGGATATCAGTGCGAGGATAGTCGGATACAATAACGTAAAGGTCTATCATACCGTGATGAAAGATATTACAGAGAGAAAGAAAGAGGAGGAGAGGCTGAGCATGACGAGCGAGCAGCTTGCCCGCTCCACGATGGTGATGCTTGAGCAGGATACGAGGCTTGAGACGATCAAACAGGAGATGAACTCTCTGATCAAACATCTCAACATGTCTGAGATACTCGTTGTCTTATCGAAGGCAATCTTTGATCTGCTGGGGATTACGAAAATCGCCCTGTTTGAACAGACCGGAGAGATCATACAATGCACCTGGGTTCATGGTGTGGAGAACAAAAGATTGCTCCAATTAACAATCTCCATTGAAGAGGAGGACCCGATAACCTCTGCCATCAGGGATTTGAGGGTCGTAAAGAAGGGGGATATGGCTAAGAAGAGTCCGATAGACAGATATTTCAGGGACTGGATCGTGTTTCCTTTGCGGGGTAAGGACCGGGTGGTCGGCGCCTTTGTGGCAGATAC
>Ga0209431_10001591_pt1 | contig 18775 bp, 14 predicted proteins | sample RifCSP13_3_FD_184021 | JGI IMG/M metagenome (GOLD analysis project Ga0209431, IMG submission 184021) | Soil microbial communities from Rifle, Colorado - Rifle CSP2_sed 13_3 (SPAdes) (version 2) | ecosystem: Environmental > Terrestrial > Deep subsurface > Rock core/Sediment | place: Rifle...
CGGAGATTCAACTCGTCTCTGTTAAGGACAACACTGCAAAATATCGTATAAATAAAGATATATCATATGCCGATCAAACAATTACAGTTACTTACCATATCTACTTTGCAAAGGATGCAAGCGGTATGTGGAAAATTGTCAGGTTCTAAAATGGAATTTATCAGGACATGGCCAAGCCGGACCATGTAAGGAACACGGAATATCGGAGGCAGTTATGATACGAACTGGCGTAAGCCTATCTTTTCTTTTAATGATTATAATTTCCACTTTCGGCTGCGTTTATGCAGTTCGTTACGACGGGCCTTATCGGGGCAAGGTCGTAGACGCAGAAACACGCGAACCCTTAGAAGGGGTGGTTGTGCTTGGAGTGTGGTATAGGGAATATCCCACCCCGGCGGGCGCTGTTCATAAATTTTATGATGCAAAAGAAACAGTTACGGATAAAAACGGTGAATTCTCTATTCTCGGACTTGGTTTAAGAGTAATAACCAATGTCATCCCGATGCATGTAATGATATTTAAGGCTGGATATGATCATGTAGCATCGCCATGGGATGGGCTTAAGAACTGGGGGTATAAGGGATATGAAGAAAGCTACGACCCTGTTAAGAAAACGAAAATATTAAGAGAAGTCTATGATTCAAGCAAAAAAATCAAATTTGAAGATGGTAAGGCTATTATACCAATGAAAATGCTAACGAAAGAGGAGAGGAAGAAGAGGGGGACACCATCAACTCCTTCAATACCTGAGGACAAAATGAAACAAATAAATAAAGAGATAAATAAAGAAAGAATCGAAATAGGATTGAAACCTATTGAACTCGGAGATTAAGGAATGAGAGAATTCGCTTTCATTGCTAATTTACTGATTATTCTTCATATTTTCAGTTACACCCATGATGTATTCGCATGGAATGATAAAGTGACACATGCGGATATTTCAGAATATGCTGCGCAAAGCTCTGTATTAGATAAGAGTAAAGGTGATTATTTAAGTAACCTCGGATTTACTGGAGGACTCGATGAAACATTCAAATGGAAAAGTGAAAAAACTGTAAAAAAGTGGCTACGTGAAGGCGCGATTCTTGAAGACTCTGGCAATTATTGGGAGGCCATAGTTAATGACGCCAGGTACAACAACCATTTTCACGATCCCCTTAAGGCTTGGTCTAGCGCGGGATTAACTGATCTCGTGCCCTTTTCAACAGAATCCGCCATCATTTGGGCGCAGGATGGGAATTATCAATCATCTTTCCCTGAAGGCGACTGGTCTTGGAATAAAATGCGGGAATACTACTACATTGCCTTAACTGGTCGTGATCTCACAGGGACAGAGGTCGCTCTTGCTAAAGAAGATCGGGATGTCTATTTTGCCAAGACCTTCAGAGGTTTGGGTCATCAGATGCATCTTATAGAGGATATAACACAACCTGATCATGTAAGGAACGATTCACATATAGTAGATTCTCTTCTTGAAAGGAACCTATACGGCAGTTACTATTTGGAGGCATGGGCAAGTAAAAATCCGACCGTAATTAATTCTCTTGCGGCAAATCCGGTTTTACCGAGTGTTTCTTTCGATACTTCCCATGACGGCCTCGTGCCCATTACACAATTAATCGATACAGATCAGTATGACGGGTCGTCCCCATCTACAAGCCTTTCACAAGGATTAGCTGAGTACACAAACGCAAACTTTTTCAGCGATGATACAATATTTGCTGCAGAAAGATATTCAGCCGGAGATGAGCACTATTTCTCTTATCCCAAAAGATCGAGCACAGACCTGGATGCCTATATATCCGGGACAAAACTTCCTGAGACAATAATTGATGAGGATGGGAACGAATATACAAATACATGGATAAGCAAGGTCGCTGATGGGGAAACTATAGACCATTTCATAACGTCAAGTTACCTGACAGACTTAACATATGCTATTTTTGGAGAAGGAAGCCTCTATTACAGCACTTTCTATCGTGATGAGAAATGCCATGAGGACTACGCTACGCAGTTAATCCCAAAGGCTGTAGGCTATTCTGCTGGTCTATTGAACTATTTTTTCAGGGGAGAGTTAGAAGTCGTTAAAAACACGTATTCAGATAGCATTACCATAACAAACAATTCATCTGAAGATATGGATGGTACCTTCACCCTTTACTATGATGCAGCAGATGACGCCCGGAAACCGGTTTCAGATGGCTCGTGGTCTCTCGTATTAGAATCGGGAAGTACCAGCGATGAATTAAGCTTCACAGAACCAACAGATTTGGGCGAAGATGAACGATATATCTTAGTGTTTGAAGGAACGCTCGGTAGCGAATCTCATGCTGTCGCAGGAAAAATCGGTTTTTGCTCTGAAGAATTCAAACTTATCGTTCACGATGTAGCAAAAGATGACTATTTTGGATATTCAGTCGCTATAAGCGGGGACGTGGCGATCGTAGGGTCTCCTTATGACGATAATGTTGGAGTTGATTCGGGTTCTGCGTACGTCTTTGCACGCAATGGTGAAAGGTGGGAACAGCAAGCCAAACTCACCGCCAGCGATGCTGCAATATATGATAATTTTGGATATTCGGTTGCTATAAGCGGAGATGTGGCAATCGTTGGTTCTCTTTATGATGAAAACGATGCTGGATACTGGTCTGGTTCTGCGTATATCTTTGTACGCAATGGAGATATTTGGGAGGAGAAGAAAAAGCTTACTGCCAGTGATGCAACAGAAGATGAAGAGAAGCTTTTTGGATGGTCTGTTGCCATAAGTGGAGATGTGGCTATCGTTGGAGCCATTGAGGACAGTGATTTCGGAAATAATTCAGGTTCTGCATATGTCTTTATACTCAAGGGAGATACGTGGGAGGACGAGCAAAAGCTTACCGCTAGTAATGCTGCGGCACATAACTATTTTGGATGGTCAGTTGGCATAAGCGGAGATGTGGCTATCGTCGGCACTTGGCTTGCCAATTCTGCATACGTATTTACACATAATGGGGTTACGTGGGAAGAGCAGGCTAAACTCACCGCCAGCGATGTTGCGCGTGGTGACTGGTTTGGATACTCCGTTGGCATAAGCGGGGATGTGGCCATCGTTGGATCTCTTTTGGATGATGATGCAGGAAACTCTTCAGGCTCTGCGTATGTCTTTGTACGCAATGGAGACACTTGGGAGGAGAAGAAAAAGCTTACCGCCAGCGATGCTGCAGCAGGTGACAATTTTGGAGATTCAGTTGCTATAAGCGGAGATACGGCTATTGTTGGATCTCCTTATGATGATAATGCTGAAAGCAATTCAGGTTCTGCGTACATCTTTGTACGTAATGGAAATACCTGGGAGGAGAAGAAAAAGCTCACATCCAGTGATACAGCATCTGGTGACTCTTTTGGATATTCAGTTGCCATAAGCGGGGATGTAGCAATCGTTGGTTCTCCTTATGACGATGATGCTGGAACTAATTCAGGCTCTGCATATATCAAATATTATAACGGATGTTCACAAGAAATCCTAGCGCAGCTCAGCCACAAACAAAATTAATGGCATAGGAAGGGGGCACAATCTTTACAGGCTGTCCGAGAATAGGTATTTTAGCAAATTCTTGTGTTATAAGTCCTTTAATATCAATACCTGATTTTTTGAATTTTGTATTCTCGGACAACCTGTTTATTATTGACAAATAATTTGTCTATGATATGATGTTGTAATGGCAAGACCATTACGAATACAACCTAAATTCTGCAATTGATTTTCGCGTTGCGAAAATCGACCTTCTATAATACCCTTGCTAGACAAAAACAATAATAAACTTCAATTCCCCATTTCCATGAGGACAGGTTTTGTAGGTTTTCGGAGTTACCCGGTACCATTTAAAACAAAAAGGACAGGAAAATAGTTCTGACTAAACCATTCGGAGCGACAAAAGCCAGGATGGAGACATACCATCTCCCTTCACCGTATTCTCTGCACCCAAAATACCCGGAATCAAAGACAAAAATCTCTTTCTACCCGAACTCTACACTCAACGACATGCCTTCCCACGCTCGCCATTCTTCCTGATGGAGAAACTTCTCGGGTAACTTTAATGTCAACTGCCTGCTTCCTTTTGTCAATTTCCCTGCTACACGGATTAACCACAGTCTCATCGTCTTTACTTCCCACTGTTGTATCACTCCCCCGGTAAGCAGCGCCATCCACTTCAAAAGATTGTACGCTAACACCGCGCACTGAAATAACGCCGAATTGGCTAAAAACTCACTGGTACGTATATGCCCCGCATTCATCTGACTCTTACACTCTTCTATCCACGTCTCACAGGTCGCCCTCTTTCCATACGAACGATGCGCTTCTATCGGACTTAACCGTTCTGTCGTAACGTAACAAAAATACTCATACACGGGCACATCAAACAATCCCTTTTCTGTTCTGATCAATTGCCTTACTGCCACAAAACGTCTTGCACGATTCCACTCAGCACATTGATACCAAAAATCGGCTTGTTCCCATCCCGGATTCCCTTTCACCTCCTCCCATTCCTGACCTTCGAGCAATCCGACAAGATTCTTCAGCTTCACCGTTCGGCTGAGCTCACGACGAAGCCTTAATCAGATATCCCGCCGATACTGACTCCAGGTAATCCAGCAACTCTCCCGAGAAAAAACCACTGTCTCCCCGAAAGATTACTCGTACCCGCCTCTTCGTATACGCCATACACTCCTTCATGAACTCCACAATCCCATTGCCCGTGTATGCACTCCCGCAGCGAAACCAACTATGCAATATCTCTTTCGTCTCTGCCACAAATGCTATTACGGGATGATACGACTTCTGACCCCTCTTGTGTGGATTATACCCTACTTCCGCACCCTCTTGATTCCCATATACCCCATTCACCGTAGAATCAACATTAATCCACATGTCGCTCAGCGCACTCCTCAATTTATGCCCTGAACGCACCGCCCGTTTCCACACCTGTCCCCTGAATCTATGGATTATCCCCGTCAGTTCCACAATATCCCCCTGGCTTACCAGCTTCATAATACGTCCTATAGTGGTATCTACAGGAATTTCTTCCCATCCCGCTATCTTCATCAGTACCTCATCCGCCCATACCTTCACTATCTGCACCATCGAGGTTGCTCCTGCTATCAACCCGATTACTACCATTTGCATGGCATCAACTATCTGATACTGTGCGTTTGCCCCACGCCCCCTACCTATTGCTTCTTGTACTCGTTTCCTGAATAATAATTTCTCCATGAAGGTAAGTACCGGTAACAATCCCGCATGTGCCGTTAATCCCTTCCCATTCATCTCCGTCTTGATTTTCGGTTGTCTTTTTTCCTCTTTTTGTGCTATATTCTTCATTGAAAAGGTGAACCTCCTTTTAGTTATTTTAAATCCTTAAATCCCTTGGAGATTCTACCATTTCTGGCCTAATTCTGCAACAAGGCTTCGCCTTGTTTGCAGGATTTAGGTACAATATGAAGACGCATTGTATCATGTAACATGCCGGGGTAACGAGCGAAAGGCAATCTTTCAAGGTAACCATGATAAAAAGGTATTTCTTGAGTGATTGAGTGACGGTTTAAAAACATACCATATCACCCTCTTTTGATATGTTCTCATGGATAGATTTTTACCGTCAAAGTCCCGTGAGATTCCCACAGTGAAACAACTGAAAAGGTATAACACAAAAGAAGAAGTTATTGAGGTACTGTGCAAAGAAGTCACAGAAAATATTTTCATCTGTGCCCTGAAGATAGGTCTCTCAGAGATAAGATGCGTGTCTTCAAAGACAGAAAGGAAGCTGGGTGGCTTCTTGCCCAGAAACTTTCAGGATACAAAGACGTTAATGGCATAGTGCTTGGCATCCCATCAGGTGGAGTGCCTGTTGCCGCCGAGATAGCGAAAGTGCTTGGACTTCCCCTCGATGTAATCATTGTAAGAAAAATTCAGTTACCCGATAACACGGAGGCAGGATTTGGTGCGGTCGGACCCCATGGTGAGGTGTCATTGAATACGAACCTTGTCAGTCAACTCCATCTCACAGAGAAAGAGGTCAAAAGACAAATACAGATAACGGTGGATACAATCAAAAGACGCAACGAGCTTTTCCGGGAAGGACGCCCCTTCCCTTTGCTTAAAGATTCGGTTGTTATTATCGTGGACGATGGGTTGGCCTCTGGATACACGATGCTCTCCGCCGTAGATTTCATAAAAAGACATAAACCGGAAAAAGTTGTTGTTGCAGTTCCAACAGCGCCGAAAGGAACGGTTGATTTGATCTTGCCCCAGGTTGACGAGCTTGTCTGTCTCAATGTGAGAAGCGGATTTACCTTTGCCGTAGCTGATGCATATGAGAAGTGGTATGACCTTGAGGATGAAGAGGTAATTTCGATCTTGAGAAGTTGCCGCATTGGGTGAAATTTTGATGTCCTGCCCGGTTGTTTTATTCGTTTGTTAAGTGACTGTTCAAATTCAGGAGGGCTAGAATCTCCTGCGGCCTTTTGATCACCGCCTGAGCGCCGTTTTCCAGCAACTCCTTTCCCGTCCGAAAACCCCAGAGCGCTCCCACCGGGTACATACCGGCTGCTATGGCCGTCTTCATGTCAATAGCAGTATCTCCCAGGTAGATAAAATGTGAGGATGGAACATCCAGGCATTTAGCTATTTCCAGTGCACCGGCCGGGTCTGGTTTAAGAGGTAAAGAGTTGCGCTGACCGAGAACTATGTCAAATGCCCATTTCGGCAAAAATTCAGTCACGCATAGTTTTGTAAATTCGTCCGGTTTGTTGGACAGAACCGCCATTTTCAGGCCGTGTGTTACCAATGCATCAAGCATTTCTGACACGCCATCGTAGGGTCTTGTTTTGACGTTCCAGCTTTTACCATATTCTTCCCGAAATGTCTTGACGCATATCTGGATAGTATCGTTATTTCTTTTATCCTCCGGGAGCGCGCGGTTCATAAGTGTGACAACCCCATCCCCCACGAAATAGCGATAATCAGCCATTGTGTGAGTGGGAAAGCCGTATTTATCGAGTACACGATTCGCCGCATTACCCAGGTCTTCAAGCGTATCAAGCAACGTACCGTCGAGGTCAAAGAGAATGGCTTTGTAGTACATTAAAGAAACCTTTTAACTGATAATTTACCATTTTTGCAACAATTTAGTGGTAGGGGCAGAAAATCTTCTGCCCCTACAAAGCTGTAATTTCCACTTGCGATTAAAAGATAGAGGATTACAACGTATCATTATCATAAAATTTTTGAAAATGATATGCAAATGTATTTAAAGTTTTTGAAGACAAGGAAGACTTCAAAAAAAAATACTTGTCCCTTCTTGAAAGATATTCTACCGAGAAAGACGTAGTTATACTTGCTTATTGTCCGGTTAAGTAATTGCGAATGAGCGCCATTGTTGTTCTTTGAGATTATAGAGACCTGTCTGCTGACAGGTGGGAGTTGGTAGATCATTTTCGAGATTGCAGGCTTCGTTTTGTATTTTGATACGTAGGTCTTTTTTGTATTTTTCCTGATACGACATGCAAAGCACTTTCCTTCTGTCTGCCAGAGATCAAAATCTTTATGACACTGGTAGTAACGGTCCATGACTCCGGTCTGGCCAGGCAAGAGTATCTGGCTGACAAAGGGACGTTCATCAGCTTTGCCATCGGTGAAAAATATTTTTGATGGGATAGATTGGTTGATGTCAAAGCCAAGATGCACCTTGGCTTTCTTGCAGTCATTACGATAATCGGCCCAGTGCACGGAAAGAACCGCATCAATCAATGAGCCGTCAATGGCTACGAGATTTCCAAGTTCTGCGTGTTCCCTGGGCAGGATTTTAGCTGCTTTTGCCTGCAGCTCCTGAAAAACGTAGGTTAACTGTTATTGCCACGAATTAGATGGACGGCTTGTTTACGTGGAAGACCATGAGGATTGCAAATATTATAAATGCGATCTCATTAAAAAAGCCGACTGGTTTCTGACGTCACCTGGTATTCATTTACGGTATTATTGTGAGGAATGGATGGATAAATTACTCGGATGGGTCAAGTATTTCTACATCCCAGGCCTTGATTATTGGCGTTACAAAAAACTGCCCGGCTATAAAGAACTTTCGGCATACCTTGACCGATGCGATTGGGAAATGATGAGAAATATCATTTTTGACAATCTGAAAGAAGATTTCAAACAATGCGCTGAAAACCTTATCAAAGAAGCACACCTGTACAAACGGCAATCTCCACCACATGCTGATTAACTCTTCCGCCATTATCCTTTCCCCGTTTTCACGAGGACAAGTTTATTCAGCACAATCCTCTTGTAAAATCCTATCGCTGTGCATATAATTAAACACACTGCACAAAATAATGGTATTTTGTGCAGTTAGATTAATTTATTGATCTTGTCCTCGTGAAAACGGGGAGAGGCGAGAGTGAAAGATATTGTATTAGGTCATAAGGCAGAGCGGGACGAATTCCTCCGTGCCCAGTATGTTCAAAGAGAGGGACTGCAGAATGCCCGGAAGAACATGAAGAATAACCTCATTAAGGTCATTGTTGGACCGAGGAGGGCAGGCAAATCTGTTTTCGCAATACAGATGCTTGAAGGGCTGGATTTTGCTTATCTGAACTTTGATGATGAGAGGCTCCTCGATATCTCGGACTATGATGACCTCCTGAAGGCTATCAGGCAGGTGTATGGAGAGACAAAATACATCCTCTTTGATGAGATACAGAACCTCCGGAACTGGGAACTCTTCTTAAACAGGCTTCACCGCAAGGGGCTTAATCTCGTAATTACCGGCTCAAACTCACGCCTCCTGAGCAGGGAACTTGCCACCCACCTGACAGGCCGCTATATCCAGTTCCAGATATTTCCATTTTCTTTTTCTGAATTCCTGAGAGCGAGGAATTTTGTAATAGATGAGACCCTTGACATGAAAGAACGCCAGGGCATGCTCCTTAACCTTCTGAACGAATATCTGGACAAAGGGGGATATCCTGAAGTCTTGATAAAGAACATCGACCCTAAAAGTTACATCACTACCCTGGTTGAGAGCATCCTGTTCAAAGATATCGTAAAGAGATACAATGTGCGCTATGCCAAAAAACTCCATGACCTCGGACTCTATCTGATTACAAACCATTCAAATGAGTTTTCATATACAAGGCTCAAGAATGCGCTTGAGTTTAAAAGCGTGCACACGGTGGAAAACTACACTGATTATCTCAACGAGGCATTCCTGATATTCAACACCGAGAGGTTTTCACATAAGGTTAAGGAGCATATGAAAAGCCCCAGGAAGGTCTATGCCTATGATACCGGCGTGATAAATGCGGTTAAGTTCAAGACAGCCCCTGACACAGGGAGATTGATTGAGAACCTGGTGGCTATAGAACTTCTGAGAAGGGGAAAGGAGTTTTATTATTACAAGACCAGAGATGGCAAGGAAGTGGATTTTACTGTCAAGGAAGGGTTGAAAGTAAGTCAGTTAATCCAGGTATGTCACGATATTGATAACGATAAGACAAAAAAGAGAGAGATAAATGCCCTTGTCAAGGCAGCGGACGAGACAGGATGCGATAGCCTAATGGCGCTTACGTGGGACTATGAGGCAAAGGAAACATTTGGCGAGAGAGAAATACATTATCTGTCATTGTGGAAATGGCTGGTTAAATGATGCATGTCGTGTTGCTGCTTGCACAATTTACTCCAATTTGAATTGAAAGCGGATATTGTAGCTTTGCTGAATCAACTTCAGTACAATCACCCCTCCTTACGATGATACCCGGTTTTTCTGCAAATCTTGCCCTCATAAAACTCGTCCTCGTGAAAACGGGGAATGGGTAACAGATTGCTCCATTGTATTTGCATAATTACAAACTTCGTTACGAAGGTCAATCTCACAAAGGTGATATTCCCAATCACTCAGGTATCCCCTACTTCAGGACACGCCAATCTCAAGCAATCCCAATTCTTAAATATCCAACCTGTCAATTTCCCGCCGTTCTGTGCCATGGCATAGGTGTGAATAAAGCTCAGTAACGTGCGTTGTTGAATGTCCAAGCCACTGAGCAATTGCCCAAAGTTATATACCAGATTCTCAAATAGCCGTTTTGGTTCGAACCATCAACAGAACACCTTCCGGCTTTTTTGATTTAGATAATGGACAAATTTATGAAGGAACATGCTCCAAAGGTATCAAATAACATGCGTAAATCGTACAATGCCTCGCTAAAAAATTTACTGCATTTATTTGGTGGTCGCAAACTGTTTGCAATAACTCCAAAAATGATTTCTGAATACAAGTCACTCCGATATGACGATGGTGTGAAACCCGCAACAATTAACAGGTAACTGGCGATGCTTTCAAAGGCTTTTAATATTGCTGTAAAAAAGGCAGGCATCGAGAACTTCCATTTCCATTGTTCCCAGCTTGAGACCATACCAGCCTTAACGTTAAATTAATGACTATATGACGCCATACAGGACTCTTGCCACAAAGAAATCCGCTCGGACAAACCTAGTTCGGCAATATAGGCATAATCCAATTGCATTTCTCCTCCTGCTTCAGGGTATCCCTCGCTCCCCAGGGCGTTGGCTACATGCACCGCCGTTACTAACGTAAAGGTTTTGGCCTGGCATTTTGACGGGGTATGGTGAAAGGCAATGGCCTCGATAATTGGTTCTGGTATACCCCAGAGCCCCATCAGATATGCCCCCACTTCAGCATGGGTTCCATGGAACACCTCCTGTTCTGTCTCATAGGGGGAAATGTTCTTCTCCTGTGCCAGGGCTAATGCCTTGTTGTATTGGTCTGGAAGATTTGCCGCAAGCACCAGCTTGCCTATATCGTGGAGCATACCGGCCGCAGGCGCATCATCAATGAATTTTGCCGTGTAATTCTCCATCCTGGCGATCTTCCTTGCGAATAGCCCCACTTCCATACTATGTTTCCAGAGCGCTTGAGGACAAAATGCAGTTAATTTTGTAGTATCAAAAAATCTGAAAAGACGATGCGATAAGACCAGCGCCCTGATGGTATTCAGACCAAGAATGACTACCGCATCAGTGGGATTGGAAATACGACGGCGAAGTCCGTAAAAAGCCGAGTTTACCAGTTGGAGAATCTTTGCAGTCATCCCGATGTCCTTCGCTATAACCTGTCCTACCTTTTCCATGGGAACATTGGGCATCTTTAACAATCCTACGATTTCATCATAGAGGTCTGTAAGGCTGGGGAGTGACTCTGTTTGCAACACCAATTTTCTCAGCGACTCGTCTTTTAACAAATCCTTCAGCACGCAATCCCGAACAATGGTTGTTTTTAATGTCTCTGTCTCGCATGGCTTTGAGAGAAATTGATGCATGACACGGGATGAGGATATGAAGACGTCCTGATCCGTCTGTCCGGATAGGATAATACGCACCACGTTGGGATATCGTTTCATTACTTCATTCAAGAGCTGTGCACCGTCCATCCCCGGCATCCGCATATCCGTTACCACTACATCAAAGGGCGCCTTTGCCAGGATTTCCAGCGCCTCCTGCCCGCTCGTGGCAAATTCCATTTCCCACTCATGCCGCATGGAACGCAGTATCCGCTGGAGTCCCTGGAGTATCTTCGGCTCGTCGTCAACAAACAGGATTCTTTTCATGGGGCAACTCCTTCATTTATTTGAAAATTACTAACGTTCATCGAGAATACGGCCGTTTCTTCACATTCCATGCGATGAATGGACGATGCCTCTGCCCTGTCGCTGTTTTGCTGGATGCATTTTTCGTCCGTAAATTGAATTTGGATCGAGTGTATCTGTTCCATTGACTTAATAAACGTCTCATATACTGCCGGGTCGAAATGCTTTCCCACTTCTCTGCCAATAATCTCCAGGGACTCGCTTTCCGAACAAGCCGGTTTATACGGTCGCACAGAACGGAGCGCATCGAACACATCCGATATGGCAACTATCCTTGACTCCAGAGGAATCTTATCGCCTGCAAGGCCGTTTGGATAGCCTGTTCCATTCCATCTTTCATGATGCGTCAAAGCAATGGTAGATGCCATTTCCAGCAGGGGGTTGTTATTGTTGTGTGAGGGAGGCGATGAGATGCCTTTCCATACCTGAAACGCCCTCATATACTTATAATCTTTTCGGAGAATCTCAGCGCCTATGGCGCAGTGCTGTTTCATGTGTTCGAACTCACTATGGGTCAAATTCCCGCGTTTTAAGAGAATGCCGTCCGGAATACCTAGCTTGCCAATATCATGGAGCGGACTGGTCAGGAACAGCATTTCAACATAATTGCGATCCATTCCGAGCGCCTCTGCAATAATACGGCAACAACATCCCACCCTCATAATATGATTTCCCGTTTCATAATCCCGATACTCGGCCGCATTGCCAAGCCTCCAGATTATATCCAGCCTGGATTCTTCCAACTGCGCAGTCCGCTCCTTCACCAGGAGATCGAGCACGGCATTCTGGGCTATGATTTTATCCTGATACGATTTCAATTGAAGCATGCTATTGATACGGGCCACAAGATCTTCCTTACAAACCGGTTTATTCATTAAGTCCGTAGCCCCAAGTTCAAGGGCGCGCTGCTTGAGATGCTTCCCCTCCGAACCCGTCAAAATAAGCACGGGGATATCTTTTGTCCATTCGACGCCCCTGATCTTCTCCAATAAATCATAGCCGTTCATAGTGGGCATCATAATGTCTATAACAATAGCGTCAAACCCTTGCTTGCATATCTGGTCAAATGCAATGAAAGCGTTTGAGACAAAATCCATGTCCCACACATCGGTGTGCGTCCGCAGCATCCGCCTCATCCCGTCCAGGAAATTTTGCTCATCATCCACAAATAAGATGCGCTTTTTCACATTTACCTTCATTTCCGGCGTTCCCATATTTAATGGTCGCTTTCGATTGGTATGCGTATGATAAAAGTAGTCCCTTTGCCCGCCTCTGTCTCGAAAGTAATCGTTCCTCTATGTTTCTCCACGACAATTGCATGCACTATCGACAAACCCTGTCCCGTCCCTTTGCCAACCGGCTTGGTGGTAAAAAACGGATCGAATATCTTCGATTTTATTTCTTCATGAATTCCTGTTCCGGTATCATGGATGCGGACCTCCGCACAGTTTCCACTCCGGCTGGTAGTGACGGTAATAATGCCCTTTCTGCCGGTTCCGTTGCCAACGACGTCACTGATGGCATGTGCCGCATTGATGATAATATTCAGAATCACCTGATTAAACTCGCCCGGCAGACACGGCACCAACGGCAGCGAAGTGTCAAAGACTGTCACCATATCTGCAACGTACTTCCACTCGTTTCGCGCCACAGTAATGGTACTCTCTATCGCCTTGTTGATGTCCATGGGTGTTTTTTCATCCTGCCCTGGATGTGAAAACTCCTTCATCGCACGCACGATCTTTGCAATACGCTCAGTGCCTTCCAGCGACTGCTGGATTGCCTTGGGTATCTCTTCAATAAGATATTCCACATCCGCCTCTTTTTCAGCAAGGTCTATCTCCTGGAGCAGATTAACCGATGCGCCGCCATTCCTGCATGCCTCCAGGAGTTCCGTATACTTGCCATTGAGTTTATTGAACTCGCCGAAGGCGTCCTGAAGGAAGCGGGTATTATCTCCAACGTATTGCGTGGGTGTGTTAATTTCATGGGCAATGCCAGCCGCAAGCTGACCAATCGACTCCAGCTTCTGCGCCTGAACGAGCTGGCTTTCGATGGTTTTGCGCTGAGTGATGTCACTTCCGATAATTAATAACGTTGACTGGTTTTCTACGGTATCATTAACAGAATTTACCGTAATACCCAAAAAACCAACTTTGCCATCCGGCTTTCTGAACCGCGCGTCGTCTATACGTGTCGGTTGTTTGCTGTTTCGGCAGCTTAAAATTTGTTTCACAACTTCCCTGTCATTCCACTGGATACCGGATTCACAAAATGGCTTTCCCACGACAGTAGAAGATGCAATTCCGAAGACCCTCTCCGCCGTTTTATTCCATTCTAAAATCCTGTCTTCCTTATCGACGTAGATCAGAATTGATGGGATAGAGGCAATCAACTGCTCATTTTGTGCATGCGCCTTTTGGAGTTCAGTCTCCATCCGCTTACGCTCGGTAATATCAGTCAATATACTGCAAACCGCGTAAACATTCCCTTTCGAATCGCAGAGCGGAAACTTTACCGAAATGTATGCATGCAGTCCGTCGTAATGAGGCAATACTTCATCAAACTCCAGAAGACTTTTGCTTTCCATTACTTTCCGGTCGTATGTCCGGATTACATTGGCTATCCCTTCCGGCCACAGGTCATAATCGGTCTTGCCTCTCATATTACCGGCAAGAAATAACTTCTCATACTGTTTGTTGACAAAGGTATACCTGCCTTGCATATCTTTGACGGTGACAACCGATGTGGTGTTATTGAGGATAGATTGATATAACTCCTCGCTTTTCTGCAGCGACTCTTCGGCCAGTTTGCGTTCTGTGATGTCCTGAATAATCCCCGTCATCCGAATAACCTTCCCTGTTTCATCTAAAGTTGCCACAGCCCTTTCATAAACAAAACGCGATGCTCCATCTTTGTGCAGCACACGAAATTCAATATCGTATGAAGTCTTCCCGTGTAATGCGTCACTTACGGATTTCACCACGCGATCCCTGTCGTCAGGGTGTATGCAATGTACAAATGTCTTATGGGTGGCGTCAAATTCTTCCGGGAGCATGCCAAGTATATGGCATGTCTCTTCTGACTCATAGGTTGTATTATTCACAACATCCCACTCCCAGTTCCCGATATGCGCAATCTGCTGCGCTTCTGCGAGGCTTGCCCTGCTTTTTATAAGGTCAGATGTCCTGTCCTTAATATCATTGGACATCCTGTTAAATGACTCGTACAGCATTCCAATCTCATCTTGTGTATGAACCGGCATAGAAACATCATAATGACCACTGGCAATTCTTTTTGCAGCATTTGAAATGATATAAAGGGGTTTCACTACTTTTTCTTCGAAAAGTATAAAGAGTAAAACAATCATTGCGATAACAATACTGCCGAGTATTACCCCATTCATTTTTATATAGTTTACAGGAGCAAGCACTTCATCTTCGTCAACCTCTGCCAGAAGTGTCCATTGCATTGACGGGAAATACATAGAAGCGCCCGCCACTTTTACACCTCTGTAGTTCTTATAGAAAGCGGCCATTTCTTTACCCGATGTCAGGCAAAGATTGACCGGCGGCGTGTCAACCATCTGCCTCAAGACAGCATCTTCTATGAATATGGATTTTGTAATCATGAGCTTGTCTTTGTTGACCAGATATATCTCCATAGTTTTCCACCTGCCGTTATTCCATGAGATTGCCCCCATTTTCCTGTTAAATTCGCCAAATAGAAGATTGTTAAGTTCTGAGATGCGAATAAAGTTGATGATTATGCCTAGAGGTCTGCCTGTTTCTTTTGTTACTATAGGCGCTGAAACTGCAAGTTCCGGCTCTTCCCCGTGCCCCGTTTTTCTCTCTACGATGGTAATGATGTCTTTTCCATTTATAAAAGAGGCCTCGTGGGAATAATCCTTCCCAATTTCAGCGCTATGTGTGGATGCAACAACCCGTCCGTCCAGTGAGAGGACATGAATGGTTTTTATGGCGCTGTCAAGTGCGAGCTTATTTTTGACAAGATGCTTATTGAGGGCGCCTCCTGAAAATCCTCTCCCGCGAACCTTTTTCAAAAGCTGATTTCTTATGAAACCGTCACTGGCAAAATCCTGGGCGCGCCGCTTGGTCATCTCCAGAAATTTATAGACCTGTCCTTCGTATGCCTCCGCAACAACCGTTAAATCGCCAAGGGTGCGCTTTTTTATATACGCCTTATTTTTGCTGTAACTCAGCATAAACGAAATTATTATAGGAAGGAGTATGATGGCAACTCCTATCAATGCCTTTTTTGAAAGCGACTTTTTCAGTTCAAATTTCTTCATTTTTTTTACCCACCCCTCAATCCCCTCCCTAGAGGGGACTTCACAAGTTCCACTTCGCTGGTTCAATCGTCCTCGATTGAACCTAAACATTTGGCTTTTCCATGGCTGATATTCATTTAAAGCCCATAGCCTGGTTCAAAATATTTGGTTCAATCTGCAAGATTGAACCAGCCACAAAAAAGAAGCAAGAGCTTCTGGTACAGGCTCGTCCCCAAGCCGGAGCTTGGGAACGAGAGAATAACCCCAAATCAAGTTTGGGGTAGGCTCTGAACCCGCCGGAGTAGGGGCTGAAGATTTTCAGCCCCTACTTCGAAATTCAATATTCCTTGTTCTGCATTTGATATTTTGCTCTAAAATGCTGTGCTGGTTCAGGGCTTGTAGCCTGAACCGAAACATTTTGGTTCAATCGAGGACGATTGAACCAGCAAAAAACAACCCCCCACCCCCTTTATTAAGGGGGATTTCCTCAAGTCCCCCTTAGAAAAGGGGGACTTCGTCGTGAGCTCAGTCGAACGATTCAGGGGGTTGTCTGACTTCTGTACTTTCAACTTTGAAATTCCTCTCATTTAGCGCCGTTTAAGCCAAGGGGCAGGCGAATAATGAACGTCACGAATGGCGTAAACGGCGTTCATGATTATATTGAGGATCATCAGGTTAAAATCCATTGGGAAACACGCCACGGGAGGCATATCTTGGTCAAACATTGTCACCATCTCAGCTACTTTTTTCCACTCGTTCCTTGACACGGTAATGGTATTTGCAACGACATTATTAATGTCAATAGCCTCCTTTTTTTGAGCGCCTGAAGATGAGAACTCCTTCATTGCCCGCACTATCTCCGTAATACGGTCTAGCCCTTCCAGAGAGTCCCGAATTGCTTCAGGAATATCCTGAATAAGATTTTTTACGTCTTCTTCTTCACCCGCTGCCTCTGATGATATCTCTTTCACTTCCCCTTCGTAACCACCCTGTAGTTTCCCGCATCGACCGGCTGTCATCTGCAATAAGAACTTTCATAAAATACCTTTCATCATTGAAATGTACAAATCATACATCTCACATCGCTTATCTTATATTTGCCATGCTGAGTTTTTCATCTTCTAACTCGCACAGCCTGACTACCTCTTCGGAAATTTTATCGAGAGGCCGTATCCTATCCACACCGCCCCGTTTGATCGCTTCATGGGGCATACCGAAAACAACGGATGTTGCCTCATCCTGCGCAATATTTTTAGCGCCCGCTTCCTTCATTTCGAGCATACCCCTGGCGCCGTCGTCTCCCATGCCCGTCATAATGACCCCCACTGCATTTTTACCGGCGTAGCGGGCGGCGGAGCGAAAGAGCACGTCCACTGACGGACGATGACGGCACACGAGCGGGCCGTCTTTTATTTCTACGTAGTACCTTGCCCCGCTCCGTTTGAGTAATATATGATGATTTCCCGGCGCAATCAGCGCCTGTCCACGGATTACCGTATCATCGTCCTCCGCCTCCCTGACTGAAATCTTACAGATACCGTTTAAACGGCGTGCAAACGCAGCAGTGAACTTTTCAGGCATGTGTTGAACGATAACAATGCCCGGCGCATCGTGGGGGAGCGACTCCAGGAGTACCCGCAGGGCCTCCGTGCCGCCCGTTGAGGCGCCCACAACAACTACCTTCTCTGTAGTCTGGATCATGGCCTTTGACTTCGGTTTTGCAATAACTGCATCGGCGGTAAGTTTAGGGCTCACTTTTAGCGTTGCCGCCGGGATGCGCTGTAAATGCGCATGGGCGGCGGCCTTTACCGTATCGCAGACGCGGATACGGCTTTCCCTGAGAAACTCGAGCGTGCCTATCCGTGGTTTCTCAATAATATCCACAGCCCCGTATTCGAGCGCCTTCAGAGTCGTCTCGCATCCTTTTAAGGCGAGACTCGAACAGATAACAACAGATATGGGATGCTGGCTCATAATCTTATGCAAAAACGTAATGCCATCCATGCGGGGCATTTCGATATCCAGCGTAATTACATCGGGAACATCGTGCCTGATTTTATCCGCTGCAATGAAAGGGTCTGGCGCCGTTGCCATTACCTCTATCTCATTATCTGATTCGAGGATCTCCGTCATCGTCTGGCGAACCACGGCAGAATCGTCAACGACAAGCACCCTGATCTTCTTTTTCATAAGAATGGCTCCCTTGATGGGTTCTTAAGTTAATCCCCCTTAGAAAAGGCGGATAAAGGGGGTTGTTCTTCATGGGTTATTTTACAACCCCCTTACCCCCTTTTTTAAGGGGGATTTTTACAGCTACTATCTCTTGATCCGCATAATTAAAATGAAAATTCCTATACAATTTAATTTATCTATACAGATTTTCTATACACCGTCTGACACACCCTTATTACTGGAACGTTCATGTTGGTCAGTATCTCAGAATGACCTACAACAAGGTATCCGCCAGGTATTAAGTGCCGGCAAAATTTATTCAACAACCTTTCCTGTGTTTCCCTGTCGAAATAGATAATGACGTTTCTACAGAAGATGATCTCAAACGGTTCCTCCATACCAAAGTTGTTTTCCATGAAGTTCAACCTTCTAAATTTTATGAGCGACCTCAATTCCGGCGCCATGCGCACCATATGTTTTTCCCGGTTTTTACTTACCATGAGATACTTCTTTCTCAATGCATCAGGCAGCGGTTCCACCCGTTCTTCGCTATAAACAGCGCGTTTGGCGGCATCAAGCATTCTTAGCGAAATATCAGTCGCCAGAATG
>Ga0209431_10001594_pt1 | contig 18766 bp, 27 predicted proteins | sample RifCSP13_3_FD_184021 | JGI IMG/M metagenome (GOLD analysis project Ga0209431, IMG submission 184021) | Soil microbial communities from Rifle, Colorado - Rifle CSP2_sed 13_3 (SPAdes) (version 2) | ecosystem: Environmental > Terrestrial > Deep subsurface > Rock core/Sediment | place: Rifle...
AGTTGACGCTGCTGCTCGCATAAAACGAGATTTTAGAGATATCTACTTTGCAAGAACGCAAGAGCAAGTTATGGATGTTCCTGAATGGTCGTTCGATACTTTCGAAGTTCCGATGGACTCCGAGCAAGCTCGACTGTATCGTGAGATGCAAGATGCATTCGTTGCTACTCTTCCGGATGGTAATACAATAGTAGCTCCGAATATACTAGCACAGATGATGCGCCTTATTCAGTTCGCCAGTAACCCGGCATTGATCGATGGACCGGACATCCATCCGAAATGGAACTCAGCGATCGAGCTGTTGGAATTCGAAGAGTTGCCTGCAATTATTTGGACCAACTTCATAAAGACCGGTCATATGATAAGCGATACTTTGCGTAAGAGCAAGTATCGCGTAGGTATGCTGGTTGGAGAAACTTTGCCTGCTGATCGCGATGCTATCGTTCAAAATTTTCAGTCCGGAGGTTTAGACGTAATTGTAGCTCATCCTGGAGTTGGAAAGTTTGGACTGACTTTGGCAGAAGCTAAGACTGCGATCTACGTAGAGAGATCGTACAACGGAGACGATTACTATCAAAGTCTTCACAGAGTTAGACATTTAAAGATGAAGCATTCTCCGCATATCATTATTCTTTTGGCAGTTGATGCTAAAATTATCGATGGTGACTCAGTCGAAAATCCTACGATAGATCATGTCATTCACAAGGTTTTAGGATTTAAGCGAGAAAACGCCATTCAGATAACGACTGGATTAATTCGAGAGGTATTGTATGGTTAGAGTATATCCTTTGGATCATAACAGCAGAATTTTCAGAAATGCCTATGTCATTGACACCGGAAAACTATTTAATTACGGATCCTTAACTCCGTATGTATCCAAATTAGTCTTTGTTCTGGAAGGAACCGAAAGAGATTACGAAATTGCAGATATCTTTGAAAGTGAGTTCGAAGAATTTGATCCCACTTGTGATGTCATAATTCCAACTGGTCGAGTATTCGCAGCCTTTATTCTTGGATTTATGCTTCGAAAGTTTGAGGAAGTTTTCGTTGGAATATACGAAAAGAAAATGTATAATTTCGTGAGGATTTCATATCTTGATATGGAAAGGATGCTAACGAATGACGGAGTTTGATCGTAAACTATCTCATACGAGTATGGCTGCGTTTCGTCGCTGTCCGCAGCGATACAAGTGGAATTATGTCGATAACTATGACCCTCTTCCGAGCTATGGTCAAATGTTCGGTAGTGTTGGTCATGCTGCTCTGGGGTCATGGTATAAAGCCATTTCAGATGGAGACGCCCAAGATGCATCGGTAGATAAGTCTTTTCAGAGTGCGTCTGAAAAATTGAGAAGTTACGAAGAGCGGTTTGGTTACGAGATGCCTGATCTGTGGGACGATATTTCCACGGTACTTTTTCGATATTACGATTGGGCATTACAAAATGATGATTTTGTATCTGTTCCGAATGGCATTGAGCATAAGTTTGAAATTAAAATTGGAGAGTTTATTGTTATCGGCTATATCGATGGAATAGTTGAACGAGATAACGGCTCTTTGTGGATACTTGAGCATAAGTTCAATAAGCAAGTTCAGACTGGACATTTGGAGCTTGATCCGCAAGTAAGTATCTATATGCTGGCGGCAAGAGCCAGCGGATACGATGTACGTGGAGCTCTTTACAATGTCGTAAGAACTACCATTACCGGAAAAGCCGAGAAGGATCCAGTCGTTAGATTGCCAGTATTTAGAAACAACGAGGGATTGGAACATATTGTTCATGAGCTTGCATGGCAAATGAAAGATATGAAAGACTTTCATTTGCGAAATGGAAAATTTGCTTATCGCAATCAAACTAGAGATTGTAGTTGGGATTGTGGTTTCTATGGTGCTTGTCTTGCTCTCAATGACACAGGAGACGCAACTCCGGCATTGAACATAATTCCTCTGAAAGAATTCGAAAAAGATAAAGAAGACAGTTTAGAAGGAGAGTAAAATGGCGAATGCAGTAAAAGACATTGAAGTTCCACTGGACATTCCGCAGGTTATAAGTCTTGCGGAGGAATTCGGTGTCGAGCTCGAAGAGCATGAGGGATTATTTAATCTCAATGCTGTGAAGTTCTTGGTCTACGGTGAAAGCGGTAGTGGAAAGACCGTATTCGCTTCAAGCTGGCCGAACGCAGTATTTCTTGACATCGATAAAGGCATGTCTTCCATAACCAGGCGAGTAAGCAGGATTCCGATATCGAATAAACCAAGTCAGAGTCAGACTGCCTGGGACTCTATGCAGAGAGCAATTGCTTTTCTCGAAAGCACAGACCTGCACAAGTTCGAAACAGTTGTCGTAGATTCATTGAACGAGATGCAAGTCATTGCCATGGACGATATCATCGCCAAATTTCCCAACATTCGTCGACCGTATAATGATCTTGCAGGCCAATCCGATTATGGTAAGATGTTAGATGATTTCGACAAAGCGGTTCGTAGATTACGGGCATTGCCGATGCATGTTGTACTTATCGCTCAGGTTGCTCCGCAGCAATACGAAACTGACGTTATTCAGCCACAGTTGGTGGGGAAGCATACTTCCAGAAATATGGCTAGAATGGCGGACATTGTTGGCTATCTATACAAACAGGAAGGAGGCGAAGGAACGCATCAGAAAAAAGACCGCATTATGGTTTTTGATGCGGTGAACCATGTCACAAAAGATCGGAGCGATATGCTCCCATTTACAATCGTTAATCCGACTTTTGCAGAGCTGTATTCCTACTGGCAAAAGCAATTTCAAGCTTCCGAATAAGGAGATTTAAAGTATGTCTACCAGCATTGATTTAAGCAGAACGACCGGGTTAGTTACTCTTGGAACGCACACCTTTCAAGTGACTGATCGGTCGAGCGAAGAAATGGGCAACCAGGACCCATACTGGCGATTGATTTGCAAGGTCATTAGCTCCGGCGATGACCAGGGCAAGGAAATCATGCATCAGATCAGTCTTGGTCATACATCTCGTTTCAAAATGGACGAGTTCTTGGATGGCATTGGAGCTCCTAAGCGTGGCAAATGGACTCTCGAGCAATCTGTCGGTAAGAAGTTTCGTGCCAGCGTTGCTCAAGATGTGTACGGCGGAAAAACTCGCTCCGTCCTCGAAACGATAATTCCGGCCGAGGCATTGCAGATGTCGTTGGATGAGCCATCTGAGACGGCTCCAGCATCTGATGCTAGTCTTCCAACCGATGTTTTGGAGGAAGCACAAGCCGGGGCCGACGAACCTCAGCCCGGTCGACGAAGGTTCTAACGTATAATGGCGGATATGGACAGGGGAGACTTTAGTCTCCCCTCATTTCCACTTTGCATTGTAGCTGTTGATCTCGGAGAGACAACAGGCGTGGCTATCTATGATCTTCACGCCAGAACGCTCAAGTGTTCTTCGACCGACGAGCCTTCACATTTATTTCCTACTCTAGAGATCATAAAGCCATCAGTTCTTATCCTAGAAAGATTTCCGGAAAACAGAAATCTGTCTTTTGAAATAGCTCTTGTTTATGGATCTCTTTTAGAGCAATATACCTCTGTCTTAGTGTCTCCTGGAGAATGGAAACCTGTAATGAAAACTCGCAAGTTTAATCACAGCATGGCTAAAAATCAGCACGAAAGAGATGCCATAGACATGATAAGGTACTACATATTCTCGCAATGGGGGGAGGAATTGGAATGAATGATGTTGGAGTTGCCATCTTGGGGACAGGTCCGTCGGCGGCTTATGCTGCTATGGCTTGTAACGATGCTTCTGTATCTTACGACATAATCTCTAATAGATCTCCAGTAATGCATTTTCCCGGAGCATTCTGGCCTAGACTGAACTTGGCCGGAGCACCGATACCTAAAGTTGAAGTAAAGATTTATTCGGTCGGTACAGCAGAGGGTTATCTTCGCAAGCAATGGGGAGAAGTTTCTCCGGAATGGTTGAAAGAAACCTCATTCCCGATAAAAGCTCGAACAGAGCTAGCCTATAATCCGTACGAGTTATTTCGCCCATTTTGGGCTACCAAGAATATTCATTTAGTAGAAGGATTATCAGACGAAGCTATTGCTGATATAGCCAAGGAATATGCGATAGTGTTTATGACATTTGCTACCCAGAAAAGCAGAGAAGCTATGAAACCGTATAGCATACGATATCCCATAGCTTCGTACAAATATTCGACAACAAATCATCATTATTGTATTTATAATGGAGAAGAACCTAATCATATCGTTCGTATGTCTAGCCTTTTCGGTTACATTCATCTTGAGTACTCAAAGGACTATATTCCGAAAACAGAATTAGTGGGAGACGGTCAAATAACTTGGGTTCCTGATACTTTACCAGATACGCCAGAATGGGATTTAGCGGACGTACCGGCTAAAAATGTGTTTCTTATCGGTAGATATGCTCAGTGGAAAAGAAAAGTTTTATCTCACGATGCATATGCCGAGGTTCAGAGCATTCTTGTGGAGGCTTTAGACGCATGACCGATTTCTTTGATTTATTCATGCAGCAGAAGAAGTATAACCGCAAGATCCGTATGGCGGAATCTCGGTCAAGCGAAGAATGGACCGAGACATATCTTTTGGGATTGGTAAGCGAAGTAAATGAAGTTTTAGACGGAATGCAATGGAAGCGTCACCGCAAGATGAGCGGACTAAAGCCCGATGTTACGAACTTAGGTTATGAGTTTGCGGATCTGACTAAGTACATATTATCACTATGGGAATTGTGGGGGTTTTCTGCTGAAGAAGTTCTTGAATTTGTGCAGCAGAAAAGCGATACCTTAGATGAACTCTACCGACAGGAGTTCGACCCTATTCCGTCTGACCGGTTGATTGTTATAACAGATCTTGACGGAACGTTAGGCGATTGGAGGAAAACTTTTGTTTTCTGGGCTTATTCTGCTCATGACATAAGTCCTTTGCCGGATGGGTCTGAGTCCTTGCAATTAGATTCAGATTTAGCAATGAGATATGCTGATTACTTCAAACTAAAAGAAGAGTTTGAAAGTAGCGGTCAGTATAAGCATGTCCTTCTTTATCCCGATGCGCCCGATTTTCTCAACTGGTTGAAGCATGAATTTGACGCTTACATAATCGCGCACACAGCTCGTCCATGGCAACGTTATCACAGAATTTGGGGAGACACTTGGGATTGGATAAAGAGCAACGGTCTACCTATTGATCAACTAAGGATAGGTGCAGATGCAAGAATTATTCTGGCAAGTAATATTGGAGGTGACGATGTCTTGATGCTTGAAGACGATCCGGGTTTGATGTTACGGGCTGCATGCAGCGGCGTGCGCGTTATCGCTCGCCAGCATCCCTATAATAGTGGAGTAAAGCATGAAAAAATCATATCTGTCGGAAATCTTACCGACGCTAAGGAGAGTGTTCAAAATGAGTACGCAGCCTTCAGAAAACTTCGAACGACCGAGGCGACCAGATAGTCCTGAGCTCATAGTTGCTAAAGCTCTTGTTGAGTCAGAAAGAACAACTTCAGTAACTATGCCTGGACTCAAGGAAGCTATAACTACCGGCTATGATACTAAGCAGATGTCTGCCTTGGAACAACGTGTTAGAAATCGTGAACACCAGTTCGACGATATCTGCGAAGCTTCTAAGGAAATTTTCGTCCGTAAAAACGGTATGGATCATTATGCCGACTCTATTGCTGAGACCGGCGTTCTTGGTGCTGCGGTAGCAATTCACGGCGTCAATGCCAGGATTAAACGTTACGTTCTGTCGTCCAGCGATGCTGGCAAGAGTCATGCAGAAGAATTGAAAGATTTAGTCAAGGATCTGCATAATTATGCTAATATTCTGGGCATGATGATCATGGACGGTAACTGGAAGCCTGAGTAACGGATTGAGGGGGCAGAAATGCCCCCAAAGGAACTATCATGGTCAATCAAACCAAAGTTTGCCAAGGAGAACGAAACTTGGAGGATAGAAGTCGCAAGATGGTAACTCACAGTTTGAATTTTCAGCAACGTGCTGACGAAGATTACGAGCAGGGCGTCAGTGTAGAGTTATGTCCGTTGTTTGATTTTAGCATTGAACCATGGACTTTGCTACGTCATCTCATTCGTCAATTGACATTAGCTCATCTTGTAGTTCAGTATTCGCAGGTTAGCAAGAAATCCGTTCAGGTAAGTGTTCTTGACGTTGCCTGCAATTATGCTGAGCTATGGACGCTACTGAGCCGACAAATGAAGGCAAAGGGATCGCGAATAAACTACGTTGGAGTTGACATTGACAAAGACAAAGAAATCATTGCCCATCAGTTGCGACCGGCTGTAGATTTTCGGGTTATGGATATGTTCGATATCGATAAATTACCTGAATCTCCATTCGACGTCATTGTGTGCGGTGAAACGATTGAGCATGTCGAAGAAAAGAGAGGCATTGAATTTTTCAAACTGATGGTTAAATGTCTTGTACCTGGGGGATATTTAATCATGTCTGTGCCTACTCCTGAAAGTGAAGCTCATCGACAAAATCCTTTTCATTTGCGTCTTTGGAGCTTGAGTGAGATTGTTGATTTGGGTAAACTAAATAACGTGGAATACATCGATGGATTTCACTTAGGAATAGACAAGTTTTCCTGGCCTTCACACATAGATAGAGCAGAAAAGCGCATTCCCCGAGAAATCTGCCGAGCAGTTGCCAGTGGAGAAATCGGGGAAGAAGTAGTCGGTCCTAACTTTATTTACGTAGGAAGGAAGCTATGAGAGATCAGATCCTTGTACGATCGGTAATTTCAGAGTCCATCAAGTTCGGCGAATACGAAATTCAATTCGTAAAACCTGCTGCTGCAACCGTTGATCTTTGTACTTATACGGCTTTTCCAGCCGATGCTATGTATTTGACAACGAGAGCTTATAAGGGTATTTACGATCCTAACTCTGCTGTTCCTATCGACGAATATTTCATGCATCAAGCCTTTGAAGATATACAAAGGACCAAACTTCAAACTCCACTGGAGATGGTTCACATGCTCTGGCTTTTTCGAGATGTTACCAGAGCGTTCACGCATCAGCTTGTTCGCTATCGGGTTGGAACAGCCTTTGTTCAGGAAAGTATGCGCTTTCTTGGAATGAAGAAAATTTTCAAAGTTCTCGTAACTCATGATGCAACTTGGAACACACATCCAAGCGATGACTTCGAAACCAATTTAGACATGTATTCGCGAGGAGCGACTGAAGCTATTTCTGCTTATGTAGATTTGCTCGACCGTGGAGTACCTAGTGAGGATGCCAGGGGAGTTCTTCCAACTAATATATTGACGAACATTTATTTTGACTGCTCTATTCGAACACTTCAAGGAATATTTCCACAGCGTCTTTGCTGTCAAGCACAACAAGGAGAATGGCAGCCTATTCTCCTAGAGATGCGTCGTCAAATAAAACTAAAGATGGGCGAGGAGATAGAGTCTTTGTTAAGAGCTCCATACGAGCGTGGTCAAGATTGTGGTTATCGTGCATCGTTCGATCGGCCTTGTATATGGCAGAAGGAGAAAGCAACATGAAAATTACTGATATCTTGCACGAATTTCTACATTTGTTCGGAAAACATTGGTGGTCTAAATGGACCGACCCCAAGCCAGTCAAACAGATTGGAGGTTTGACCGCTGCTCTTACCGGCTACGTTCGAGGAACAGCTCAAGCTCGTTTTTGTAGAATTTGCAATAAGCATGAAAATGAGTTGGTGTCCGTAGGCGAACTTGAAGATGAGCGATCTTTAGACTACGATGAGGACTTTGAATGATAATTCCATACTACGACTTAGATCCTGGTATTCGAATGCATCCAATCGATCGAGGAGGAAATTTCTATGTAATTCTTGACCGTGAAAAAGTAGATGCTATGGGCGAAGATATAGACGCTACATTTGAATCGGTTAAACAAGCAGTTCAGGTAGAGCTGAAAATACCATTGGATTTTGGAACCATCTTTTTGGCGCTGAGTCCTGCCCCGCATTTCGACGAAACTTACGTTCTGAACTTTATTACTCTGAGTAAACCGAAAGGAGATTTGTTACAATGAACGGTCCTAAAGATAAAGGTGGAACATACGAATACACCAGAGATCACATCGAGGTTACTACAGACACTGGACAAAAGATCACTGCTCATGGAGAAGGCGCAGATCGACTAGCGGAACACATCGGTGCAGATAAGGGTCACGGAAAAGGCGATTTTCATATTTCTGAAAAAGATTGGGATGATGCAGGGCGGGGATCTTTCAGATGATTATCCTAAGCTGCAAATACTGCGGAAGTACCGATTTACAGCCGAACGGGTCGTATTGTGAAGCAATATGTGGAAATTGCGGAGGTCGGCATTTGTACTTGTGGGAGGTAGCTTTCATGTTTTTGAAGGATGCTATACCTACCGACCTTTACGCGAAAATGTCCGAACAAAAGCCCGTGTCTGTAGCTAAAACGCTGGTATAGTAAAGGTACAAAATACCACGTAGCCTAAAAGTAGAAGCGCATAGAGGCGTGTAGAGGTCTTTTTATAGCCTTGTAGCGCCTGTTTACGCTTGCGCCATAGTAGACAACTAGACTGGTACTTCGGGGACTAGCATGGATGAGAAACCCTATGAAATTTACGATCCAGACGTTCTTCCTAGAGTAAGCGGTCAACTTGTAGCAATAGATACAGAGACAACCGGTCTCCATTGGTACAGACCGGATCAATATGTGATCGGCGTATCCGTTGAATGTCCATCCGCGGATGTTCATGGATTTATACATTGTATGGACGATCGCCGTCGTCAGTGGGTCTACGACGAAATTCAACGAATAGGTCCTAAAACACAAGTAATCATGCACAATGCCAAGTTTGACTTGCATTTCTTAAATGCAGATCCAGACGAACTTGGTTGGCAGATGTATGATGTTCCTGTTATGCTATCTAATATTGATAGCAGAGCTTTTCATAGACGAGCTTTAGATTTCGCTGAGCGTCTATATCTAAAGTCAGACAGCAAGCGCAAGCATCTATACACAACGACCGGAAAGCGAAAGAAAGTTTGGGAGTGGCCTCCAGAAGTTCGTGCAGACTATGGCTATAACGATGCCTTAGTAACTTATCAGCTATTCGAAATTCTTAAGCCAATTCTTGAAGCTCTTCAATTATGGCGTATCTTTCTTAAAGATATGGAATTTCTCAAGGTTATTTGGAGAGCTGAGAGATACGGAATTCCAATTGATTTAGATTATGTCGACAGCTCTGTTCCGAAGCAAGCTCAGCACGTAGAGCTTCTTGAGACCGAGTTGTGGGATGCTTGTGGTCACGAGTTTAATTGGAGATCTCCACAGCAGTTAAGTGAGGCTATTTATGGAGGACTTGGAATACCGAAACCAAAAAATCCCTTTGCGGGTCCTGATGGAATCGACCGCAGTAAGCTCGCTGATAAAGGACTTTATAAATCAACCTGCACAAGCTCCTTCTTATTGCGAGAAAAAGTTCACCATCCCCTTGCCGACATTATCTCAGACTTACGAGAAGCATATAGAATGCTCGGAAGTCTCAAAAAGTACAAGGAGCTTACAGACCTTGAAAACTGTGTTCATGCCAACTTCAAACAAGCAAGAACTAGAACTCACAGATTATCTTGTTCTGATCCTAATTTGCAGAACGTTCCAAGCCTTGTTCGAGGTAGATTTACGCAAAGCGTTTTCTCTGGAGATACAACCAGACAGGATGAGTACAATCTTAGAAATGCTTTCATGGCGCGACCTGGAAAGGTTCTTCTTAGTGTAGATTATAAGCAAATGGAAATGCGCATGTTCGGAATTTTATCCAAAGATCCGTTCATGCTAAAAGCTCTTGCAAACGGTATGGACATTCATGCAGAAATTGCTCAGAAAGTCTGGGGGATTGTAGATAAAACTCACCGGGAGTGGAGTAAGACCATCGGGTTCGGTCTTATTTACGGCATGACTCTTGGCTCTCTGGTATTCAAGCTTAATCAAACTATGGGTCAGGCCAGAAAAATCCGCAACGATTATCTTCGCGAATTTCCAAGAATTATGCCTTGGATGAACGAAGTAATTCTTGAATGCGGAAAGATGAACATGGTTCGATATTGGGATGGAAAGATATGGCGAGAAGAAAATCCTACCTACTATTATAAAGCGGCCAATGCCAAGATTCAAGGTGGGTGCGCTGAAATTCTTTCCATTGCCGGAATTCGTGTTGACAAGTGGTGCAAAAATCAAGGGAGCGAACACAGAATTGTAAGCTTCGTTCATGATGAACTCATGCTCGAAGTTCCTGAAGAAGACGCTGTGCGGTCAGCTCAAGAGGTTGGAGCTATCATGGAAGTTCCAGATTTGTTCATTGTGCCATTCTTTACCGATGGAAAAGCAGGACCCACTTACGGAAGTCAACAGAAATTATTCGGAAAAGCTTCGTATGAAGCTCCTAAAGGTATTGAACAAATCGACGAAGATGAAGAAGAATTTGAAATTGAAGATGCTGAAGAAGAAGAAGAGTACGCATAATGATGCAGGACTCAACTTACATCGAAGACGTTGCTCAGCTCCTTCTCGATATCTTCGGAGGAAACTCTTACCATTCTAGGGCTAAGGAAATCAAGGGGGATATAACTTACCACCCAATTGACGTTCCACTTAGTCTAGACAGTTTGAAAGCACATGTTGAAGGTATGATGACCCTAGGGGCGTACCAGCTCCTTCAGGGTTCTAATGTCGTTCGCTGGTTAGGGTGGGATGTTGATAGCATAGATTTAGATACTGCTAGAAAAATGTCTCTTAAAATTCTCACTCACCTTGGCAACATTCCACACGCTGTTGAGTTCTCTGGTAGAAAAGGTTATCATATTCTATTATTTCTGAAAGACCCAATGCCAGCCCAGACCGCTAAAAGAATTACAGAGTTTGTTCGTGAGGCAGAAGGTCTAAATGCCATAGGTGATTCTCATGTAGAATGTTATCCCAAGCAAGAGCGTTTGGACAGGTCTCGACCGAAAGGAAATCTTATTAAAATTCCTTTAGGCGAGCATCCTAAAACACACGATGTTAGCAGATTTGTAGATCCCATGAACGGTTGGGAAAATGGCCCACCGCTAGATCCAAGAGATATTCTGAAATATCGTGTAAGCTCTGAAGATGTTGAAGCAATAATGGAAACTGGACCTGACCCAATTTCGCAGATGGTTCAGCTTCTTTCAGATTACTGGATTGACGGTAAGCGCCATGAGGTATCGTTATATCTTTGTGGATTTCTCGCTAATGAAGGTTGGAATTCGGAGCAGGTTACAAATCTTATTTCGTCTATAGCGGATAAAACTGGAGATGACGATAAATATAATCGTATAGAAACTGTGAATACAACCTTCGAGCGGTTGAGAGAAGGTAAAAGTATTCGCGGTCGCCAGGGGCTAGGGGAGTTTCTTCCAGTATCAACGCTGCAAAAACTGACTGAACTAGCCTCCATCATTAAGGCTCCCGACACAATAGCACAGATAGACGATATACGCTATTTGAAAGGCAAACCTAAGATCGAAGCTATACGATTAGCTTGCGCTACTCTTTGGGGAATTCTCAACGATGAAGGTGACCGAGTTATTCAGGCTGATGAGAATGTTGCTTACTGGTATGATCACAGTACTCACATAATAACAAAAGAAGGAACTGAGCTTTGGGACTCTATGCTAAACGGGCGATTTGGACTTAATCCTGTTGATAGTTTCAGCCGCATGGCGTCTACTGAACTACGATTGCGTATCATTCGGGAAGCTCCATTCGTGAATGTTCGTAATAGAACTTACTGGTCTAACTCGGAAAAGAAATTGTATGTGAATATGGGTGGGCCAGAAGTATTTATTATCAGCGGTCGTAACAAAATTGAGAAATCATATAACGGAGATTGCGGTCAGATATTTATGACTAATGACTCAGGAAAGTATCTCATTCCGGACTTGGATAATCCTATTGACGTTTGGGAGAATTTGGTAAATGATTTATCGTTTACTTCTTCTGAAGATGCTCCGGCAAGTCCTTCGGAGCAAAAGGAGCTTTTGAAGGCATGGATACTTGCATTCTTCTTTCAGGAGTTAATGCCTACTAGACCAATATTGGCGTTGATAGGCGAGCCGGGGTCAGGAAAAACAACAGCGATGCGACGAATACTGCGGGTTGTAGAAGATCCGTATACCGATGTTCTAGGCGTTCCGACCGATAAGCAAGATGCTTTTAGAGCCAGCATTGAAAGTCATAGGCTTTTAGTTCTTGATAATCTGGAGAAGTCTGGCGCTTGGTGGATGGTTGATATGCTAAACAAACTGTCGACCGGAAGCCACATAGAAGTACGAAAACTATACAAGACTAATGAGAAGCATACTATCATTCCGCAATGCTTCGTTGCCTGCACAGCAGTCAATGTTCCGTTCAGCGACGAAACTCTTTTCAGCAGATTACTGGTTCTCGAAATGGAGAAATTATACTCGCCCATTCCTGAAAATGCTATGCAGCGAAAAATCGCTGAGCTTGGACCGAATATCTGGGGGGACTTATTGTTGAAGCTCGGAGAGGTCGTGGAAGCTTTACGAGCAGATGTTAGAGTTAGAACTCCATCCGTTAGCAGATTAGCAGATTTCACTATGTTCTGCGAAAAGATAAAAGATTGTGGTATTGTAAATGGAAAAGATTTATCCTCTGGATTGCTTTCCATGACGGATAGTCAAATGCGACAATTAAAAGAGAGTTCGCCGGCAATTCAGCTATTGGAAGATTGGATAATGCTACGACCTGACGAAGCTTCTCAATGGAAAAGTATTCAGCAAATATACGAAATTCTTCGCGAGATGGCCGTAGCAAGACGAGCAAACTTTCGCTGGAGAAGTTCACATGCTTTGTGGAGACATCTTAGTACGTTAGAGGTTAGGTTACGAAAAGACTTCCAAGCTGAAGTCAAGAAAGATGTAAGTCCGATATCCCGAAAAGAGGATATTATGATACGATTTAACGTCGAGCTTGCATAAAGAAATTATGCGGTCTTGTTAGTACTAAAGTACTATTGCTTTAGGACGTGATTTTTGCTATACTATAGGCAGGCAAGGAATTCTTGAACCTTACCAAATCTATATGAAAGGAAGACTTATGATGATGACGGGGAAAACTTTTCGATCAGTTCTGTTCGGTTTACTTGTCCTCAGCTTAATCGCGCTATCTGGCTGTACGGTAGATTCAGCCGGTCGAGTGGTTAACGAGGCGAGCTCTGTGATCGCCGCAGAGGGCCAGGTTATCCCGCTCCAGCTTCGTTCTACCCTATGGGGGATGCAACAGGCTATGGGTGAAGGTGCTGGAACAATGCTCCTGCAAAAGGATAGCCTGGTAACGTTCGTTTGGAGCTTACGTGGAGGTTGGGCGTTCGCAGTTATCGACACTTCATCCGAAACAGCAGTCTACGACTTTGCAAGAATTGCTAAGAACGGAAATATCGTCAATCCTAAGACGATGAGCGATCTTACCCAATATCTTCAGGACAATGGATGGAAAACGATACCTGCGTCTGCGCTACCTCCGTCAGTTGTGTCAGCATTGTCAGGCGGAGCTTCCTGGTTGACTTTCCTGGCCACGAGTATGACAACTTTCCTGGTAGTTCCGGCTGATCTGCTGACTTCACCCGACATTCTTCGGGAATACGAAGAAGCGACAGCTGGAATTGACACATGAATGCTAAGAGATTTCTAACATACTTCTCGCTCCCATTCATCCTGGTCATGTGGTTGAACCTACAACTAAACATGTCAAACGAAGTGCCCGATCTTGATCGACCGCAGCTTGAGGATCTTAAGAAAGAGCTTGAAACGACGTTGAGCGAAATTGATAGTTTGAAGCCAAATATCGCTCGTTATTGGCTTCGCCGAGAAGTTCAAAAACAACTTGACGTTACAGACACGCTTCTTCAGCTTAATGTCGTCTACGCTCGATTTTACAAGAGCAATTAGATCCTAGTCTGACCCATTCGCGCATGACTACTGGGGGAAGTGTCAAGACGGTGGGTTGGACCTTATCCGGTCACCCTCTGCGTTGCGCTTGAGCGTGCCTCGGTGCAGAGGATTCTGGCCGGTTGTAGGAGACTGTGGGGTTTGGCGAGTATCTCTCGACTGAGAAAGCCAACCTCACAGTTCTCCAATAACTCTATCAAAGATCGATACAAAGGAAACCATGGACGCAACGAAACCACCGAAAATTGAATACATTAGAGTGTCTACTGCCTCGAAAACATCTAAGGTAGCAGGAGCGATCGCTGGGATCATTCGCGAGCGTGATTACATCGACGTTCAAGCTATCGGAGCTGGTGCAGTCAATGTAGCCGTAAAAGCGATAACTACGGCTACTATCTTCATGGCAGAGGAAAACGTTCGTTTAATAACATCCATGCAATTCGTGGAATTAGTTATAGACGATCGATCCTGTACTGCAATTCGGTTCTCCGTTCAGGCTGTAAGATAGGAGAGGGCATAATGGCAAAGTTCTTGTTAGGACTCTTTTTCACCGTTTTAATGGCGGCCATGATCATTTTGGCCTTTTCTCTGCTGTCTATGGATCCGATTGTTCGTGAGTCCATTCGCAGAGATAGCATCAATATGTCAGCGACCTATATCGGTCTAAATTCGCAGGGGGTGTTTGTAGTCTGCGATTGGCAAGGTTGTGTCGACGAAAGCTCGATAAACTGGCCTGTCTGTAAACCGGACTTGTCTAACCTTCCTTGCGCTTCTGCAACAATCGTACCTTAAAATATCATAAGAGGGTGCGGTCGCGGTGAGAAACAAGACCGTAAATCGTTGCACTAAGCAAAGACGATGCCGAAGTCAACAGCCCTACGAAGCTACGAAAAATGTGCGCTGACATATACTGTGGTGAGTACCAGTCCTGTAACCCTATCGTAGCTTCTAGCTCGTTTACAAATCAGGAGAGAGTTGCGCGAAATATAGGTCTACGCACCTGTTGATCGCAGGTTAAGCGCTGTATTTCGGCGGTCAGGTATAGTACTTCCCGTGACGAGGAATAGGGTAACTGACTATTAGGCTAGTCACCTGAGAGTGAAACTCTCCTCTCTCCTAGTTTGTGAATGAGTAAAGATCTACCTAGTTCGCAAGCCAGTGAAAGGCCAGCAAGTATTGATTGTCTGAGAAAGCGTATACCTGATGAACTGTAATTACACGACTAGGTGGATAATACGGTGCTGTTTAGGACGAACTCATGGGGTAGTAAACTACCCTATGCCCTAAAATGGAAGCGTACAGACGCCTGGGGAAGCCCGTTTTGCTCCTACCTTACCTTTAATAAGGCTAACCGCCTACGGAGACAAAATGACAGAGGAAATAGAACACATAGAAGATGACGAAAGCATTCGCATAATTAATCCAATGTTCTTGCGGATTGATAATCATTTGATAGCACTTAATCGTATTGTTTCGATTGATTATCTTCCGAATGCTCTCATGTATAAAGTTGGTGAGTCCAGGTACTACGATGAAGTATCAGCCAAAGAAGCTGCGAGAAATCGCAATGCAAGTGGAGCTAGGGTCGAAGAAATTCATACATCGATAATTCTCATCAACTACAAGAATGCTCAGGACTTAGACGATTTTGTTCGTCGCAATGGATTTTTAGCAGACACTGTCTGGAATTTTGCCAGCACAATTTTGTCAGTACCCTGATGAGATATGCCTGATCCTTCGGTAAATCCTCGATTTATCGTCGTAGTAATTTTGTCAATACTTTCATCTTTGGTAGTTGGGCTTATCAGTTGGTTCATCTTCAAAGATGCGCTATGCGTAGGTACTCTGACTACTTTAGCGTTTTTAGGGTCGATGTTGGCATTCTCGGTAGCAACCTATTCACGAAGGAATTAAAATGCCAAAAGTTCGTAGACTTAGAGACGGAAGGGTATTCAGCAATCCAAGGGGAGTTGCGCTGTCTGTTGGAAAGCCAATCTCCATGGCTGTCTCTTATTGCTGCAAAGGATACATTCCAGAGGTCGAGGGTGAAAAGTACGAATGGGTATATGAGGATACAACGGATAAAGGCAAGCTCCGTGCAGATAAAACTTACTGGAAGCGTTATCGAAAATGGGTAGATCCGTCAACTATTGCATCATTAAAATTCAGAGCTAGAACAATACGGTCTTGGTTGGCTTCGACCGAAAACTCTGACCAATGGAGAGCTGTAAACGTTCTTGCTCAAGAGTTTTCTGTTGTTTCGTCTTATTTAGCGAACTTTGAAACCTTTGTTTGGAGACCGACAGCTTTTAATTTATCCAAGCACTTACACGCCTACAGAGAAGTTTATGAGCGTCTCTTCGAGATGCAAGAAAAATACATCAATACTCCTATGTTTAAGGGAAGAGCTTTTAAGTTCGTCAAATCGGATATGAACAGTGACATAGAAGGAGTTCTAGCTGAGTTTGCGGATAGATCTTCTTTTGGTAACAGAAAACCTGTTATCCTGCTAAATGACGGAACTACGTTTGACAGCATGAGTAAAGCTAGAGAAGCAACTGGAGTTCCGTACTATCTTATCTTTCATTGCTGCGAAGGAGATATTCCGCATTGCAGATTACCCTTTGAAGACAAAGAGCTACGATTTGCGTATGCAACGGAGGTTAAATGAAGATCGAAAACTATGTTTTCTATCTGGTGGAGTCATCCGACGGAACGGCTATTTTCAATAGCATACGGGGAAATATCTTTCGATGTACTCCTGAGAGATATGCTGCAATGATTAACATACTCCCTGAGAGTGACCGCGAAAAAATTACGAAGTTGCATTATTTAGACATGGTGCAGAATTTCAACAGCAAAGTATATCATCATGTTTACTATATGTTTCTTGATCTGCGAGGTCAAAAATGCTAATCGCTGGACTTGATTTTGAAACTACATCTTTAGACACTGAAACCTGCTTTCCTACCGAAATTGCTATTGTCTTGTGGGAACCGATAAAGAATGCAATTGTAGAGTCATTGTCATTTCTAATTACGGTTCCAGAGGATTATGATATTACTAATTCCCATATAACAGGCATCAATAAAGAATTAGTAAATACTCACGGCTTTGACTGGAAAGCGGTCGAACCCTGGGTTATTAAACGTCTCAGCGAAGCCGATTACCTAATGGCTCATCATGTGCCGTTCGACCGACCAATTCTGAAAAGACTGGTACGCTGGAACAGTTATGCCGGAGAAAAGCCTTTTAGCGACGAAACTTGGATCGACTCAAGAGCCGACATTGCGTATCCAAGCACTATGCGACATCATTCTTTAGTTTATCTAGCCGCCGATCACGGATTTCTAAATCCGTTTCCTCATCGAGCTTTATTTGATGTTATGACTATGATAAAGATAGTCAGTCAGTATGACATAAATGAAATCATAAAATGTGCTAACTCTAAATCGATTTGGATTAGAGCTGGCGTGACTATAGAAGATAGGCAAATGGCGAAAGAAAGACGATATCTTTGGGATCCGATCAACAAGTTTTGGGTTCGCGAAATAAAAGAAATGAATTTAGAGCGAGAAGAAAAAGAAGCAGGGTTTTCCATTGACCTTCTCCCAGGATATGTCTACAAGGAGCAATATCTATGAGAGGCAAAAGTCTAAGCAACATCAGTAGGCAATTGACTTATCTACGCAGTTTGTGGGATGCAGAGTATCAAAAAGAACTTCGTCAGAACGCTTATTCTGTATCACTTGATAGTTACAATGGCTGGATGGAAAGACCGATAATGTCTATGCTTTTTCATTATTACGAAAAGCGTGGGCTTCGATGGCCTACTTTGGACGAGGCTCTTCAATGGGCGCATACAGAAAGTGGAGAAGTTACTGAGCTTCTTCTTGCAAGAACTTCTGGTTGGGTTCGTAATAATCCGGAAAAGCACGAAGATTTTTCAGAAACTAAGCTCATGGAGGAGATAGCTGACCAGGTTTTCATGCTATTAGTAGCCGGTATGGTGTCAGGATACAATGTGCTTGATGTTATGATGAATAAGATGCAACGAAAACTTGCAGAAACGGAAGAAAAATCATGAGCGTAATTTGCATCTACTGTGGAAGTGATTTTGACAATCCAGCTCAAGCTCAGGAGCATTTATCCGAATGTCGTGAAAGACCCGAAGGCCAACTCTTATTGCGTATATCCGTTCTAGAGCTTGAAGGGGATAAACTTCTTGAAAATCTTCACGGTCTTTCGAGAGCCGTGGCAGAAATCGACGGAATGAGAACTCAGGTATGGCAAATCTATCACGATGCGAAAGACTCTTGGGAATACGTAAAGTCGGTTAGAAATCCTGCGTTTTTACAGGAAATACGGGAGGCATTGCTCAAGCGTAAAGCTGATCAGCAATCTACGCAGAAATAATGTACTTGCATTGCGACGGAATTGCTGCTATACTAATAATGTAATAGATTGAGTCTTGTGCCTACGAAGGAGATAACCCTATGAAGTTTTTCGTAAAAGCAACATTGAGATCAAGTACGAAAATAGTTGAGATAGACGAGTCCATCGACATTAGCACCGACGCTATTCGGGCGATGGAACAGCATTCTTCAATCACTGTTCAGCAACATGCAGAGCAATTAGCAATCATGAATGAGCTATTGCGCCTGCATCCGGACATGCTTGGAGCTCATCTTCACGAGTTCAGTCTTGCGGAGAATTAAATCAACGACCTGCAAAGGAGAAAGGTGTGACA
>Ga0209431_10001595_pt1 | contig 18762 bp, 42 predicted proteins | sample RifCSP13_3_FD_184021 | JGI IMG/M metagenome (GOLD analysis project Ga0209431, IMG submission 184021) | Soil microbial communities from Rifle, Colorado - Rifle CSP2_sed 13_3 (SPAdes) (version 2) | ecosystem: Environmental > Terrestrial > Deep subsurface > Rock core/Sediment | place: Rifle...
GTCTCTGTACATGGAACGAGTGCGCTTCCAAGAACAGCGCATCATGGGATGGCTGAAATACCTAACGGAAAAATACTTACGGCGCAATAGCAAGGCAGGCATTAAGGAAATGAAGGACGTGCAACTCCATTTCCCGCTGACGGACTTTGAGATGGAGAAGCGCATTAAGAACATATTTGGGCCGATGTATCGAGAAGGGCCACTTTCAGCAACCACATATCTCAAGACGGCCAACCTAAGATGGGCTAACGAGAAGGCCAACAAGGAAGACGAACAAGAGGCACGCGATAAAGGTATGCTGAATCCGCCAGCATCGTTTGCACAGATGGTAGTTGGACAAGGGCAGCAACCTATTAAGGAAATCCAATCGCGGGAATCGCCAGGAAGTCCAGATGAGGCAGGCGAACAAGTCAATCGTAGTACAAAGCCAGTGAAGGTGACGGGGGCGAGGAATGGGACTTAGCAATCCTAACTTTAAGACGCAGAGTATAGTAACGACGAGTTCGTTTGATGGAAACATGTCAGGTTACTGGGGTGGTTGGATGCCAGCACAGTTGCCAAGTACGGGTACGGCTCTACCGAAGATGTGTCCATGGTGTAGTGGCAATTTGTCATTTGTATTTCACAACGGCGTATGTCCCAAAGTGGCTTCAATTGAGTATTACCCCGACGGTTCGGTAAAGAGGGTGGAGTTCAAGCAGGGTCACGGTGACTCTCTGTGAGGAGTCAACACAAGAAAGGAATAGTACGATGTTGGATAAAGGTTCAGTGGACAGGAAACAGTCTCAGGTAGCCAAGCAACGTTCAAACATTAACGAGAACATTGAAGCCTTAATTAAGGCCATAGATGAGATTGAGGCAAGGCTCGCTGATGTACTAAGTATGCCAGTTGTTGACAGCAATGCCCAAGATGTCATCGCCTCAAGCCTTGTGCCTCATGCAGAATTTCTCAGTGGCATTTCCTCCAAGATTTATAATGCGCACCAACGCATACAATCTATAACGTCCAGGATAGAACTTTAGGGATACAATGGCGACTCCTTATAGGGAGTTTACATAAGGAACAAGGTGCGGTGAGAATCCTTTTCTCAGAGGCAGATTTACCGCAGGAGCTTAATACTTCGTGGTGGAGATGTCGTATTCCAGCCTACAGATTAAAGCAGGCTGGACACGATACGCTTGTTGCACACAACTCCCTTGTATTCACAAACTCACCCCCACAGCAGGTGGCCGACTTCTTGCACACAGCAGAAGTCGTCGTTGTTGAACGTGTCTTTGTGGACTTCTTCATCGACAAAATCAAGGAATGGAAGGCGCTAGGCAAGCGCGTCGTCGGTACATTTGATGATGCCTACCACCTGATAGACCCCTCGAAGGAAACCGGCAAGTTCTGGCGTGGCAAAAAGACAGACTACAACACAGGCAACTTCAAGCAATTCCGTGCCAACCTGTCGCTGTTTGACAGAGTGATTGTTCCATCGCACGTACTCGTAGATGACTACAAGCCCTACTGCAAGGATGTGCGATATGTGGCGAACTACACCATGAAGGAGTTGTGGGAGAACATCAAAAGACGCCCGCCTGATAATAATATCGTTATCGGATGGGGCGGCAGCACGGGCCATGTGAAGTCTTGGCGGGATAGTGGTATTATTACAGCACTGGCAAGGCTTCAAAGGAAATACCCGCGAATGATGGTTCGTATTTATGGTGGTGGCACAGAGATACCCGATTATTTGAAGAAGGCAGGAGTGAAGTGTGAGTTTCAAGGTTGGATGGCCTTTGAACTGTGGCCTCAGCATATAGCCATGTGGGATGTGGGTGTGATTCCTTTATCGGGAAATTACGATTCTAGGCGCAGCCACATTAAATGCCTCGAAAATGCTATGGCTGGCAAGGCGTGGGTGGCAAGCGAAGGCGAACCATACAAAGATGCTAGGGGAGGGTTGCTCGTTAAGAATTCTCCTGACGACTGGCAGCACGCCATAGACAGCATCCTCAGTGGGTGGACAGACGGCAAGCATTTAGCGTATCAGGGTTATGAATGGGCACTGGCACAAACAGCGGAATGTGTACCAGCATACGAGTCCGCGTTAGGGAGTTGGTAGATGAGCGACTGGCAATGGCAGTGTCCAGACTGTCATAGAATAAATGTATACGATGAATATTGGGAACGATTTAAGGATTCTGAGAGTGTTCAATGTTCTCATTGTCAGGTTGATCATACGACGGATTGGGATAAGTATCTTACCGACAGGTTTGAGTGTGGCAGTTGCAATGCAGTAATGGAATCTGATTTCAGTTATTGCCCAAAATGTGGGCAGGGTATAGGGGACTGGTGATGGCAATCAAAATTCCGCTATTTGACGATGAGAGAAGGCATCTTCTCACGCATGGGGCGGTCTTTGGGGAAGACGGGACTATTGAGATGCCCGATGGGCAGTGGGGATGTTGCTTCTGCGCGGGAACCGGATATGAGAATTATCCTAACCAATCTTGCCCGTGTCGGGTGAAGGGGCACAAAGAACGTGCTGACAATATGATATTTCATGCCCGATCTTCAGGAAGTTCATTGGAATGAAAGAGGACTGGTGATGGATACAGTCGAATTGGAAAATATGATAGATGCACTCCCGAAGTTTGTGGATGGCCTACCTGCCTTGTGGTCAATCCATTGTGTCGGTAGAAGCAAGAATGATGGTGGGCTTTACTTTGAAGTCAGGGTATTTTGCAAACAAAAAGAAGCGAGTACCCATTCTCCAGAACAGGGATATGGATATGGCTGGCATGGGAAAGGAATAATTGCTACAATCAAAAAGGCTATGTCAAATGAGAGAATTGGCATGATACATTTCCATGATGGAGAGGGTAATGGATAAAACTAAGCACTTCAGATGTGACTGTGGCAACCCTTGGCATGGTTTGGAGATTTCAGTTGACACGGACTTTGATTACGCCGTACCCGTGGTTTGCACAGTAGTCAATGAAGATATGGGGTGGGCCGATAGACTAAAAGCCGTTTGGAGTATACTGCGTGGGCGGTTGCACGTTCTCCACGAAGTCTACATCAGTCGAGATGAAGTAAATGACTTTGTGGATTTCGTGGTAAGCATTAAACACAATCCGAATACGACTGGTGGTGGGTAATGGACATTGATACCATATCAGCAGGCAAGGAACTGGACGGCCTTATCGCAGAGAGAGTCTTTGGGTGGAAGAATCTTGTCTGGAAAGAGGGCGGACACAAAATAGACGAATTAGGCAATCGCCTTTCATGGCCGATGGGCTGGTATGGAGATGGGCCGAGGGGAAGCACTTATCTTGTTAAAAGATACAGTACAAATATGGATGATGCTTGGGAAGTGGTGGACAAGTTGCGCGAAACCTGTTGTGACTTCTCTATCTCGGAGGGATTCAATGCAGCTTTTCTTAAAGACGATTGGATTGTTGCCACGGCAGATACCGTGCCAGTGGCGATATGCCGAGCCGCGTTGAAGACTGTAATGGAAAAGTAGCGTCATGCCCCGCACCATGTTGTGCAACAACTGTGGTCGCCATTATCGTGTAATGCCGACTGGGAATCACATGGAGTGGCATGTGGAGATGTTGACTGGCGAAACCACGAAGCGCATAATTAAGGCACAGCTTACACCAGAGGACGTGGCTTTATCAGCCCTTACGGGTTTTGTTGAACCAAGATGGTATATGGCAGAATTTGTGCCGACTCAGATTCAAGCATCACCAAGTCCGTTGTGTATAGTGCCAGAATGTGCCATAGCGGGTGATTTGGTAGAGACTGAGATATGGGAGGTGAACAATGGATATTAAGGGCCTATTCATCCTAAAGGACATCGATGTTTCACAGAAGCCACTCTACATTAGTGGTGAGACTTTGCCGAAGGGTCACATAAATGCCGATCATGCCAAAGCGAAGGGAACGCTCTTTACTTCGGGTGGTGACGAGTTGGAACTGTCATTACTGCTTACTGAGGAGCAAGCGATTGTCCTTGATGGTCTGGTCAAATCTATAGGCAGAATGGCACTGGAGAAGTATGGGCGCTGACTCCCTATCAGGAGTTGACATAGCAGGCCGGTGGAAAAGATGGCAATAAAGAGCAACACTGTGCGGATTGTCATTACGTCAGAAAGCAATGCGGAGAGGCCGACTGATGCAGCAATGATGTTGGCTGATGTTGGGAATTGGATTGCCAAAGAATACGAAGAGGTGGCGAAGTTCACATATCCATTACAGCCATTCCTGGTCAGGGACATAGTTCTGGATATGTATAGTGGCACGGCGACAATTTACATTGAACGACAAGGCGGGAAATCCAATGAATGATATAGACGCATTGGCACAGTCAGTTCAAAATTTGACTTCTGCTATAAACTCACTGAAAGATGCAATTCGAGCACTGAAACGCCAGCAGTCGTTAATCGTCCAATACCTAAATTATCAGTCAGAGGACAGAGAAAACAACACTTTGTCATTTTCTGATTGGATAATAATAACAAGGCAAAAGGACAATGGATGATAACTTATTCCCAAAGGAGGAATGGCACGGCGGGCTGTTGGCTACAATAGTCGTGACTATAATAGTCGTGTCTATGTATAGTATTACTTATCTGTGGCGCAAGATGACACTGTGGAACAGGAGATAGAAATGCTTAAATTGCGACAATGGTTAATTCGCATCTTGGCGGGCAATATGATGGTTGCCGCCAACTTGGAATGTTTCGGGTTGCGCATTCCACCTAAGCGTAATGCTTTTATATATAGATGTCTATTTGTGCCAGGACGCAAGGTGACGCGATGAATATTCCATTATGGATACATTCTAAGAAATTCGTCTGCAATCGGTGTGAAGGCAAGTGGGAAACCCTGATTAGAGAAACCAAACTTATTCCCAAGACGGGACTGTGGTCTGGTTACACAGTTACACTTGGCCCAAGTTGGGTTTCTGGTGGCGTTGATTTTCGTTGTTGCCCTCATTGTGCCAGCACAGATTATGGCGAGGTTTTGCATACTTCAGGATGTAAGGAAGTTGAGAAGCGAAGCGGATTTGGGTCAATTCCGAATGATAGGGGCGGTTACGATTTGGTTTCTGGTGTTGCCATTACAACCGAGATGGAATGTGTCAATGAATGTCCATTGAAAGATTGGAGGTTAGATGGCTAAACTCGTTTCAGTCGTGGTACCTGCCCACAATCAAATTGGCCTATTGCTGAAATGTCTGGAGCATCTACGTTCAGCGAGTCGCGTTGGGGAAGTAGTCGTTGTGGATGATGGCTCAGAACCCGACCAGGCACAAGCAATGGATAACATTGGCGGGTGTCGCGTTTTCCATAATGACGGCAGTTCGGGGTTCGTGAAAAGCTGCAACAGAGGGGCCAAGAAGTCAGAACATCCCTACATTCTTTTATTGAACAGTGATGCCTTTGCAGTTGGCGACCCGATTGCAGCGATGGCGGCAAACCTAGATGAAGGCTATGCTATTTGTGGCGCACGATTGCTGTTCGCTCGTGGTTCTAGGTATGGGCAAGAGGGAACGATACAGCACGCGGGCGTGGGATTCAACAAGTTCGGTATACCTTACCATCCCCTGATGGGGATGCCTGGCGATGAGCCTGTCGCATTAGTGTGGCGCTCTGTGAATGCCGTGACGGGTGCGGCAATGATGGTGAAGCGGGAGATTTGGGATAGGATTGGTGGGTTCTCGTCTTCATATGGGCGCGGAGTATACGAAGATTGCGATTTTTGTCTCAGTGCAAGGAAGCTGAAATATGAAATCGCCTATGAACCCAAAGCAGTATGGCATCATTTAATGCACGGTAGCCAAACAGACACCAACAACTTTTTCAATCAAAAAGACCACGACCACAACCTTTCATTGCTGTTTACCAAGCACGGACAGCCTGCCTGTGATGATGCCATTTATTTCAATATTCGCGGGAAATGACATGAAACAATATGATGGCATAACAGGCAGTGAAGATGACACGCTTACGGTGGATTGTGAGTGTGGTGAGAGACCATTCATTGGTAGTTTCAATGTCTATCGATGTAAGTGCGGACGTGGCTACAGAACTGAAATGACGGTGTGGCAATATGGCGTGAATGAGGATGATGTGCGGTTCGCCAATAAGAAGTCAATTGACCAGTGGGAACAGTGATTCCCTATCGGGAGTTGACATAGCATGAGGGGCTTAGTTTGTCCGATTGCCAATGGTGGATGTGGCGGATGGCAATGGTATATTGCTGTGGATAGGTTCGCAGGGCGGATAATTGCAGATTGCATCGTCTGTGATTATAGAATCAGCTTTCCACTGGACTCGGATGCACTGACAGAGTCTTGGACTGGGCCATTGGATGAGAGTGGGCCGGAGATTAGGAGTTGACGCCATGAAACGCAGAACATTCTTGGGCAGTGGCTTGGCGGGCATCCTGGGTCTGGAGCCGATGGCGGCCAGCCCACAGTGGGGGACGGCGACCTGTGACCCGCCAGTTGAAATCACGCCGATGACGGCACTGGCTTCGCGGGCGCTCGTCCCGCTACACGAACTATCAACATGTGGGTAGACTCAACAGAGCATGGTGTTTAAGAAACGTTTTAAGTATGAGCCTATCAGAGATGTAGGAAACAGGATAATAGCATACGACAATGCGCCTGCCCTGACGGTGACATATCAGGGAGGCGTCGGCGCGGACACGAAAGTTCGTATACACGGCCCCGAATCCCAATAGGGAGATGACATAATAATGGACGAATGGCAGTCGAATATCATCTCGCGCAAAGCGAAAGAGATACGAGATAAGATGATTGGTGGCGCTATTTATGGTGTCCCTGTGACAGGCGACGATGCTGAGGTTATGATAGTGGCAGCCTATCATCTTGGGCGGGCAGAGGAGATGAGGGATTCAGTCCCAGATTTGTTCAATATGATGTACACGACAAGGAGATGACATAATATGAAGGTCAAGATTGGTCATACTATCTATGACCCGAATGCTGTACCTGTAATGCTTATGCTGGACGATATCGACAAGCGATTGATTGCCTCCATGAAACCAATCGACGAGATGATAGCATTTGGGCCAGAATCCATGTCGGAGAATGAGTTGAAGATGTGGATGCACGGCAAGATTCCGTGGGTGGGCGAGGTTCATGGGATTCCTGCACCTATTGGTGCATCACCGTTAATGCTAATTGAGATATTACGCCAAACCAAAGAATGAAAGGATTATATGCGGGTATGTCTAAGTAGTTCACATTTATACGGGTTGGCAAGCGCCTAGCCCCTATAGTCAGTAATGGCTATAGCAAATCCCGAATAACGGGGGAACTCCGACAAAGCGGACAATCCCGTGCCGGAAACCATAAGAACTCTGGCCGAGAGACTGACAAGGGACACCCATTGTGGGTGAAGATACAGTCCGAACTCTGCGTATAACACAATGAAGGCAGAGACTAACAAATAGTAGGCGGCGGAGCCAATACGGTTCATTGGTTCGTGCTTGCATTGCGCCAAATGCAGCACGAGGTAACTGTATTCGTAAGGAATAAGCCACACCAAGTTATCTTGGATAATTGGAATCGCCTTTTCCCTGGAACATCCATGAGGCGCTACTGGGGTGGATGCGAAAAGGGATTCGATGTGTCGATCAACATTGACCATTTCGTTCACGCATTGCCGCTTGCTTCTAAGGCGAATCTGGAATTCATATTCTTTCCACAAATAGACACCCCGCCACCCGAAGGCGTGCGCTTACTTGCTGTATCCAACTTCGCTCGTGACCACATCAAGTTCAAGTGGAATCGGGATGCGGATACGTTTTATATTCCCATCAAGGGAATCTACAAGCCATTACGAAAACAGAAAGCGATACTGCATGTATCGCGGTTCACGGAACCCTCCGAATGGGCCGATAAAGCACATCGTCAGATGATTCAAGTCTTTCGCATGTACAGTCGTGAACTAGAAGATTGGCAATTGATATTCGCGGGTGCGATAGACCCGAACCAAGATGATTACTTTAATGAATTACTGCTGATGGCGCAGGGCTTGAACTGCACATTTGCGCCTAACATATCTGACATGGAGGTAGCAGAACTCTACGGAAAAGCCTCTGTGTACTGGCACGCAACCGGCATCTCAATTCCTCAGGTTCCCTCAGCCCAAGAGCACTTGGGCCTTGCCCCCCTTGAAGCGCAGTCTGCTGGTTGCGTGCCAGTTTGTTTTAATAGCGGGGGGATACCAGAAGTGGTGCTGAATGGCAAGACTGGTATCCTTATAGATGACCCACGACAGATGGGACAGATGACGGTGAAGCTGGCAAACGATTGGTCGGCATGGGCTGGTATGTCGCAGCAGGCTATTCAATGGAGTATCCCATGGCAGGACTTTGAGGCATTTAAGAGTAGGCTGATATATGCCATTGCGGGCTTGCCTATTCCTGAAATGCCAGTCTATGAAGTCACCACTCCCTACAAGTCGTCAGATGTTACGGCAGTTATACCGTCATGGAATAACGTCGAAATGTTGAAGCAGTGTGTGGTATCATTACAGAGTACCTCGCCCGACATGAAGATACTCATAATCAATAATGGCGACCTGTTAGGTAGTGACTTGTTTGGTGACGAATTAAAGAAGCCAGAAAATGTGATGTGCCATAATGCAGGTGAGAACTTGGGATTCGCGGGCGCACATCGCAAAGCGGAAGAACTGGTGGATACATCATTGGTGCTTATGTGTAACGATGACGTGGTGGCAATGGGGCCTGGGTGGTTAGAGTTTATGTTGCGTGAATACAAGGACGACAAGGTTGGTATCGTTGGGGCGAAGTTGGTGTATCCTGATAAGCGATTACAACATGCGGGCGGTGAGTTAGACTTCAGGCGGGATGACATCGGCTTCCATCGGTGGTTTGGGGAGGCAGATGGGCCATGGGCAAATCAGGTTGAGGAAGTTGTGTACGTTACTGCCGCATGTATGCTGGTAAAGCGCGAGCTGTATCACATTGAAGATTACCTACTGGACGGCCTAAACGCAGAGGACATGGATATATGTCTTAATGCAAAGGCGAAGGGATACAAGACGATTTTTCAGCCAGCGGCGTGCCTTCTTCATCTCGAAGGGCAGACCAAAGTGAGAACTCCAGAATGGGAAGCGAAGGCGGCAACCAATTTGCAGAAATTCAGAAGCAAGTGGGCGGGGAGACAGGGATGAAGGTCATTTCGATGGAAGACGTTCAAGAGAATGGCGTTCGCAAAAGAGTTGACCTAGAGGCCAGTTTTGTCATGGTGTATGTCGATGAGGTGAAATATGTTACTATCAGTAAATTTCAAGATCGACCGATAAAAATAACAATCCCCAAAGGCGGATATTTCATAGAAGGCGAAGAGGAAGGAACGATTGTTTTCTCGATGGGGAATGGGGGTAGGGAAACATGATGGCGAAGGCAAGATTGTGGTTAATTAAAGCTGGATTCCCTATAACCCCCAAGACAATACCTGAGCTAGAAGCTCGAACTTGGCGTATCGCAAAAGATGTGGATGTTATCTTAGATAGACTTGGGGGGAAACCCGCCAGTGATATATTGGAAATACGCAGGGGCAGAATCGGTCTAAGGAAGTATTTTGGTAAAGAGAGAGGCAGTGTGTACATTCTTGGGGATAATGGTGTATTCTTAGATGAACAGAAAGGCAGAAGCCTGTGAAGGGAGCGATATGGAGGACTTCGCTTTGACATTGTTGAAGGTGTCTCTTGGCGCTCCAATATCGGCTAGGAATTTTGGCGATGCTGGTATGTCAACAGCATGAAGGGATGTGAGGATGGATTTTTTATCTGGTAATGCACTAGCTGTTGGCGGGATTATCACAGTTGCTTTTGGCGCTTTAATTGCCCTTCTCAGGAAGGTTCCTGGGCAGATCATGTCTTGGCTATTATCTAGGTATACTGTTAGCCTTGAGATATTAGACAAGGATGAATCATTCCTATGGATTAGCAAGTGGCTGTCAGGGCATATTGACATAGAAAAAACCAGAAACCTATCTGTACTGACTTCTGTATCCAATGATGAGAGAGAAAAGTTCACCGTTCATCTGGTTCCCGCGCCTGGCATTCACGTTATCAAATTTAATGGCACATGGGTAATTGTCCACAGAAAGCGAAATGAGTCCGGGGAAGTTATCAGAAAAATCTCTGAATCATTTATGCTCAGGATTATTTCAAAGGATGTGGGCATATCAAAATCCATCGTTGAGAGTGCCAGAGATGAGTCACTTGCTCCCAGAGAAGGATTCGCGGACATTTTCATGCCCCGATATGGATACTGGAGTCGCGCTGGCAATTTGAGAACACGTCCACTAGAAACGATGGTGCTGAATGATGCACAAAGAGTCATTGACGATCTTCAGAAGTTTTATGCGTCAGAACAAGACTATGTGAGAAAGAGCGTTCCTTATCAGCGCGGGTATCTGCTATATGGCCCACCGGGGAACGGCAAAACTTCTTTCGTTCGGGCTATCTCTGGACACTTCAATCTTGGCATTTACTTGATAGACCTGAAGGACATCCGACTATCTGATATGGACTTTCAGTGGCTTATATCTTCTCTGCCAAAGAAAAGTTTATTACTGTTGGAGGACATAGACCAAGTTGCTGTTAGGGTATCTGTGAAATCAAAAGAGGACAAGCAGAAAGATTCTGTTTCTGGAGAACCCACTAAAGCTGAAGAACCCACTGGCATCACTATGTCTGGCTTGCTCAACGCACTGGATGGTATCATTTCCAACGATTCTGGCAGGGTGGTATTTATGACTACCAATTATCCAGAATTATTGCCCAGTAGTCTTACTAGGCATGGGCGCATTGATGTTAGAGTAAATTTCCCGAATGCAAATCAAGAAGGCATCGAGAGGGTGGTTGACATATTTTTTGGAAAGAATGGGTATCGCTATCCACAAGTTGTGTCCGATGATTCGGGGATGTCATACGCTGAAGTTCAGGAGTTATGTATGTTGTCCCAGAATCCTGTCGAGGTATTCGACAGGATTAAAGATAGGACTCATAGAGGCGAGCGCGATGAACAGACGCAGATTCCTCAAGGGAACTAGTGGCGGTGTTCTTGGTGGATTACTTGCCAAGTTTGGCATATTCCCCAAGTGGGAACCCCAACCGACATTTGTCAATAACCTGAGCAATCATGGCCCATACCTTGTTGGCACAGATGGAGTTATCTGCACTTATGCGGCCAGAGATGTTGGTGTGGGAATGATGGTTGAACTAGATGCAAATGGATACGTGATACCAATCAAATCGGGCAGTGGCAATATCCCGATTGGATTTGTCTTGGAAACAAAGGGGGATTCGGCCACAATTAGCATGGGTGGCTACAACTTGACATAGTACCTAACTCCTATGGACTTTTCTACGCGAAATGTGCTATTCTGTCATTGGGTGTTTGGTTCAAGGCGTGACCCCCGCACGATGTCAGACTTGGGCAGTCGCCGGTCGGCTGTTAGTGTGGTCGTGCGGGGGGAACTGCCCCTGTGGGATTGGCTGAATCAATGGACAAAAGCAAGGTAATTCACGTTTTCGATGGAAACGACCTGTTTTACCTTGAAGTCGGTGATGGAATAGTTTGGATCACTGACTTAGAGGACGCCAGCCGTCCTGCCACAATAGCCTTGTTTGTGGAGGATGTGCCGATTCTGATAAAGGCCCTAGAGAGTGTAGTGGCGCAGACGGGTTGAACGCGACTCCCTGTAGGGAGTTGACATAAAGAGGGAGCGATGTCATACAACATTGACACATGGAAAACAAAGAATATTGATGGCCTTGTTGTTCCAGTAGTCCCTTTGTACAAGTCCAAATACCCACCGAGTAAGATGGTGATTGAAAGTTACGAAAACGACATTGTTAGAGTTAGGATTGATATAAGTGAGATTGGTGGAATTTCTGGAGTCCTCACATCGGACAAATGTATCGTGGTTGAAAAGATTGAGTTGTGTGGTGAGGGTAGTGGCATGGATTTTGCTGATATACTTATGCCAGCACTAAAACTAAGCAAGGGCCATTTGGAAGCAGTCTTGGTGTGGGAAGGTGGCGATAGCATCACCCGCCTTTGTGTGTCTGATGGGAAAGTGACGACCGAGGCTATAGAACTGTAATGCCGATAAAAAATATCTCTGGTCAAACGTTTCAATATTTGACTGCCATTAAATTTGTTGGCACAAGGAAAAATCAACAAGCTTGGTGGCTTTTCAGGTGTAAGTGCGGGGTGGAGAAAGAATTAAAATCATCAAATGTTGTTCATGGCAAAACTGCATCATGTGGCTGTATTCATAGGAAGGATATATCTGGGGAGAGATTTGGTAGGTTGATAGCAATTGAAAGTACATCGAGGAGATACAAGAACATCGGTTCGTATATATGGAGATGCAAATGCGATTGCGGAAAAGAAACCGAAGTCCCCATCGCCCAACTTAATTATGGACAAACAAAATCGTGTGGATGTTACGCTAAAGAAATGTTTAGAATAGTCAATACTACGCATGGCCTGTCCAAAACTAAAGAATACAGAAGGTTTAAGGCGCACAAATACAGAGAGAAATATTTTGGGGTTGATACGACATGGACTCCACTCATGGAAATCGCTCTGTCAGAATTATTCACGGAGTGCGTTGTGTGTGGTTCTCGTGACCATCTTGAGACAGATCATGTATTTCCAAAAAGCAAAAGATATAATTTGCGCCCCGGAAATGCAATCAAGCTATGTCGCAGTCACAATAGGATGAAGAACAATAAGATGCCGAACGAACTGTCCAAGGAAATGCTGAATAGGATATTGCCAGCCGCACGAAGTTTTAAGTTGTATTGGTCTCTGTATCAAGATAAATATGTATAACTTATCTGGCTTGTGTGTCTGGAAAACCGTCTGTGCCTTGGGCTATTTTCCGTTGGAATCCATGCTTTCAATTATTGACATTTGTGACGAGATTATTCTTTGTGTAGACCCCACTTCTAACGATGAGACAATGCCACTTGCCGAGGCCATTTGTCGTAAGTATCCCAAGACGCGCATTGTTGAATTTGCGTGGCTTAAAGGACTTCCCAATGGAACTGCCATTGGCATTGCCAGCAACTATGCGCTGGCACAGGCGCGGGGCGACTTTGTGCTGAACGTACAGGCAGACGAATGCTGGTCGCCTGAGCTTACTAAGAGAGTAAAGACACTATGGCCCCAATTGGTGTCAGCGATGGGCATAGAGGCATTTGAGTTCAAGGTTCTCCATTTAGAACACAATGGGCAACAATTACAGGGCGGTGGCGATTGGCAACGACAGAAAGGTTCGGCATACACACATTCAATTAAGTTGTGGCGCAACTGTCCATCATATCACTTCTCACCTGACGCTTGGAGTATACAAGCGCAGGGGCCAGATGGGAAGTGGGATGAGGGCAACGTCAGATTGAAGTCCCGTATCATTGAAAGTGAGAAGTGGCCTGTCCTGCATCTTCACGATTTCTTCAAGGACACAGTTTTGGAACGCAGGCGCGTGCAGGCTGAGGAACTATGGTCGGACACACCTCATTACGGAGCAACCTATCATGCCATGAGAGATGGGCAAGGACAGTGGGCGGGGCTATTTGATAGCGATAAATGGGATGCCACCACATCGCCCTTTGAGGGTCTTTTCCCTGAGAACGTCAAGAGACATCTCGGAGCGCATAGTTATGTTGTTCACTGGGAAGATTGGGTCGAATAACCTATAGGGCAAGGAGGGCATAAAATGTCACCAGAGGATATTGGCAGATATATTCAGGAGTTCCTGGAGTATGCACGTCCACTTTATGAGGCAACTCAGGCTTATGTCATTGCCAGCACGCTTGCATTCCTAGCCATGTGGACAATCATCGCTGTCATATCATTCTTTGTTGTGAGATGGGCCTATAGATATGCAAGGATACACTGGAACGACAATGATGATCATGCGATGAACTCGGATTCATTTGTGAGCACAGTAATGGGCGCTACCGTCTGTGGATTGTTCGGGGCATTGTCTATCCCCGCGATTGTTGGGTATGTGGTAGTCATCATTTCACGGGATTACTACACGGTCAAGACATTACTAGCATTGTTCATGAAGCAATAGGGAAATTCATGATGGCCCGACATCTAAGATTATATGAATTTGCGGACTATTCACCGAATGACTTTAATTGGCTTGTGGAGCGTCTACGTCCTTGTGTCTGGGCCTTGAAGTTTGAGGAGGGCCAGTATACTTGCACCGCATGGACTAAGGACGCATCTCTAACAGGCTATCAGACCACCGTTGGATACAGCCATAGTAATGCCAATTATGCCATGTGTGGTGCTTATGATTCGTTGGTAGATTTGCTTGATGCACCAAAGGAAGGAGCATAAGGTGTTAGCTCAACAATTAGGCGAACTTATAGCGGCGCTTCTGCCGTTTGCCCTTGTGATGGCAGGGGCAGTGGCAGTTGGATTCGTGCTATGGTTGCTATTGAGGGCATCTTCGCGTCGCCGAGGAAAAATGTCAGAGAAGCAACGCGGTCAATCGCTAGTTGAATTCTTGCTCTTCCTGCCGGTGTTTTTGGTCATTATCACGGGCATTTTTGAGTTGGGATTTTTCTTTTTGTCCTATGTTGACTTGTTAGATGCCAGTCGTGAGGGGGCGCGGTTTGGTGTTGACCTTGACCCTGCATCGGCATACCCTGATTGGAACTGCGCCACCACAACGAATTTCTATGTGGCGATTGCATGTTATGCAGAAGAATCATTCGGCAAGCCATTGAATCCATCGAATGGATATGACGATGTTGTTGTCACAGCCTACGTTGTGCAAAACGGTTCAGTGTCATTTCGGTATCCAGACTTTGAGAGGTATGGCAACAAAACATCACGATTCAGTAATGCAGACGTGAATGAGTTTGCCAAGATAGGGCCATGTGCTCAAGGATTTGTTATCGTGGAAATGTTCTATCGCCATCGACAGATGTTGGGATTGCCGCTGTGGACATGGGCTGTGCCAGACCCCATAGATTTATATTCCTTCACTGTCATGCCGAACGCGACAGCCACCACACAAACGGTGTGTCCACCATGAAGAACGGCTGGAACGGAACGGTAGTGCTGGCGGTGATTTGGCTTGCGGCATCGGCGTTGGTGGCGACATTGATTCTGTATCTAGTGCTGGTGGCTTTGGGGATATTGCAATGAGGATTATCGCATATGTGATAACAACAGGCATGGACGTGGATACTCTGCCCGATGCGCTGAATAGTTTGGCATACTTCAGCGACCATATTTATGTTACTGATGGGCTTCAGGGGCCAGGGACATTGAAGCATGTTCCATTGCATACAGCACCGATACGAGAATGGCTATTGATGCGTTCAGAGTATGAGAGTGGTGATTGCATCTCTTGTAGAAAATGGAATGGTGTGCCGTTCACACTCATGGAACGAGAGTTCGACAATCCTGCGGCCCAACGCAACTGGACACTTGGGCGACTTTCAGAGTTAGACCCAAGGGCTGATTGGGTGGTGTGGATTGACTCGGATGAGGTGTGTAGTTGGGAGATGATTCACGGTATTAGGGATTTGCTTGAACGAGTACCACGCAATGTGAGTGATGTGTGCCAGCAATGGCTCAATTTGGTGCGGGATGAGCAACATTGCGTGGGCGGACATCACTCGTCTTGGCTGTCACACAGTAAGATACACAGGTTGGGGGCAGTGCATTGGGCAAACGAATGGCATGAGCATGGCGTGTTCAATGGTGATAGGGTAAGGTGGAATACGAGAGTTATTCACACGCGGTCTATGTTTCGTAGGATATTACTAGTCCAGCGAGGTCATCCCGTTATAGGGAATCGCAGATCGAGGGTATTGCCCGAAGCGCCGATGTTTTGGGACGATCTGACTGTTGAGAGTATTCCTAATGGTGCAACCTGGCCTGCTCTACATTATCCAGAGGGAGAGATAATTCCATTCCCAGTAGATAAAGATGCAGCAGAAGTTTGGGATCATAGCACGGGAGAGCGAATAGGTGATATATGATTGCTCCCAAATCCATTTATAGATTCAACAATAAAGTTGACAAATTTTGTGGCCCTGTCGTTTATGGTATGGATCGGCAATGTATCCACACGGCGTAGTTCATTATGTGAACGGAATGGTTATGCTGGCATTGTATCGGTACGGAGTGGTGACTACTGCTATCGCATTGAGGACAATCGGCTTGTCGGAATAGCGGTGTCGGTGCTGGAAGATGACGAAAAAGAAGCGCCGTAAAGTGCAACGCAGGCTGCCACCTATTCGCGCCACTGTGCAGAAGCAAATTCGTCGTCGGGTGAAACGGGCGACTACGAAATCGGAGGTGTCATAATGTTGCGACTGCGGAATTTTGATGATTATTCGCCACGGGACATCGCATGGCTTATATCGAAGTTGACTATCTTTGATTGGACTATTGATAGAGATGGCGACACCTATACTTGTTATGTCGGAAAGTCGCATTGGCCCGTATGGGGCGTTAAAGAGAACGACGATTTGTGTGAGGCGATTGAGTTGGCATACAATGATGCTGTGGGGCTCATGGATGGTACATCTAAGATGGTTGTTGAGCCATTAACGTTGAGCGAGTCCCTATAGGGAGATGACATAATGCCGTACACCATGACGATTCACCCCAAAGAACGCAGGAAAGGACTCCCCAAAGTGGGCGACACATTTGTTGTGGTTGAGATTATAGAAGATGTGTTTGACGCCAATTGGGGCAGTTGTGATATTGTTCGGCTAGACAGGGAAAAGGCAAGGCAACCGAAAGGAAAGGATGGGCAATGAGACTCAAACTCATAGATGATGCAGGGATGTACTATCCAAAAGTTGTCAATGTCGAAACCGGTGAGAAGGTGGACAATATCTTGTCCATTGAGTATCGGGCATCGGCATTTGGCAGGACGATTATCATAGAACTCATTGGAGAGGTGGAACTTCAGGCCGACTTCAAAGAGGCGCGCAAGGCCGATGATGTCATGAAGGCCGAAGTGAGGTCGCAACCATGAGAACAAAGCTAGTTCCAGTTCAGGCATTTCGTGAGTACGCTTTCTGCTCTGAATGTGATGGGGAACTAAAGCCCCTGCCCCATACTGGGGCCGACATTGGGATTGTGCATCAGTGTAATGGCTGTGGCGCAAAATCGGTGTTTACGGTTTCATATCCAAGAATTGTTTACGCAGAAGTTGGTGTTGATGTAGGCAGAGATGAATCATGAAGATTGTTTTGGCAGGCAACTATAGTCAGTATTTGAACTATCTGCGTGACAGTGGCGAGACACCACGAACAGCAAAGTACGTCAATGCGCTAGAACATCTTGTGGGTCTACAAGATGTGGAAGTGGTCAGGTATGGGACTTGGTGGGTTAATCCGTGTGCTAAGGATGACCTAATTTCCGTGGTGGAGAAAAAGACTTAGTGAACAAGAGGAAGAAGCCGAAAGTCGAGGACAAGACAAGTTCGGAACTGGCAGAGTGTCTGGAGAAATTATCAGAATGGGAATCTTTGAAAGGGGCCAACCCAATCTTGAGAGAATCCGCGAGACGACTACGATACCTGTCGCAAATCCAAATGGCGAAAGTACAACAGGCATTGCTGGATATGGCAAAGGAACAGTGGGGATGAGTTTGACTGGACTGTTTATCTGGAAGTCCGTGTGTGCCGCATATTTCCCGCTAGAATCCTTCCGTTCAGTTCAGGACATGCTGGACGAGGCCATTCTCTGCATAGACCCAACCAGTGATGACCAGACCATGGAACTTGCTTATGCCATTGCTAATAAATATCCTTGGGCCAGAGTGATTGAGCATGTGTGGCAGACACCCTCTGTAATGGGAAGTGCCATTGGAGAGGCATCAAACTTTGCATTGAAGTTTGTCAATACAGACCTTGTGGTGAACATTCAAGCAGACGAGTGCTGGTCTCCCGAACTGACAAAGTGGGTGAAGGACAACAAGGATAACCTTGACCTCTTTAATGTGTTTCGGTTTTCATTCCTGCATACAAGGTATAATGCACAGGAAATACAAGGTGGCGCGGCATATCCCACCGCTGAGAAGATGGCGCGGATGTACTCGTTCTTGCGCTTCGCCCCTGATGCGTGGCGGTTTGAGGTGGATTATCCACGATTGTTGCATGTGGTAGAATCGGATAAATATCCGATTGTCCACCTGCACCACTTCTTCAGAGATGGCATCGTGCAACAATTGAAGAACAACATAGACCTGTTTGGTGATGAGAACTCACAAATAGAACATTGGATGGTATCAAACAATCATGGGTTCTTGGCGTCACCGATATGGGATAAGACAGATTCGCCATTTGTTTTGCACGAACTTATAAGGCCCTTGCTCGGTCGGCACTCATATCAAATCAGGTGGGGGATTTTATCGTGAATCACAACGAAGACGGTTCTTTGTGTCTTTGGGATAAAGATGAATTCAAGATGCTTTATGGGCAGACCATAAAGAGAATTGAGATAGATAGGTCTCAGAGTGAATTCGCGGGAGAATACTGTGCTTATGCACTCGTAATTCATACGGACAAGGGCAAGATTGTATTCGATGGTGCTCATGATGTGGGCGGTATGGATTTGGATTACTACCCTTTAGAGTCATTACAATGACGACCACTGGCTATTACATTCTAAAATATATAAAGTGTTCATTGCATCGGA
>Ga0209431_10001596_pt1 | contig 18762 bp, 11 predicted proteins | sample RifCSP13_3_FD_184021 | JGI IMG/M metagenome (GOLD analysis project Ga0209431, IMG submission 184021) | Soil microbial communities from Rifle, Colorado - Rifle CSP2_sed 13_3 (SPAdes) (version 2) | ecosystem: Environmental > Terrestrial > Deep subsurface > Rock core/Sediment | place: Rifle...
ATGGGTGCAGATTCTGCGGCCGCTAATTCAAGCACGCCCAATGAATAGAATAAGACACATCACATTGCGGCGAGTTGAGCGGCGGTCAGTTGCCTGGATCGGAGTAGCACTACTCCTCTTGCTCGCAATGGTCTGGCTTACGGCCCCCAGCGCGCCGGGTTCCCTTATTGCTTCGGCCCAGTCTGCGCCACAAAAGAAAAAGAGAACCGGAAGAGCATCGCCCAACATTGCAAAACCGGCGCCTTCACCAACGCCAAAGTCATGGATGGATGCGCTTGGCGAGCCTCCGCCGCCACCTCCGCCACCTAAACCGTCACCAACGCCCAAAGTTGAAGCTGAGATTTCCCCGGGCGATGTGATTTCGGTAACGACTACTGAAGTGATGCTGCCGGTGACGGTGCGCGATGAGCAGGGACGATTTGCAAGCGAACTTACTCGAACCGACTTCCGCGTATTCGAGGACGGACAACCACAGCCTTTGAGTGATGTAGCACTGCGAAAAATTCCGGTTGATGTCGTATTAATGGTGGATTCGTCTTCGTCGGTGGCTAACAATCTGGATGATTTTCGCCGGGCTGCCGCGGGATTTGCGGCAAAGCTTGCCGCCGAAGACCGCCTCAGTCTCATCAAGTTTGATGATCGTGTCCATCTTTTGCAGGACTGGACACAAAGTCGCTTCCAATTTCAGCGCTCTCTGGGCCGCATTGAACCGGGAATGTTTACGCGCTTTAATGACGCTCTCCTGCTTGCAGCGCGCCAGCAGTTCACCTCGACGAAATCTCGCAGGGCAGCGATTGTTTTGTCGGACGGTATTGACAGTGGCCGCGGAACAACGTCATTAGAGGGAGCGCTGAGGGCGTTACTCGAAGCTCAGGTCGTTGTTTATGTCGTCAGCAATACCGAGATTGCGCGCGCGGCAAAGCGCGCTGAACTCGATTCGCTCCTTGGGGGAGCGGATTCAGTGGTTCGCTTCAACCAGCTCCGCATAGAAGACTTACGTCAGGGGCTGCGAGTACTGGACCAGAGTGAAACGCAGTTGGCTCAGATTGCAGCTGCCACTGGGGGCAGACTCTATCGTCCGCTTAGTTTTCAGGCGCTTGATTCAACGTATGCGGAAGTGGCGGAAGAGTTGCGACATCAATACGCGCTCTACTACACACCATTAAACAAACAGCGGGACGGAAGCTTTCGGCGCGTGCGGGTTGAGACGACTGATCCCTCATTCGAAACGCACACGCGCGTCGGATACTTCGCCCCAAAGAGCTAAGGTTGTTGGTGTGATTTCGTGGATCGTTCACACCCAGCTAAGAAAGGACGATCCACGAAGCCACACGAAGCAACACGAATAAGGGATCGCGCAGGGAAGACTTCGGGCTAATCGCTTTCATTCTCGTTCTGGGCAGGCTTTTTTCGTGTGATTTCGTGGATCGTTCTTGCCGGTTAAGAAAGGACGATCCACGAAGCCACACGAAGCAACACGAATAAGGGGATCGCGTGAAGTTAATCGGTTTCATTCTCATTCTTACGCTCGGACTGAGTTCCGCTGCGGCTCAGACCACTGAGCCCAAGTTGGAGCAGACTGATAAAGCTGCCGAAGAACAAACAGCGCCGGAGATCTGGTTGCATCTGGCGGGAGGCAAGAAGTTTCAGGCTGAAGAAGTAAACCAGGACAATGATGGTTACTGGTACAAGCGTGGAAACATTTGGACGTTTGTAGATCGTGCCCGAGTCGCGTCCGTCGAACGCATTTCTCCCGAGAAGGAAGCTGATGCAAGCGAGCCGCTACGCGGGCACGGCAGATGGAAAATCGCCGATGCCGGGCGTGTAGAGGCCTTCTTCGCGGCGAAATTCGGCCGCCCCTTACCTATGGGTGCTTTTGGCCAATCAGCGCTGCATACGCAGTGGGGCTTGGACCATCGCAACGGCATGGACGTGTCGCTCCATCCGGACAGTGTCGAGGGCAGGGTTTTGATCGCCTACTTGCGAAGTGAAGGAATACCCTTCCTGGCATTTCGGGGCCCCATTCCTCGGGTGGCCACGGGACCGCATATTCATATTGGTAATCCGTCGCCCCGAGTCCGGTTGCAACATCATTCGCGTTAAGCAAAGGAGAAATGAGAAATGGAAAATTTAAGGTCGCCCAAGCATGACTATTTTCCATTTCTCATTTTCCATTTTGCCCGAGTTCTGAACTCGAGGTGATGTCAATGAAATTCCTTGAGGTAGCCCATCCCGAGGGTGGCAGACTCCTGATACATGTCGACCATATCACCAGCGCACATTACCGTCCGGGCGAGGGGTCGATGAAGGCACGGCTGGGGCTGGACCTCGATCAACGCCAGAATGATGTCGTGCTTTTTGGCGAGGAGGCTGAGCGCGCCTGGGGGGCGATGCAGAAGGTCGTCGCAGCAACAACCGCAACCTGAAGACCCGGAAGGCTCGCTCGTACCTCACTTCACGCGCGCCTCTAAAGATTGGATCTAGATTGAAGTCAACCCCGACAAGAGAAGCCCCTGCAAATATAAGTGTATTGTCCGAGCACTGGGTCGATTTGCGGCTGATTTCCGGCATGCGGTTTATTCTTGCCGCATCTGCACTGGCAGTCATCGTAATCGATCCATCTGAGCCCAACCGTTACATCCGCCTTACATACTCCGCACTGGGCCTGTACACCCTCTACAGCGCTGTCTTTTTCTTTCTCTCCGTTCGACGCAGCGATCTCGTACCAGCGAAATACATGCACTGGTTCGATGTTCTCTGGTATGTCGCTTTTGTCGCAATGAGTAGCGGCACTAGGAGTATCTTCTTCAACTTCTTCTTTTTTGCCATTCTCGTGGCCTCATTCGGGTGGGGTTATACCGCGGGCCTACAGGTAACGCTGGCCTCTGCCCTCCTGTTCACGATTGTAGGTGTATATACGACACCACAGATGGCAGGGATTGAGTGGAACCGCGTGCTGCTTCGGCCCATTCAATTACTCATCCTCGGTTTCATGATCTCTCGTTGGGGTGGGTTCAAACTGAGCTTAAGAAACCGCCTGCAACTGCTAAAAGATCTCACCGTTTTTTCCAACCCACGCTTCGGTCTCGATCGTACGATCAATTCGATCCTGGAGAGGCTGCGTGCTTTCTATGACGCGGATGAATGCCTGTTGCTGATACCCGCCGACCCTCCCGACAGCCAGAGCTACAAACTCTATCGAGCCCGGCGCGGCGCTCACCCCTCAGGAGCAGCGCCTGCACAGGTAAGACCTGACGCAGCGAGAATATTTCTACTTCCCTCATCCAGCCAGGCTCTGCTTCACCGAAAAAATGGTCAAGACCTTACCTCCTATTTTGATCTACAGACCCGCACATTTCTGACCGGAGATCCCACAGTGGCCGACAGGATAGCCAGCGCACTCGAGGCAACAGCCTATCTGTCAGTGCCCTTTCAGAGCGGCCGGGAGGTAAACGGAAGGTTGTACGTTATTGGCGCCCCCGATCGGTTTGACAATGCAGCGATGGATTTCCTGCTCCAGTTAATCGACCATGTCAGTCCTTTATTGGAGAACATCAGGTTGGTCGACAGCCTTGCCTCATCTGCTGCGGACGAAGAGCGACGCCGTATCGCCCGCGATATTCACGACAGCGTGATTCAACCTTACGTGGGATTGCAACTGGGAATCGCCGCTTTGGCCAATAAGCTAAGAGCCGGGAACACGGACGTCATCGACAACGTAGAGGAGTTGTTGGATCTGAGCAATCAGGAGCTGATCGAACTCCGGCGCTACGTTTGGGGATTACGGGCTGGGGAGGAACGGCGCGACATCCTGTTACCGGCGATACATCGCTTTGTAACAAGATTTGCGTCAGTCACAGGTATTCAGGTTGACGTTAAGTCAAATGGCAAATTGGAAGTCAACGATCGTTTAGCAGCGGAGCTCTTTCAGATGGTGGCTGAGGGATTAAGTAACGTCAGACGTCACGCTCTTTGCAATGAGGCAAAGGTTCGCTTCATATGCCGTGACGGTAAGGTGTTATTGCAGATTAAGAACCGTCGGCCAGGGCCAAGCGGCGGCTTGGGTTCCGAAAGTGAACAGCAGCCTGAGCAGCCACTTTTTGTCCCGCGCTCAATCTCTGAACGAGCTGCGTTGCTGGGGGGCGAAACAACCGTTTCTATCGATCACCATAACTACACGGTGGTATCAGTTACGATTCCTTTATGAGGCTAAAGAAACTCTCGCAGGTGGTGTCCTAAGTTGATTTCTCTCTGCGACCTCGGTTTCTCCGTGAACTCTGTGGTTATTTATCGTCGGACAAATCAACCACAGTGGACACATCAGAATTAGCTCAGAAAAGACGACAAAAGTATGACCAAACCGATCCGCATAATGATCGTTGATGACCATGCCGTGATTCGTTCCGGTCTGCGCATGCTCATTGAGCACGATCAGTCTATGACAGTTGTCGGCATGGCCGGTACCGCTGCAGAAGCACTGCGGGTTGCAGAGGCCGAACGTCCCGATGTCATCGTGCTTGATCTGGTGCTGGCAGAAGAGGACGGGCTCGACTTCCTTCCTGACTTGTGCAAAGTCAGTCCGAATTCTCGTGTGCTGGTCCTGACCGGGCTACAAACTCCCGACTCTCATCGTACGGCGATACGCCGCGGCGCCGTGGGTGTTGTCTTAAAGCAACAAGCGGCCGAACTCCTACTGAAAGCTATCAGTAAAGTGCATGCTGGCGAAGTCTGGATCGACCGTTCAATGATGGGCAGCGTGCTGACCGACGCAAGAAGCGAGGCACGCGAAGAAATCAATCCCGAAGCGCTTAAGATCAAGAGCCTTACACCGCGAGAATTGGAAGTTGTAGGTCTGGTTTCCGAGGGACTGAAGAACAGGCAGATCGGCGAACGACTGTTCATCAGTGAAACGACAGTAACCCACCACTTGAGTTCCATCTACTCGAAGCTCGGCGTCTCGGATCGTCTGGAGCTGGTGATCTACGCCTTCGCCAACGAACTCGCCAAAAAACCCTGACTTTTGGAGTGCAAAACCACACTCCAAATGAGCTTTGCACAAAAAGTGTCTGCTCAAGTGTCTTCTCCGTGCGACCTCTGTGTTCTTTGTAACTCAGTGGTCGTGTTTTCGGCGAGTTCCTTCACCACGGAGACCCGGAGGACACAGAGGTCACACAGAGAAAACGCCTATTTCATACTTTTTGTGCAACGCCCTCCAAATGGCAGGATCCTGCCATAAGAATCGGCAATCATGTCCGATGTCGCAAATCCTGAATCGCAATAGAATACCTTCAAAAGCCCGACTGTAGTCCCAGCTACGCATGGCAGTGACCGCGTTCGCGCTGCCAACAGTTACTTGAATTCGCACCGAGTTGCGGGTTGACACGCACGAACTCGGAACGGTCGGGAGACGAACTGCTGCGGGTTTGGTAAAGCTCCGCCGAAGCTGCGGCCAGTTCGTCTCCCCTAACATTCACTTCAGGAAAAGAACGCCATAATCAGCCCAACAGCAAACACGGGTGGCAACATCACTGTTCACATCCAGAACATTGCGGGCGGCATCCGTATAACCATCACTAACAGCTGCTGCTCTTAGGCACTGGCCTGGTCGGAGTGGCGGCATCGGTTCGCAGAAGGTTCAGGAGGTAGTGGCCGCGTTGGAGTAAAGACAAACGAATAACGTAGTGTCCTGTTTCTGAAGTCCGCTGAATAATCCAACTGGGCTCCACTCCGTTAGGGGTGGCATGTTTATAGACTGCGACGCGATGAAGTTATTGCGCCGTTCGAAGGGGCGGAACTTAACTTGGCGGGTACTCGTCTAGTCTCATTCCGCCCCTTCGAACGGCGCAGGCGAAAAATAGTGTCCAGTGCTATAAACATGTTCCCCCTCCGGGGTAAACCTGAGGCGAGAGGCCCTGGACCTCAGCGATGACCTGCTCCACCCAGCTGACGAGTCTAACGCGGTGAAACAAGTTAACTTCTTTTAACGAACTTTAGAGACAGGACACTAGACCAAATCAGCGTTTGGATTTAGCTAGCGGCTGAACGGTCAAGGTGGATCAGGTATCGAAAGGCATCGGACACGGGGCGGCAGTTTCTCCCCGTGTCCTGCTCATTGCTGGTTCTTAGAAGCGGCCTGACATTTTTCGAACTCGTTGTTAACCGAGTTCGAATTAACAGTTCAGAGTCCGGTTAGACAACTAGACAGGCGGTTTGTGTTTGCAGACCGGATCCTGAAAACGTGCGGACCCCCGACATGCAGTTAAGTCCTCTGGGTAACTCACTTCAGAGTGAAAGCTCTGTGCCGAAGGAACGTCCTGAGCAATCTCGCAGTCCCTTCCGCAAATCCGTCCGAAAGCTAAAGAGAGTATCTGGACGTCTGCGCCAACTTCTACACCGCACGGAACAGCCTACGCATACCCCTGCTCATCTCTTGGTAGTCGACGATGAAGAATCGATACGCTTCTCCCTGAGCGACTATTTCGCCCAGAAAGGATTCGAAGTCGATACTGCCCAGGAAGTCGAGGAGGCCGAACGATTAATTGAAAAGACCGCCTATGAGGTAATAATTCAGGATCTGCGGCTCAGTAGTAATCTCCGACACGAAGGTCTTGACGTCATAAAGTTTGTTCATCAGCGAAATCCCGAGACTCGCGTGGTTGTCCTTACCGCCTACGGCACTCCCGAGGTTGAGAACGAAGCTTTTCGGTCGGGCGCCGCTGCTTTTTTAAAGAAACCAAAACCACTTTCCCAGGTTGCCCAGGTAGTTCAGGGTCTAATCCGTTCTCCGCACTGAATTCGGTCCCCTGGAAGCGCCCGTGGCAGGAAACTGCCATATAAAAACAGCACTTTCCGACGATGTTATTGCAGTTCAGGAGATATATCCTGCCGCTATCTTGCACTACCGTCCCAGGTGAACCCATCTTTTGCGGCGGTGCAAACTGAAACGAAGTTGAGTAGTTGTTCACTCGCGTATCGTTGCAACTGAACAACGATTGACAGAAGTCGGAGTTAAGTTAATATTCGCCCATAAAGATCCATTCCAACAGCCTATTTGACGATGTCAACACCTTGCGATCGTCAACCCTGTTACGACACGTGCGGAGGTAACTACCACTACCGATTTTGATAGTAGATTCCCAACACCTGTAGCAAAGATTATTAAGCGAGAGACACCGGCAGCGGTGCCGGCGTTCTGTTAAGGAGAAACAGAAAAACCCCGTTTTCACTCGCAATGAAAACGGGGCTTAGGATAGCACCCCACGCGCTGGCGCAAGATGTATCGCTGGAGCCAGCATCATAGCGTTAAGCGTCGGGGCGGCTCAACAACAAAGCATGTGGGGTCGCACTGTGATACTGGTCTCGTCACATCCAGCCGAGACCGAATTTTCGGGTCCAACCGAGAACGAAACATCGCCCAGACCTCAATTCGTGCTGATTCAAATTGGAATCGATGTGATTCCTTTGAAAGCCCAGGCCTTCCGGTCGCATTCGTCCTGAATGAGGCTGGTTGAATGAGATGGAGTTCGTGTTTCTACAATCAGGTGAGTTTTCCCCCGACTCTCGCGTCAGGCCAATTCCCACTGCTCCTACTCCGGAAGGCTTAAACATACCTCGACGCAAGAAGGAGATACTCACATGACACGAAAACCCAGTTTTTGGAAATGTATTCTGGGCGTGACAGTGTTGTCCATGTTGTTTATAGCAACATGGGCTAGCGCACTCGTCCCTAGAACTGACAGTAGCGTTACAACTGCCCAGGAGCAGGGAAAGCAAGGACCCGTTATACACGCGCCACCGACTCCGACTCCGACTCCGCCACCAGTCCCCCCAGCGATTGCCCACGTATTCGAGATTGAAGGCAACGCTATTGATGAAGGCGCGGCGGGAACCGACTGGAACGCGATCAATCCAGAGAGCAATCCATCGCCTTCACCCATTATCACCGGAGACCCGGATGGTGCCGGACCTATTCAGATAGCCACGTTCGTTAGGGATGATCTCGCCGACGATCAGATCTTTACGCAAGGCGGATCCAAAGACTTCAATGACATTGCCCCCAGCTGGATGCACACCACCGGCTCCGTACCCGACAAAGATGAGATTGACCATGCTTACGCAGCGTTGATTCTCGACAACACGGGTGTCGCGTGCGTCGGTGACGACGATCCTGTCGGCTGTAACCCGCAGTTTGGCCACAAAGTACTTGTTTTTGGTGGTGACCGTCATGCAACAAACGGAGATGCCAATATTGGCTTCTGGTTCTTCCAGAACGAAATCGCCCTAGGCCCCAATGGTACTTTCACAGGTACGCATGAGAACGGTGACGTCTTTGTTGTCAGCGCCTTCACTGGGGGTGGTGGCACCAGTACCGTGGATGTCTACGAGTGGGTGGGTACGCCGAACCCCAATGACGTGACGGAGACCAACCTTGATCGATGCAATGCCCTTGGCGGTACTCTCGATCCATCGGGCGACGATACCATCTGTAAACTTCCGGCGACCGCTGGTAAGGCATCTGCATTTGTGAACCCGGTAGAGATCTTCCTCGACTGGCCTTACACGCCAAAAGGGGGCCCTGCATGCAACAATGACACCGCTGATTGCCCGGCAGCTAAAGGCGCTTTCTATGAAGGTGGCATAGATCTTACGGCGCTGGATCTAGGAAATACCTGTTTTTCAACTTTCATGCTTGAGACTCGCTCTTCGGCATCTGTTGATGCCGTTCTTAAGGATTTCGCCCTGGGCTCTTTCAACACCTGCGTTGATTTTGAGTGCAGCAAGGTTGTGGCGCCGACGGACGTTTGCGAGGATCCTGACAACCCAGGAAGCAGCCTACCGGTAGACTACACATACGAGTTTAAGAATACCGGCTCGGTCACTGTGACTATCGAAGGTGTCGATAACCTCCTTGGCGATATTATCGGAGGTACTGGAACCGACACGGTAGCGCCAGGTGAAACGAAGACATACTTCAAGAACGATGTTGTGTTACCGCTTGGAACCACGGGTAACACTGTGACTTTCACGGTTCACAGCGCCTTTGAAGCGGACAAAACCTGTCAGTCCTCCGCGGAGGTAACAGTCCACCCGAATGCTACGGCCGCAGCAGGGAGTGATCAAGCAGTCTGTATTGACGCCGGCTTTGGGTCTAAGGTTTTCAATCTGTCCGGAACGGTTACCAACGGTACTCCTTCTTGGTCATTCGTCTCCAATACGGCAGGTTGCACGATCCAGAATGCCGACACACTAACGCCAACGGTGACTTGCACTACCTTTGGAAGTGCCACTGTTCAATTGACTGCAACTAGCAATACCGACCCGACATGTTCTAACGCTGTGAATGATTTGGTCTTGACAGTGAGCCAAAATCCTGAAGCAGCGGCAGGACCAAATCTGGACGCGTGCGAAGATACCGCCTCACACGTGTTTTCACTGCTTGGTGCCAGCTCGATGGTGCCAGTTGGGGGTACTCTCGAATGGTCCGTAGTTAGTGGCTCTGCGAACTTCTCGGGACAACCGACTAGCAGTGCTGCAAATCCTAATGTCACAGTTACAGCTTTTGGTGAAACAGTCCTTAGGTTAACGGTGACAAGTCTAACTTGCGGTACGGCGACGAGCGACGTCACCCTGACACTGAACGCTAACCCTGTTGTAACAATCGCGACGGTCGAGTGCAGTGACGGAGATTCGATCGTGTTAGAGGCGACGGCAACCGTCAATGGTCTGCCATGTGCAAGTTGCACTTTTGCTTGGAGCGGGCCAGGCGGTGCCACAACGGGTTCAATGCGCACAGTCACGAGTCCAGGCAATTACAGTGTGACGGCTACTGACGCTCACACCGGCATGACCAGCTGTATGGGCTCGACGTCTAAACATGTGGGCTTGTGTGCCCCCTGAACGGAAAACCGTCAGGGAACTTCAAAACCGCAGGCGGTGAGGTACGGCCGCCTGCCCAACAGCAGCGGTGTCAATTAGACACCGCTGCTTTAATTTCTGCTGGAGTTCGGGTGGGATCTGGCTAACCTTTTAATGAAGATAAGCAGTATCACGCGACCTAGATGCTGAGCACTATCTTCAAATCAGTACAAAACGCTGGTGACCAAGAGCGAGAGCGTCCTGAACTCAAGGTGCTCAAAGGCATCTACTCAGGAACAAGGCAATAAATCGGCTATGAGTAGTAAGCGAGTGGCGAGAAGGTTACAAGTTCTGAACTTGCGCAGGTACTATTCCACTTCCAAGTAAGCTGTCGCGCTGGCTCCAGGACTGCCTTTCCTCCCGCCAGTGGACATCGTCACCGAGTGTGTCCCACGGCAAGATGACGCTTTTGTGGGGTATGCAGTCGTCACGAGTACGGATTGCCCCGGCCCGAGTGCCAATCTGTTATAACCCAAATCAGTTTTTGTTCCACACGGGTCATATGCCGTGAACGTTACCGTAATCCTCACCTTCACCGTCGAATCGTTGATCACAACACCCGAAACCCCGGCCCACTCGCCAGCGGAGACGGTAGTAGGATTTACACTAACAAAGAGATTGGTGCCAGAGGACTGCGCACGTACGGGGGCTGGTACCATGACCATGCTGAACAAAACTAGCGCCATCGCGCCCCGAAGAAACCGGCGATTTACCATTGATTCTCCTTTGGTTATTCCAGTCATTATCCCAATCTGTTCGGCCTGGATCGCTCTGCACGAACATTCAATTCTGTTGACGTAAGCTAAACTTCACGCCCACTAGAAAGCCCGCACGAGTTGTAATGTATTGAGAAGAGGCTTGACTCAGGCGGGGGGTTGGGATTGCCTGGAAAGCTTCTCTTCCTCTGTCGGGTTGCTTTCAGAGAATTATTAGTGATCTTCCGAGGTCCTGTAGGCCAGGTTTTCAGTCCACCTCATCTAACCACAGGCCGCGATTCAAGAAAGCTGGATATCATAAACGATAGTAACCGAGACACAAATAATAATATTGTTGCAATTTCGTCACACAAGCCAAACTCAGCGAGATTCGCGGCACCGCTTCTATCTCTTTCCGACATGACCGGACCAGTCGGTTGATAGGGTCTGGGCTCATTGCGGGAATCGGCGGGACGTGTTGTTGCCAATGAGGGCGTCCCGCCCATAAGGAGCCGTCTCAACTACCAAGCCTGGTGTACCTTACCGGGCAGCACAAGCGCTGAATAAACCTGAATCCTGGATGAGGCTCACACTCTTTGGGGCTGAAGTGTTCAACCTCGTCTACTTTAGCTATTGCACTTCCAAATAGGCATTGGCGCTTACGCCGGCGTTGCGTCCTTTGCCTGCGGTAGATACGGATACTGTATGCATGCCTCGGCAAGAATTTGCGCTCGTTGGGTATGCAGTAGTGACCAGTACAGACTGGCCCGGGGCCAGTGCCAACCTGTTATAACCCAAATCCATCGTGGAGCCACAAGGATCCACGGCTACGAACGTTACAGTCATCCGCATCTTGCTGGACGAGTTATTGATCACTACGGCGGAAACCCCGGCCCACTCGCCCGCTAGCACTGATGTGGGGCTAACGCTTATGTACATATCCATGCCGGCCGCACGTGTTGTCACGGGCGCGGGTACCAGCACTAGACCTAAGCAGGCAACAACCAAAGCACTCTTCATCAAGTAGTTTCTCATCATCTCTCCTTAAGAGTATCGGGTTTACTCCAGCACGTGCTGGCACATTTGACTCCTCTGGCACGCACCCAGCGTGAACAAGTCATTTCGCAGCGCTAAAGGAGCTAACTAAGTCGCTTGGTGAGTGTTATGAAGGAACGGGTGAAGCCTCGGATGGAAAACTTGTTGACAGTGTATTCCGCACGTCCCAACATTGGGCCGCGGAAACCCTCTTCAAGACGCGTGCCGCAGTGAAGTTGATTGTGGATCGGGCTTTCCCGGTTAAATGGCCCAGCGCGCATCCTGACCTGTCGCCTTGAGTTTACAAAACTGCGACCTGCAAGAACTCAAGCGGACTCATCGTGAGTATTCTGCCGGAAAACAACTGTCGCCCTCGGGTTTCAGCTTCGTGCGTTTCTGTAAACGCTGGGCTACAAATTAGGTCCGTGAGGATCCTAATGTGCGGTGGTAGTGAGAGAGGCAGATTCGGGAAGGTTGGGTGTAGGTTGAAGCTTACGTACCACCGATTTAGCCTCGATGGTTCAATTTTCGCCAAGCGCTGCTCTTATCTGGCGCAATCCTTGCGTCACGCCCTCCTACAACTGGAACTCCGCGTAGAAAAAGTAAACTCAACGTACTGATCCCCGTGTGAGATCCTTCACTTTAGAGCTGTTTTCATAAAGTGAACAGAACGAACTAAAGGGGCTTTGGCCGGCGGTGCGAGCATTACCGCACCGTCGGAACGCAAAGCGGCTCTCAAAAGACAGTCCTCCATCGCCCGTGCGAGAACCACGCTTCCCAGGCTGACATAGCGGTTCTGCGATAAGACTCTTGAGCCATACGCGATTTCGAGTAGTGCTGGCGATTTCCTTTAGGGAAAATTCAAGACCCCACCCTTCAGTATCGTGGTCCTTCACCTTAGGCCTACAGAGCGAATTGGTCAAATCAGTGGGAAGAGGATCCTACACACAGCAGTGTCTAGTGCTTTTAAAATCCAGCCTTTTGGATCCAGCCTAAAAAAGAGGATCCTACACACGGCCGTGTGTAGGATTCTTTTTAACTGCCGTGTGTAGGATTCTTTTTTAACTGCCGTGTGTAGGATTCCTTTCTAACTGCCGTGTGTAGGATTCCTTTCTAACTGCCGTGTGTAGGATTCCTTTCTAACTGCCGTGTGTAGGATTCCTTTCTAAATGGCGTGTGCAGGATTTCCTTTCTAACTGCCGTGGGTAGGATTTGGTCCATGAAGAGCGTGGTTAGTTTGAGCGGACGTGCGTAACAGGTTTATGACACAGGCTCTTTAGAGACTGTGTCAAAACAATAGATCCTACACACGGCAGTGTGTAGTGCTTTTTAGATCCCACCTACAAAGACGCGCCACCCCCCCCTTTCTTTTTTTTCAACAATACCAACTCAGAACCGGGTGACACTCAGAAGCTCAGCAATTTCGATGAAGCTTCTGAGCCGGTAACGTTGAGATAAAAGAAGGGGTGGCGTCCGTCTAGTAGGTAGGATCTGAAAAGCACTACACACTGCCGTGTGTAGGATTCTTTTTTAACTGCCGTGTGTAGGATTCTTTTTTAACTGCCGTGTGTAGGATTCTTTTTAACTGCCGTGTGTAGGATTCCTTTCTAACTGCCGTGTGTAGGATTCCTTTCTAACTGGGGTGTGCAGGATTTCCTTTCTAACTGCCGTGGGTAGGATTTGGTCCATGAAGAGCGTGGTTAGTTTGAGCGGACGTGCGTAACAGGTTTATGACACAGTCTCTGCCGTGTGTAGGATTTTGTTGTTGGTCCATGTAACAGGTTTTTGACACAGTCTCTAAAGCGTATGGCGTCTTGACATGAAAAATGACCAATGAGCAATTCGCTCGGTTAGGCCAAACGTAAAGCTTCGATTACGAGATACGGTCAATGCTTATTGTGCACTTTCTCATTTGGTCACCGGTAGCCCACCAACAACCAACCACTAACAACGAATTGTGATCGCTATACAAACAGGCGCACCACCAACCACGCGACCACGAAACTGACAAAGCCACCCGAAAATGTGAACGCCCATTCAGCAGGTTGACTCTTTCGGTTCAAGAGAATCCTGACAATCACCAACCCGCACTTCCAACCATCATGCTGATATAAAGGCAAAAGGTTTCCCGCGGCCAGCAATAGATTCAGCCAACCAAGGTTGGTCCCATAGAACATCGCGCCGGCCAGCAGATTCATTAGCACTCCACCAAGATGGACAAACAACTGTTGCGCCGCGGGTCGCTGACGTAGTGCATCTCCATCCAACATCACAAATGAACCCAGCGGCCACCTGCGCAAACCAAAGCTGATGGCACCCAATTGCACGCGACAGACCCGTCGACCCACTCCAAAGCCAAACCCTGACGCCTTCACGCCACACAGTCGCGCGGCCAATGCATGGCCAAGCTCATGCATAACCATCGCTAAAATAGTTCCCGTAAGAAGTGATAGCCCAAGTGTCATGCTGAAAAGGAAAGCGAGGTAGGTAAGAAGCTCCGTAGTTAGGATTCGAGACCGAGTGAGGAAGCAGACAAATTTATTGAGTCAATAACTGTGCCTGAGGAGCAGGAGGGGATTTGATTGGGGATTTGCGTTTGATGACAAAAACTGGCCCGCCGAAAGAGACAGAATTTGGGAGAGCGACATTATTGGTTAGGGGTTGGTGGTTGGGGGTTGGTGGTTCTTCTTTCCATTATTTTCCATTTGTCATTTCTCATTTTTTATTTGCCATTTGCGGAAGCATTTGCCACGAAACGAGTAGACTGAGGACGGGTAGAGAGAAAACAAGTGGAAGATCGAGAAATTATGGGGCTATTCATTGGTCACTGGTTCTTTAAAATGAGAAATGAAGAATGAGCAATGACAAATGGAAAATGATGGAAAAAGAAGAACCACTAACCACTAACCACCAACCACCAACCACCAACCACCAACCACCAACACTAACCAATGACCAATAAACAGCTCAAGTCTCCATTTTTTTAGTTCCTGCGACGCGAATGCATTCTGGCTTCTCCGTGACAGCACCTGTGCCCGCCAATCGCCGGATTTTTGGGTTGCGCCGCTTCTCGATCTGTTACATATTACCCAAGTCGCGCCTCGTCGCATTCGCAACAATCAGTCTCCCCCCCAGGAACACAAGTGGCAAATAAAGTGCGCAGCTCTCTTTCCTGCACCCTCTGCCTGACACTTTCTTCCGTGCTCTCTTTTCCTCCGCCTATCAGCGCACAGGACCCAACTGCACCCGCCCGAGAAGATGTAGTGCGTGTCACTACAGAGCTGGTGCAAACTGATGTAATGGTCTTTGACAAATCGGGTAAGTTTGTAAAGGACCTGCGCCGCGAGGACTTTGAACTTCGAATCGATGATAAGGTGCGGTCCATCGAGTTCTTTGAACAAGTGGCCGCGGGCATGGCCAACGAAGAGTCTCAACTCGCCGCTGCCCGCGGAGGCAGTAGTACGTCCCCGACACAAACTGCCGGCGCTGCGCCACTCGACCGCGGGCGAAGCATCTTCTTTTATCTGGATGACTTACACCTTGATCTGAGTGGCACTCAGCTGGCGACAAAGATGGTCTCGTCGTTCGTCGAGAAGGAGATGGGCCAGAACGACGAGGTGGCCATTACCTCTCCGAGTGGCAGTATCGGTTTTCTACAACAACTCACCCACAACAAAGCTGTGTTGCGCAAGGCCCTCTCACGTCTGCGTCCGCGTAATACCACAGTGACCGACTTTGAACGACCGCCAATGACTGAATATCAGGCGCTGTTGGTGAGCCGTTACGACCGCGATGTGACGGATTTCTTCGTAGAGATTCTGCTTAGGGATAACCCCGGCCTAAGCCGGGACAGCGCTATTTTAATGGTCCAAAGCCGCGCGCAGCAGACGCTTATGCAGGCTGCAAATGTTACGCGAGCGACGCTGGCAGGTTTAGAGAGTTTGATCCGGTCTTCCAGTCAACTGCCGGGGCGGAAACTGGTCTTCTTTGTTTCGAATGGGTTTTTCCTCGATGACCGAAACTCGGACTCGCTCCAACGACTGCAGCGCCTCACAAGTGCCGCAGCTCGCAGCGGCGTCGTTATCTATTCAATGGACGCTCGCGGTCTAACGACAGGAGTACCGGACGCGAGCGCAGACGTCGCGTTCGATGTGAGCGGAAGACTCGCTCGCGCAAATCAGGGGGAACTGTCAGCCTCGCAGGACGCCCTGCACGCTCTAGCTGCCGACACGGGCGGTAAAGCTATCTTTAACACCAATGCTCTGGAGCCAGGACTGCGGCAGGCATTGAAGGAGACTTCCACCTACTACTTGCTCGCATGGAAACCCGACGCAGAGCAAAAGCGAAACCATCGATTTCGCCGCATAGATGTGAAGATTCGCGGACGAACAGATCTCACGGTGCGACTCCGTCGTGGATACTTTGACATTGAACCCACACCAACCTCAGCCAAAAAGAAGAGCAACTCCAACACTACCGAGGCAGAGTCGCTGGAGAGTAACCTCGCCAAAACAATGACCACAGTTTTCCCCGAGCGCGGCCTCCCGGTGTCGCTAAATCTGGTACACATGAATGTGCCCGGCGAAGGAGACCTTTTGTCGATCTCGATGCGGATTCCCGGTGCGTTCCTCTCCTTCGTCTCCATGGACCAAGGCAAACACAAAGCAATGGTCGAGATTGGCGGTTTTGTGCACAATGACAAAGGGCAGATTGGGGCACGGTTCAATCAAAGGCTAGGGGTGACGACACCTATCGTCACCGGCAACGGTGCCGAATTATCGCCGACAGAGATCGATGTGGATTACACGTTCCCGGTAACTTTGAAGCCGGGACTCTATCAGGTGCGAGTTGGCGCAGTAGACGTTGAGTCCCGCAAAAGAGGTGGCGCTCAAGCATGGATTGAAATTCCAGATCTCACGTCCGGACAACTGGCGATGAGTAGCCTTCTTATCGGAGAGCGGAATCAAAATGTGTCTGCGAATGCCGCAAACGTGACCAAGGATGGTTCGGAATCGGCAAACCTCAGTATCGATCGAGTGTTTGCGCGCGACTCGTACCTTCGATTTCTGGTCTTCATCTATAACGCTACTCGCGCTTCCGCCGATCAGAAGCCGGACACGGCTATTCAGGTACAGGTGCTTCGAGATGACCAACCGGTCGTGACCACCGTGATGCGGAAACTTAATTCCGAAGGCGTTGCGGATTTAGCACGACTGCCTTTCGCCGCTGATGTTTCGCTAAGGGAGCTACCGCCGGGACGCTACGTGTTGCTGGTCACCGCAATCGACCGAGTAACTAAACTCAGCACATCACAACGTGCACGATTCGATGTCCTCTGATTCCCTGAACCAATAGATGAAGATCTGGAAGCCTACGCGGCAAGAGATTATCGACGCCGCCGGTAAAACTGTGCCCGACGTGATTCGACCTGGCTTAAACGTGCTGTTCTGTGGGATCAATCCCGGGCTATATGCGGCTGCGGTTGGACATCATTTCGCGCGCCCAGGAAATCGATTCTGGCCGGCGTTACATAAGGCTGGTTTCACCAATCGACTGTTGTCGCCGTTTGAAGAACTCATTACCAGCAGAAGGACCTTGTAGCTCTCTTCAAGAGGTTAAAAACGACTGCAGACGCCCTTCAAATGAACAATATCAACCGGAAAGATTCTGCGCTACCCTAAACGCCTGACGAATTCGGGCATAGCTCATTGATTGACTTCGCTCTTATTTTCCATTGCCCAATCGCCTTGCTCATGCCATTGTTATACCCGGCGGCCCCGAACGCTCACGCCTCTTTTTTGGAGTTCTACTATGGTTCAAGCTTTTAAACTCGTTCTAATTTTCACAGTTCTTCTTCTTGCAGTGCCCTTACAGGCGCAGGATCCCGGGGGTGGGACCCTCGTGCGCGACGTGCTGGGGGGTGCTGCGCTCATTTTTCGTCGGCCCGATAATCCACCGGTTCAGACGGGTGGCGGCACTGTATCGAGCAGTGGTCGCGTCAGCGGCCGCCGGTCAGCACAGGCCCGTGCCGAAAAAGAGAGAGTGATTGCCAAAGCGAATGCTGCCAGGAACGCACCGCAACCGCGGTATTCGGAGGCGGAAGAGCAGTATCGTTTAGCAGCTCGTTTAGATCCCACAGATCCACGGGCCTATGCAGGGCTCGGCAACATCTATATTGATCAGCAGCGATTTGAGAAGGCCATTGCAGCGTACAGGGAAGCACTGGACTTAAGGCCCGAGTATCCCGAAGTACTTTATCCTCTTGGATACGCTCTGGTTGGATTGAACAATCATCGGGAAGCCATCGTCGTATATCAACGGACGATCCAGTTGGACCCTGATAATGCAGAGATCTATAACAATCTTGGTTACGCTTATAACCAGGTTAGCGACTTTGAGAACGCACAGAAAGCTTGCGAGCGTGCTATCGAACTGCTGGGCCAGACCGGACAATCTTATAAGCATGGCTTACAGGAGAGAAACGAGGTGCTGGCGCATGCCTACAAGAACCTGGGCAACGCCTACAACGGCATGCGCCGGTATGCAGATGCGGTGAAGGCATTGCGCGAAGCAACGACGCTGCAGCCTACTAATGCGGCAGCTCACTTCAATCTGGGCTTAGCACATTACAACGCCGGTCAAAACAATGAGGCCATTGAGTCGTATAAGCAGGTGCTGGCGCTGAAGCCAAAGCTTGCGGCGGCGCACTACAACCTTGGTCTGGCGTATTTGGCAGTGCGCAATCTTACGGGCGCAACAGAATCTTACAACGCGTTGAAGGACTTAAATCCTTCAATGGCCAAGGACCTCCACCGGATGATTGAGAGTTTGAGTCGCTGAATCCTACACACGGCAGTGTGTAGTGCTTTTCAGATCCAGCCTGCCAAGACGGGATTCTTTTCTTTCACTTGGACCACTCTCGACCGGAAACACACTCAACAAGATCCTACACACGGCAGTGTGTAGTGCTTTTTAGATCCCACCTACAAAGACACGCCAACTCCCTTCTTTGTTTTGCAACAATACCAACTCAGAAGACGGGTGACATTCAGAACGCTCAAACTACCCCACACTTTCGATGAAACTTCTGAGCCGGCAACGTTGAGATAAGAGATGG
>Ga0209431_10001599_pt1 | contig 18748 bp, 17 predicted proteins | sample RifCSP13_3_FD_184021 | JGI IMG/M metagenome (GOLD analysis project Ga0209431, IMG submission 184021) | Soil microbial communities from Rifle, Colorado - Rifle CSP2_sed 13_3 (SPAdes) (version 2) | ecosystem: Environmental > Terrestrial > Deep subsurface > Rock core/Sediment | place: Rifle...
CCCCTTCTTCCATCTATGTTCTTCCATCGCCAGTATCTTGCTGGCAAGCTTTGGCTCAAGCTCCTTAAGCTCTGGTATGAACTTTGTGTAAAAGTGCTTTGCCACCTCATAAAAGCCGTGCCACTGGGTAAAGTCAGGCCCCATCATAGACAGGCCGTGCCTTGCCCTCCTCCCCTCATGATGCCATAACTCATAGAATGTCCACTCTATCTTTTCATCAAAGGGTGTTGCTGTAAGCTTGCCATCTGCCTTCAGTTTATCCATGGCCTCTTTTGCCGGCCTGCCGAATTTTTCATTATAAAGATTCACCCCAGCATCAAACTGTGCATAGAAGTTATCCACATATTCAGGCGCATGACAGGAGGTGCAGACAGCTTTCATGGCCTTTCTCCTCTCCTCCCAGTTTTCAAGCTTGGTTGATATAACCGGCCTGAGTGTCCATGATATGCGCTTCCCCACATCATGTGTTGCAGGCTGTTGGTCTGTAGCACCCATGTGGCACGATGAGCAGGTAGGATAGAGATAATCCCTGCCAGCAATCCATTTATCTTTAGGGTTGTTGAGATTCATCCTGTCCTTGTTGGCATTATAAAGTATACCGTGTTTGCTCTCTGTATAAATCTCCATCTGCGGATGGTCAGGCCCCATGTGGCACCTGCCGCAATTTTCAGGCTGTCTTGCCTGAGCACGGGAAAAACTGTGCCTCATATGGCACGCCGTGCATGAGCCCTTGGAGCCGTCAGGATTTACCCTACCCACTCCGGTGTTGGGCCATGTGGCAGGGTCAAGCTTACCGCCTGCCAGAACCTTTACCTCGCTTCCATGACACTGCCTGCACCCTGAATTGGCAGCAGCAGGGCCCTCAACGATATTCCCCAGTATATTGTCCAAAGAGCCGATAAATTTTGCGGCCTGAGCATGATGAGATGCCTGGAACTCTTTAGCCTCTTCCTCGTGGCATTTGCTGCAATCCTTTGGCGAAACAATGGTGGCAACTATGAAGCCTTCATGCTTATAGGCATCGGCATCTTTTGCATCCGCCTTATGGCATTCTATGCAGCCTATCCCCTTTTCAGCATGACGGCTATGCTTCCAGTCATTTACCTGCCCCTCTCCCACATCTTTTTTTATGTGGCAGTCTATACATTTTTTATTGGCAGAGGATATATACGGCCTTACCTCATCTTTACTCGCCCTTACCTCTACATAGCCCACTATTGTAAGGGCTATAAAGAGGATGAGGCTTAATGCGCCTGTAAAATATTTCATAAGATTAAAATCCTTTGTATTCATAGTTCCTCCTATTTAAGGCTTAATCATAAGACTGAAGGCTTAAGGTTTTCTTCAGCCTGCTTTTCTTCAGCCTTCAGCCTATTCTATTTATCCGGCAATCACATTCCATAACGTGAGTATGGCAAAGGCTGAAACCGCTGCTGTTCCGATGACAATATTTATCCTTCCCATATTAAATCCCCTTCCGGTAAGGAATCTGTCCATAAATGGATATAAGAAGAATATTCCTGAAAGAAACAAAATTCCAAATAGCGCGGGCTGCCTCGGGGCAATGGTTATCCATTTATATACAGCCGAGAAATACCACGGCGGAGCCACATTGGGTGCAACCTCCTGAGGGTTTGCTACTGGCCCGAGTGTCGGCGGAAATATCATGACCATATTCACTACAAGTATCAGGAGGCTTACGGCAATGAGCCCCACCTTCATTACATGGCCCGGATAAAACAGGTGATTGCCTTCCATGCCTTCAATCTTTGCAAAACCTAAAATCGTTACAGCAAGGATATGCGCACCTATAAGGAGTATCAGAACTGCAGGCAGCAGCTTTGTATGAAGGTCATATAAACGAAGCAAGGTAATCTCAGACACCTCACTGCCGCCGCGCAAAAGATAGGCAAGGGGCATACCAACAACCGGTATCTCGCCTATCATATTCATTACCACAGTCATACCCCAGTAGGACACCTGGTCATAAACAAGGGAATAGCCTGTAAACCCCATGGCAAGGGTGGTAAAAAACAGGACGGCACCTAAAAGCCATTTTAACTCACCTGGGGTTTTATAGGCACGGGTTACGAATACCCTGGCAAGGTGGAGAAAAAGGGTAAATATCATCAGGTTGATTGATATCCTGTGCATGCCCCTTATAAACCAGCCAAGATATACCTCGTTGGTTATAGCCTTTACACTATCATATGCCCTCTCCTGGGAAGGGATGTAATAGAACGTCATAAGGATGCCTGTTGCCGCTGCAATCATAAAAAGGACCAACGGAGTTGCGCCCATACAGTAGAAAAAACTGTTAAGATGATCAGGCACATCCTTCTGGATGAGGTCTATGACTCTGTCTTTTAAAGATTTCTCTGCCGTCTGTTCAATAAGTGTTTCCATAGAATTACCCCCTTAAAGTGTCAGAGTATCAGAGAGTCATAGTTTTTTTATGCTTTTATGCTTTTATGCTTTTGCTTTGATACTTTGACACGATGACACTTTGACGCTTTTTTTATTATGCGGTTTTCACCTTTATATAAAGATTTTCTCCCTTCTTAGTCACCGCAAATCTGTCCAGCGGCCGCGGAGGAGGGCCTGCGATGTTTTTGCCGTCTTTGTCATATACACCCTGATGGCACGGACAGATAAACTGCTGCCTTGATTTGTCCCAGCTTACAAGACAGCCCAGGTCTGTGCATTTCCTGGAAAAGGCAACAAAATCCTTGTCTGTTTTTAAAAGGAATATCCTGCTTCCTGCGACCTCCATGGATGTTACCTCGTCTGATAAATCACTTGCAGAAGCAACCAATATCTCTTCAAATCTGTCTTTCTCTATTTTCGGGCTTAAAAACTGTAAAAACCTTAAACCAAGCATGCCGAGGCCAAACCCAAGACCCAGTGTCATAAATGCGCTGCTTAAGAATCTTCTCCTGGAAATATTGTCGTTTATAACACCCATAATCCACCTCCGCTCTCACAAATAAAAAAAGGCGCCTTCTATCCTTAGATATAGAAGGCGCCTTCGCCTATTATAAAAGATACTGCAATGTATCAGTATTGATGATAGCTCAAAACTCAAATGTCAAATCTTAAATCTGAAATGCAAAACCTTAAAACTTATTCATACCCACACATCCCTCCACCCTTCAGTGGAGAGGGAAAGAGGGAAGGTGGTTTTGAGTTTTAAATTGTAGTTTTGACTTTCGCGTTTTGACTTTTGAGTTTATCTTACGAACTATACCCGCTCTCACCGTGCTGCGTGAGGTCAAGACCTGTCACTTCATCTTCAGAAGAAGCCCTGAGCCCCATGGTCCAGTCAAGGACCTTGAGCAGTATCAATGTAACCACAAAGGCATATACCCAGCTCACTGCCACGGCTATGAGCTGCTTCCCAAGTAAAGAAGGGTTGCCAAAAAACAGGCCATTTGCGCCTGCTGAGTTTATAGTTGTCGTTGCAAACAAACCTGTCGCAATTGCACCCCATGTGCCGCCAACGCCATGAACGCCAAACGCATCAAGGGAATCGTCATAGCCAAGGAGCGGCTTAATCAGACTTGCAGCCATGTAACATAATACCCCTGCGCCAACGCCTATTACAATAGAAGACATCGGTCCGACAAAACCTGAGGCGGGAGTTATTGCCACAAGCCCTGCAACTGCGCCGGATGCTGCGCCAAGGACAGTGGGTTTCCCCCTCTGCAACCACTCTGCAAATATCCACGCCAGCGCTGCTGCCGCTGTTGCCGTGTTGGTTACAACAAATGCAGATGTTGCCAATGCGCCTGATGCAACCGCGCTTCCTGCATTAAAGCCGAACCACCCGAACCAGAGAAGCGCTGCGCCCAGCACTGTCATGGGCAGGTTATGCGGCGCCATAATCTCTGTCATATATCCCTTGCGTTTTCCGATAACAAGGGCGGCAGCAAGGGCAGAAACACCTGAGCTTATATGAACAACCGTGCCGCCTGCAAAGTCCAAAGCGCCGAAATTTCTTATCCATCCTCCCACCGCCCATACCCAGTGGCATATAGGGTCATAGACAAGTGTTGCCCACAGTATGGTGAAAACAAAAAAGGTTGAGAACTTCATTCTTTCTGCAAATGCGCCTGTTATCAACGCTGGGGTAATCACCGCAAACATCATCTGGAATATCATAAATGCCTGATGCGGGATTGTGGCTGCATAATCAGGATTAGGTTCAAGACCAACGCCGTTAAGCCCCAGCCACTCCAGACCGCCTATGATTCCACCTTTATCAGGCCCAAATGCGAGGGTGTAGCCCCACAAAACCCACTGAACGCTGATAATTGCAACTATGATAAAACTCTGCATGATTGTGCCGAGCACATTTTTCTTTCTGACCATGCCGCCGTAGAATAGTGCAAGACCCGGCGTCATGAGCATAACCAATGCAGTTGATATCAGAACCCATGCAGTATCGCCGGTATCAATCTTAGGCAGCGCCGGCTCTGCCGCTGCTGCCTGTTCTGCTGCTGGAGCAGGGGCAACCTCTTCTGCTATGACCATGGCAGGTATAACGAGATATGCCACAAGTATCAGTGCTGTTATTATTTTTTTAAACATCTTTTCTATCCTCCTTCTTCTAAAAATTTGAAATTTCAAATTTTACAGGGCATCTTTCCCTTTTTCGCCGGTCCTTATCCTGACAGTTTCTTCTACAGGGGAGACAAATATCTTGCCGTCTCCGATTTTGCCTGTCCTCGCTGCGCCTGTTATGGCCTCCACTACCTTCGGTGCCATTTCCTCGCTTGTAACAACTTCTATCTTCACCTTTGGCAGAAAATCCACGGTATATTCAGCGCCCCTGTAAACCTCTGTATGGCCTTTCTGCCTTCCAAAGCCCTTCACCTCTGTAACGGTCATGCCTTCTATATGGATGTCGTTTAACGCCTTTTTGACTTCATCAAGCTTGAAAGGCTTTATTATTGCCTCAATCTTTTTCATTGGATTCACCTCCTTGATTAGTACCTGTGTCTGATGCCTCGATCTGCGCTCTGTATTTTAAGCCGTCTATTTACCAAATATATTGGTGTCAATATCCACCTGCATCGTAAAGGTATCACCAGGTGTTAAACTGTAGCCTGTTGAAGAACTCTTGTTGTCGTTGAGCTGATCTACATATCCGAATATTACGCTTGTATTCGGCGCAAATTTCCATGCAAAACCATAGCTGAGCGCACCGTAATTGCTGTCTCCACCCATATAATCCACTGCAAGCCAGAGATTTTCTGATATCTCGCTTATAGTCCTCTCCCAGCAAAGGAGGATGCCATTTTCAGCCGACTTGCCATTTTCATCCACCAGAAGTTGCTCGTTTCCAGTATAATATCCGACTGAAAACCTTCCCAGCGGCTCTATGGTCTTGGCTGCCTTAACATAATATATATTGTAATCAGTCCCTGTCTTTGCTGTCTTTTCTGCCCGTGCCTCCCCGCCTGTCTTTGTACCAAGGGAATAAGCGCCAAATGCTATGGCAGGGAACAGATCTCCGAATGCCTTCTCAGGCACGCCAAGCTTTGCATTAAAATAGACAGGATAGGTACCTTCAATATGGTCAAATCCCACTTCAAGCCCTAATTTTTCAAAAGGCAAAACACCTACTGTCAGACCTAAATTTGTTATTGTCCCGGGTCTTACGCCAGCCGGTTTATCAACGGGTATGTATATATCGCTTGTGAGATGAAACACCCCGTAAGACTGAACATCTGTGGATGGTGACCAGATGTGCGTGGACGGCGTTGCAAATGCGCTTCCTCCTGAAAGAATTATTGCTGCTGCCAGTATTGCTGCTACCTTTTTCATTTTCTTTCCTCCTTGTGTTTGTTTTTTAAAAAATAAAGGCACCTTTCCCTTTTCAGGGGAAAGGCGCCTTTGCCTTTGTTTAGAGTTTGGAATTATTAGTTAGTGGTTTTGAGTAATTTAGTAAAATTTTTGACTCCGAACTCAAAACTCCCAACTCCGAACTCTTTTTAATAATAAGGATACACCATTGTATCCTTCTGCTGCTTATAACCTATGCAATCTTAATGCCAAAATCCCTTAACCCGTCTTTTAAGCCATTTTCAGCAATAAAAACCTGCCTTCAATGCAAACACAGGGAAATATCTGCCCAATTTCTAATCAGCAATGCCTATCTATTTGGCGATTGGGCAATCAAATTAAGGAATCTGTTAAAGACAACCTCACCATACCTGTGGACGGTTTCTATATAAGCCGACGTATCTTTTAAAATCTGTTTTGGGTCAATATATGACTTTACAGAAAGCAGTTCCTTATCATTTACATCAATCCATTCCATTACCATCTTTTCTGTTACCTCAAGGTGAAACTGCAGGCCGTATGCATTTTTGCCCACCTTTATTATCTGATGCGGAAATAATTCCGAAAATGCAAGGCATTTGCTGGGGACAGATTTCAAATCTGTCCCCATATCAAATGTATCGCCGTGCCATTGAAAGACTATAAATCTATCCGGCAGGCCGATAAATAGGCTATCCCTCTTGCCTTCGTCAGTAAGCTGCACATCATACCAGCCGATTTCCTTTTTCTTCCCCTTATAAACATCCGCTCCTGCTGCCTTCGCAAGCATCTGCGAGCCGAGGCATATACCGAGAACAGGTATTTCTCCTTTAACAGCGCTCTTTATAAGCGCAATCTCATCCTTTATAAAAGGATAGATTTCCTCCTCATACACGCCCATTGGCCCGCCGAGGACAATAAGGCCGGCATAGCCATGAAGATTTTTTGGTAGACTTTCCCCTCTGAAAACTTTTATAAAATGAGAGCCAATCCCCCTTTGTTTAAGGGTTTTCCCTATTACCCCCAATCCTTCACTCTCTACATGCTGAAGTACAAGAACTCTTGCCATCATCTCCCCCCTTTGTCCATGAAGACAAGAAGTTGAGAACTTAAGAAGATGAGAGGATGAGAAAAAGGCTTTAACCCCTCAACCTCTTATCTCTTAACCTCTCACCCTCTGCCCTTCCCTTCCAGCGCTGTAATAAGTATCTCCGCAATCTCTTTCATAGGTCTTCTTCTGTCCATGCTGATTTTCTGAATCCTCGAAAAAGCATCCTTTTCCGTAAGCCCTTCCTTCGCCATCAGAAGCCCCTTTGCCCTCTCTATCACCTTTCTTGCCTCTATGGTCTGTTTTAAATCCAGATTCTCCTTAAGGACTGCGTGGAATTCGTTGAACCTTGATATGGCAAGCTCTATTGTGGGAAGAAGCTCCTCTTCCCTCAAAGGCTTAATGAGATATGCCATAACGCCTGCCTCCACAGCCCTCTTTACAGTCTCCTCATCTTTTTTGCCTGTCAGGATGATGACAGGGGTAGGCTTGAGCTGGTTTATTGCTGTTACAGCCTCAATACCGTCCATGCCAGGCATCTTGATATCCATGAGGATTGCATCAGGCGACAATTGCTGCATAAGTTCCACCGCCTCAAGACCGCTGTTGCCCTCGCCGATAACCTCGCAGCCGATATCTGTCAGGAGCCCTTTTAACACAGCCCTCTGGTCAGGATTATCATCAATTATGATTAGCTTCCTCTTCATCACATTAAATTGCAATGCAATTATAATGCCAAAAGAAGCAGGCAATGGTAATTGGCTATAGACAATAGGAAAAACCCTATATTCCATAAGCTGTAGCCCATAACCTGTATTTTTTGTGATTTTATATGAAGCAGTGCTGGATAAAAATTGGGCAGACTCTCCTTCCGCCTCATCTATCTTTTCATTTGCAATCGAAATCTCGCGCTCTATTTCATCACGTCTATTGATGGAGGAAGGACATTTTTCTTTTTATGAATTTCGCGCATCCTGTCAACAATGGAAAACAACTTTCCCTGAATCCGTGTTCTTTTTGGCAAGAAATAAATCAGACATCTTTTAGGACATAACAATAAAGCGGCAAGTGGCACAGATTGTCAGGCTTTCTTTCTATCTTTGTGAAGTATATCTTGAGAGCCATGAATAACGGCTAAAACACCTATAGACAACGACATAAATAGTTGCGCATACAGAGCGTCAGAACAAAGCAGACCAAGGCGCGACGAAGGTGAGGAGTGAGGCGTATTTTTAGTATACGCCGCAACGACAAACCGAGAAGCAACGCAGGTATGCAAAGTTATGACGCTCTGTATATTTGGTCTGATTTGATGTGATAGATAATCCGATATGACCCTTCAATGACCTCTCGTATCTGCTCCATTTCGTACTCCGGCACTTTGCGGCCGGATAAGGGAAAATCACCCCAAAATAGACATTGATTTTGGGGGGAACTGGCAAGTTGCCTGACAGACGAGGCAGCGGACAATTTTTACGACGAGCCGTATGTTCACCGATACGGTGAGGAGTAAAAATTGTTCGATAACGAAGTATGGCAGGCAAATCGCCAGTTTGTAAAATAGCGAGGTTTCAATCGCTATTTTACGGAAATCAGCAATTTGTTGTGAACGACCGGTAAGACGATCAACCACCCGAAGGGCATACTCAGATGAGTCTTTTGCAATGTATGCGTAAATAGTGTCGAGATGCCCTTCTGCAGTGTCTGTCCAGTGGACTTTCATTCAGGCAGGCCGTATTTAGCGCGGACTTCTTTCACGTCCTTTGTTTTGCCGGCCAAACTGTCCGCCAGTCCCCTCTCAATTACCTCACGCACGTAAATTTCATGCATCAGATCATCCCATGTGGCATTTTCAGGCATTCGGTCAATAAGTTTATGTGCCTGTTCTTTCTGCAATAGAGTTGTCATTTGTTTTGTCTCCTATGTTCGGTAGATTACCAGAAGAATGAGGTAAAATCAATCGTTTCGACCTAACCATGCCCAGACGATAATGGTCGCTAACCCTATTTTATTGATGATAGACGGTTGCAGTTGGCGTTATCAATTAAAGAGAACCGTCCCCTTTATTCGTCAGAACCACTGTTCAATATTTGGAATATCTTGACATTCAAATAGGTGGATATAGAACATGCTTGCTTTTTAGCCAAAATATGGCTATAATTACCCCATATTTTAACCAAGTAATGGCTAAGAGGTGATAAAATGCGCCGGGATATCGAAAAAGAACTAATTTCATGGAAATCGCAAAAAGAACGGTATCCGCTAATAATCAGGGGCGCCAGACAGGTAGGCAAAAGTTATCTTGTTGAGACATTCGGGAAGGACCACTTTCAAAACACTGTTGTGGTTAATCTTGAATTACAGCCTCAGTTAAAAGAGTGTTTCAAAACCCTTGTCCCCTCTGAAATAATCAACAAACTTCAACTGCTCCTTGGCGTGCAGATTAAAGAAGATAATACCCTTTTATTTCTTGATGAGATACAGGAATGTCCGCAGGCAATAATGTCTCTCAGATATTTTAAGGAGAAAATGCCTAAGCTGCCTGTTATAGCCGCCGGCTCTCTTCTTGAGTTTGCCATGAGAAGCCCTGACTTTAAGATGCCTGTCGGAAGGGTCCACTTCCTCTATTTAGAGCCATTGTCTTTTTCTGAATATCTTGATGCCGCAGGCAGCCAAAATTTAAGACAATTCCTTTCAGAGGTTAAATTAGCTGATTCAATAGACGATGTTATCCATAAAAGACTTCTTGAATTGCTTCGCACATACATCATTGTAGGCGGAATGCCTGCAGCGCTGAATGAATACATACTTAGCAAGGATTTGATGAACTGCCAGAGGGTGCAGACAGGGCTTTTACAGACATACAGGAGCGACTTTGGAAAATATGCAAAGATCTCCCAGCACAAATATCTGCAAAAGGTATTTGATTCAGCGCCGCGCCTTGTAGGGCAAAGGATAAAATATTCAAGCATTGATGCGGATACCCGTTCAAGGGACCTGAAAAACGCCCTGAACCTGCTTGTCCTCGCCGGGATAATTAAACCAATATATTTAACAAAGGCCTCAGGGCTTCCGCTTGGGGCGCAGATAAATGAACAGAAATTCAAATTGAATTTTCTTGATGTTGGGCTGATGCAGAATTCCTGCGGTTTGCAGGGGCGGTTGAGCGTTGAAGAGGATTTTATGCAAATAAATGCAGGCGCTGTGGCTGAGCAATTTGTTGGACAGGAATTGGCTGCATATTCTGATAAACATCAGCAAGCCAGCCTCTATTTTTGGGTAAGGGAGAAAAAAGGCAGCATGGCAGAGGTGGATTATGTCATAAACATCGGCTCAAATATTTTCCCTATAGAGGTGAAATCAGGCAAAGAAGGCAGGCTTAAATCATTAAGGATGTTTATTGAGGAGAAGAAAGCAAGGTTAGGAATACGAATTTCGCAGGATAAATTGTCTTATTATGACAAGATACTCTCTATCCCTCTTTATATGATTGAGCAGATGCCGAGAATAGTGAAAAGTTCATTCGGAAATTAACGATGGCATAAGAAAGAAGGAATAAGGGGAGGAATGCCCCCTCTCTTAGATTAAGAGGGGGAAGGGGGAAGTTGCTAACAGGAGAAACTATGAGCCGTATACATGTATGCCTTGTGTCGGAGCAGCCTGGACGGCAGCAAAATATTCCTTTCTTTTTCTTCCACGGATACCGCTGAAATCGAGAGACGGCAGCCCTGCCTGCAAAACCATCAGTGTTGCCAACAGCCGGGCAACCCTTCCGTTGCCTTCGCGAAACGGATGTATCAATACCAATTCGGTATGTACTACGGCAATGGCTCTGATAATCTCTTCAGTGGACCGGAAAAGACAAGGTGTAAATTTACGAAGTGGTCCTTTCTCAAAATCAACCATTAATTTTGGAATCGCTCTTGCGGCGGCAAAATGGAAATCGCCTTTGCTGGTGTTCACATTTCGATATCGTCCAGCCCACGCATAAATACGACCTAACCAGATTTTATGAATCTTACATATGTCAGCAGCAGTAAATTTATGAGCTCTGTCATACATACGGGTCAATTTCTCCAAAACCTTTAACTGCTCCACTGCCTCGACTTTATCCATCTCGCGCTTACGTTTTATCCCCAGCAGATTTCTTAGCACGCATCTATGAGAACCGGGCTCAAACTGATTTTCAATCAAACCTGATATGCGTATTTCCCTACCTTTTTCATGTAATCCTCATGCGGCCTGAATTTTCTCACAAATAATCCACTTCCAATGACCTTCCTCTGTTATCCCGTGAAGTCCACAGACAATATCATCTATTTTTTCAGACGAACTTTCCCTGAATCCGTGTTTTTTGTGCCAAGAAATAAATCAGACCTCTTTTCACCACAAAATTACTCAACAATCCACGCACCGATAAACTGTAGTATCAAACCAAATCCTAAAAAATAAAACCCCATAATTCAATTTTAGCCTGATCAATAATTGTCTTCTTAATAAGAAAGGAAGCTCGTGCTAAATCTTTCCACGTTGCATTTGTTTCATTAGTAGCTTTTATTTCTTCTGCTTTCCTTTTACTTCTAAGTGCAGTTACTACAAGAATAGCTGCGCCGATGAATTCTAAAAATATACCAATCTGCCCAATCCACAGCCATAATACTGACATAATAGTATCTCCTTTTTCTACTCTTTAAAGCATCCGCCTTTGAACACTTCTTGGAACTTTTTATGGGGATGCCTTACTCAATTCAAAGCAAATCAGCTTTTTTAAATCAATTTTATCTTGTGGTGGGCGCAGCCCACCCTACGCGGCTACTTACTTCTTCCCCGTTTGTGGCTGCTTTTCTGGTGGTTTTACAGGCGGCTTGGGTGGCACAAATCCCCTATTATTATCATTTTCAGACGGTTTCACAGGTAGCTTTGGTGGCACATAGCCCTCATTAATTTTCTTTTGTTCCATATACGTATCACCTCCTTATGGTAAATTAAAAATACTAAAAATAACAAGAAAGATAACTCCTATGATAAAGAAGCCTATTGAAAAATAATTAAGCCACTTAGTCCATGAAGCAGCTGTATTACTTCTATTACTACTTTTCTCCATTATATCGTCATCTAAAATCTCTCTGTACCTTCTGCACGCAGCTTGACTCGTAAGAAATGAAATTAATGTGGAAAGAAGGCTTAGGCAAAATAATATCCATGCTGATACAAGAAAACTTTTGCTACATGATTTGGGAGAAGGGGCAATCTTATTTATAAAAGCAATAGACAATCCGAGCGCCCCAGCAGCCAAAGTTAGTATGGCTTTATCAAATTGCTGTGCGGTATCTCGTTCAGCTGATATTGATTGTTTCCTTTCCTCCAAATAAGTCTGATATTTTTCTTGGCTATTATTCTCCATATAATTATTCCTTTCCTTCAATAATTTTCTTCTCTTCCTCCGTCACCCCATAAAGCCCATAAACAATATCGTCTATCTTCTCATCAGTAACTGCAATCTCCCTTTCCACCTTTTACACTTATCTTCTTTTTATTAGAACAACCGTCCCATTTTTCCCTTTAAAATAAACCCCATTTTTACCTATTTTCAAGTTCTGCTGGAATGTTTTTAAGAAGATTGATGATTCTATCCCCCTCATTCCAAAATGCTTTGAATGAGAGGCCACCATCTAACACCAGCCGATGCCTTTGGATTGCCTTCAATGATTTTATTACCTGATTTAGTGTATCTGGTAATTTGTCATTTCCATCAGGTATTTGTGCACGCAAATCAAGGATATCTGAGCAAGCTCTATCGAGAATATATTTGCCATCCTCAATATTGTATGGTTGACTGTCTCGTTCCGCATTCCATTCTGCTTCCAATCGTCTAACAAATGATTCAAATTCCGTTTTAAGAAGCCTTCTGTTAGTCTGTTGTTGGGCTTGAAGATAAGACTCACTCTCTATTTCTACCTTTCCCTGCGTATTGTGAAGTTTATTAATGTTCGAGGTGATATGGTGATGTAGTTTTTCTCTAAGTTCACCTATGCTTTCATATTCATGAAATAAACCTTCTTTTTTACATTTCTGCTTGAAATCCAAGAGACGCTTATATTGACCGGGGTCTACACTTTCAGGAACTACTGGTATTGATGAAAAATAAAGGAGTACCGGCTTACCAGTTCTTATAAACTCCTGAATTTCCTCAACTGTACCAGATTCCGCTGTACCTGTGCTTGTCCCAAGTCTGGTCCAAAGAGTACCAATCAGGATGTCACAATTTTGCACCAATTGTTTGTTGATAATTGCTTGAGGTCTATCACCCATCTCAGGAGTAGCATGCGTTTCCCACAAAACAGGCTCAATTATGATACCGGTGTTTAGAGAATTTATAGCATTCCATCGGTGAATGACTTCTGGGATGGCTTTTCGTTCCTGTACAACATCTGATGGTGAAGCAATCAGTATTCTATAAATTATTCCTTTTTGTGGCATATTACTCCTTTCCGGTTTTTCCACCAATCTTGCCCATAAACGAAATACTTCACTTTTTATACCAAATCGGGGGGAAGCTCACACTATTGTCTGATAGATAAAGTTGTGACTTTTACAGCGACTATTTCCCCTCAATCACCTTCCTCTCCCCCTCCGTTATCTCATAAAGCCCATAAACAATCTCATCTATCTTTTCATCCATAACCGCAATCTCCCTTTCCACCTTTTCCCGCTCTGATGATGGTGGCAGAGTATTTTTCTTTTTGTGCAAATCAAGCATACGGTCAACGAGGGAGACGAGTTTGTCATGCTGCCCCTTGTCAGTCTTAGGGACTGGCAGTTGCAGAATGTCACGGATCATAATTTGTGGAAAGGTATCCTCGGCTGAGATTTGAAACTTTTTTCTAAAATACCAACCAATAAATCGTGAGTTGAGAATACCAAGCAGGTAGCTATAACTCATGTGGTTTTCTGGTTTTATTTTTAGTACATGTAATAGAGTATTGCAGTATGATGTTTTAGGTATATAGGTCGCAATGAGGGTTTGCCCTATAATCTTACGTATTAGAATCTTTTCACCAATAAAATTCTCTGGATTGCGTGGAGCAGCAAGCCAAGGGCCATAGTTTAACCAATTATTTTCACGCCATAAAAGAGTATAGCGTCCTATATGTTTCCCATCAAAAAATGGCTGGAAGTCTTTATTTTCTTTTGTACTGGAGGTAAAGGGTTTTGTATCTCGTATTTTCTCTGTCTGCGGTGAGTCCCCTTTCCCCACTTCATAAACTTTTACCCCTGAAAACATCTCAGCAAAGCTTGCCACCTGTTTACATTGACTGTCAATGCGGCTGATAATAAGATTCTCAGCATTATTGCTGCTAATGTTAAAGGCATTTTGTTCATGCCAAATTTTGGTCGAAAGATAAAACTCCTGTTCGGCCTCGTCAAGCGTAGAAATAATAGCTTTTTTGCTGAAATAGCGTATTCTTACATCTGTTTTGTGAAATATTTTTGCCGAGGATGCCTTCTCTGTAAATAACAGGGTAGTGTCTACTGTTGCTCCAGAAAAAACCTTAGACGGCAAGGACACAATCTCTTTCATACGGCTGTTCTTCAGCAAAAGAGTGCGCAGAGATTGTGTGAATCTTAAATTCAAATAGGTGTCTGGAGTGATAAAGCCCAACAGTCCGCCGACCTTAAGAACTCTGAGCCCTTGTTCAATAAAAAGCAAATAGCTCTCTCCTCTCCAAATAGATGTTGTGAAATTATTTTTCAGATAATCCAAGACAGCTTGAGAGAACTCTGCCCCATACGGCGGATTTCCGATGACACAATCAAATCCGCCGTTTTCCATTATTTCCCCGAAGCCTGCTGTTTTTGAATTCCAGTCAAAGGGGTTGATGCGGGATTTGAGTTCATCTGGTGTTGTAGGGGAGACCCTTGTGGTCTCCCGTCGGGAGGGGACAAGCCCCTCCCCTACATTCTTGAATAAGTTGCCCTGTTCAAAAAAATCATACCCAATCAAACTATTCCCGCATTTGATGTTGTAGGTCAGGCTTGGTAGGAGCGCCTGTTTCTTTGGCAATAGACTCCTCTCGCCCTCAAGCGCCTTGAGATACAAACTCATCATGGTTATCTCAACTGCCTGCGGGTCTATGTCAACGCCGAAGATGTTGTTCTTTAAAATCCTTGCCTTTGCGCGTAAAGGCAGAGACAAATCATCAGGTCTTACCTTTTGATAGAAGTCAAAGGTAATGGTCTGCGCTTCTTTAGGATGCTTTCTGTAATATTCAAGGTGATAATCAAGGAGATACTGATATGCGCCGAGTAAAAACGAGCCTGAGCCGCAGGCAGGGTCAAGGATTTTGATTTTTTCTATCTGCTTTGGCGTCTTGCCCTCAATGAGTTTACCGACCGTGTTTTTGACAATGTAGTCAACAATATATTTCGGCGTGTAATATACGCCGCCTGCCTTTCTTACCTCCGGCTTTTCCTCAACCTTAACCCTCTGTGGCGTTACCCTGATTGTGCTTCCGAGATACCGCTCATAGATGCTGCCTAAGAGTTCTACGCCTATTACATCAAACCTGTATCTGCATTTTGGAAAGTATAGGTTCTCAATGATTTCAGCCAGGAGATTTGAATCAACATCTATTGTTTCGCAGGCATGGGGCTTGAATATGTCGCCGTTTAAGTCTGCATTGACCTCATAAAATAAATCCTTGAGGTGGGTTAAAAGAGGCTTTCTTCTGCCCTCATGCCTCCATACCTCAACAATTTCCTGAAGCTCGCGGGGGTCTCTGATTTTTCTGTCTTCAGCAATGCGGATGAAGATGATTCTATCAAGGAGTTTTTGAACAACATCGTTTAAGAGATTTACATCTAATTTCTGGACCGAGGCAACCATGTTGCCGTCTGTTTTTACGCCGACATGGTCGGCTTGCTCCATATCAGAATTTCTTTTGTAAATGTCCTTTGCAAGCCCTTCCCTCCACTGCGTCATGTCCTCAAGAAATGCCCTGTCAACAGGGATGCGGAGCCGCTTGCTCTTAACATCCTTTGGCAGAAGCCTTTCAAGCGAACCTTTTTCAACCTCTTCTTTTGAAAGTTGATAGAGTTTATCTATGTTTTTGAGATAATCGGTATATTTAAAATCAAAGATAAGCCCTTCGTTTGGGAATTTGGGATTGGGCTTTAAAGATGCGTCAAAGAGTTTGAATTCTTCAAAGTCGGTGAGTAGGACAAAATAGACCTCTTTGGTGCTCCACGCATAGGTCTTTGCCTGAAGGATATGATTGACATTGTCCAGCGCAACGGATGGGGCTTTTGCCTCAACAAAAAATTTGGTGGTGCCGTCTATACGGAAATTATAATCAGGCCTTCCTGATGTTTCGCCTTTTTCAAGGATAACCTCTCTGTCAAACGGCGAAAGGCCTTTTTTATTTTCAATGTCCCAGCCGAGCGCCTCGAATAAAGGGTCAATAAAATCCTGCCTTACCTGCGCCTCAAGATATTCTTTGGAAAGGTAGTGGTGTTTGTCCTTTTCAAATTTCCGGACAAAGGAAAGGAGTTTTTCTTGAAAGGCTTCTTTGGTCAAGCAAGCTCCGACGAAAAAGATGCGCTTTTTATCATTTATTCTTTTGCTGTATTTACCGGAACTGTCAGCTTTAAGCTTCTCACCGTAAAATAGCGATTAAACGCCTCGCTATGTTACAAACTTGCGATTTGCCTGCCATACTTCGTTGTCGGCGCATTTTTTCTCCTCACCGTATTGATGAACATACGGCTCGTTGCAAAAATGGCCTCCGCCTCGTCTGGCAGGCAACTTGCCAGTTTCCCCAAAAATCAATGTCTATTTTTGGGTTCTCAAATCTATGTCGCAGGCGGGACTTTCAAATCATTAACACATGAAAAGTGTCAGGCCTTGACAGGATGATGGAAAATTGTCATTTTGAGTCCGCCAACGGCTGATGAAGAATCTCGTTTTATAACTCATTGGAACAATTAGATTCTTCACTTCGCTTCCCCTCTGCAAAGTTTCTCGTACAACTCCACATATCTCTTAGCAGACCTTTCCCATGAAAAATCCTGCTGCATTGCCTTCTGAACAAGCTTTTTCCATTCTTTCTTGTTAGAAAATATTTTAACAGCCTCTTTTATCTTCGTGAGCAATGCATGGCTGGAATATTCATTAAACTTAAAACCGTTCCCTTCCCCTGTGCTTGAGTCTTGAGTCTTGAGTCTTGAGTCTTGAGTATAGTCCTGAATCGTATCATCAAGCCCGCCTGTTGCCCTGACAATGGGTATGGTTCCATATTTCAGGCTGTATATCTGGTTTAAACCACAAGGCTCATATTTGGATGGCATGAGGAACATATCGCTTCCCGCCTCTATCTTGTGGGCAATCTTGTTGTCAAAGGTAATTTTCACACCAAGTTTTTTTGGATATTTTTTTGCAAGTTCTGCAAACAGGTCGTGGTATTTCTTCTCGCCTGTGCCGAGAACAACTATACCAATATTCATTGACATCAGCTCTTCCATTGCCTGAGAGAGTATGTCAAAACCCTTCTGGTCTGCAAGCCTTGATATTATGCCGATAACAGGCGCATCGTCCGATAGATTAAGATTATATTCCTTTAAAAGGTCTTTCCTGCACTCTGCCTTGCCGTTTAAATCCTTATAATCATATTTTGCAATGATAAATTTGTCCTTCTCAGGACTCCAGTCATCATAATCAACGCCGTTCAATACACCAAAGAGTTTTTCTTTTCTTGAATCCAGCACACCTTCAAGACCATAGCCAAATTCAGCCGTCCGAATCTCCTTGCTATATTTTTCACTCACTGTTGTAACAATATCTGAAAATACTATGCCGGCCTTCAGGAGATTCATGCTCCCCCAAAACTCAATACCATCCGGCGTAAAAACCTCCTGAGGAAGACCTGTTAATGGAAAATGGGATGCTGGAAATAGTCCCTGATAGGCAATATTATGGATTGTAAATATGGTTTTTGCATTTGCAAAGAATAGATCATTTTTATAAATGGTCTTGAGATATGTGGGGATAAGCCCTGTCTGCCAGTCATGGCAGTGGATGATGTCAGGTTGAAAATCAAGTTTTTTGACTGCCTCAATTATTCCCCGTGAAAATAAGATAAACCTTTCTGCATTGTCAAAATAGTCGTCTTCCGGCATTGTGTAAAGATACTTTCTATCATAGTATTCATCCCGTTTTAAAAAATATGCAGGTATGCCATTGGCTGAACCTTGAAACACAGGTACGCTTATCTCTCTAAAACCCATCGGCACCGAGACCCGAATGCCCGTGTCTTTGATTTCATTTTTTTCTCCTGACTGCTGACTGCTGACTGCTGACTCCTGTATTTGCCTGTAAAGCGGCATTATAATCCTTACATCACAGCCGAGGGTTTTCAATGCCTTTGGCAGACTCCCTGTCACATCCGCCAATCCTCCTGTCTTTGCAAACGGTATTGCCTCTGGTGTTGCGATAAGGATTTTAATGGGTTTCATAGCACCCTCCATGTCAGCAATTATACCCAATATATTTTGCAATGCAACTTTGCCAGATGATTACCCTTTAGAAATCTCAAAATCCCTCTTCACCATCTTCATCGCCTCTTTATCCATAATCAGCTCAAGCGCTGTCAATGCCAGAGTCTTTGCACCTTCCATAATGGCATTTTTGCCGTCCTCTGTAATTGTAGCATCCGCAAATTCCCTTGTATGGATATTGATTCCTCTCCTCAGCAAGATATGCGGATGAATTGTTGGCAGAACCTGAGACACATTGCCGATGTCAGAAGAACCGGCATTTTTATCCATAGGAAAATCATCCTCTTTAAGGCCAAGAAATTCCATCTGCCTTCTGTATAT
>Ga0209431_10001603_pt1 | contig 18713 bp, 18 predicted proteins | sample RifCSP13_3_FD_184021 | JGI IMG/M metagenome (GOLD analysis project Ga0209431, IMG submission 184021) | Soil microbial communities from Rifle, Colorado - Rifle CSP2_sed 13_3 (SPAdes) (version 2) | ecosystem: Environmental > Terrestrial > Deep subsurface > Rock core/Sediment | place: Rifle...
CCGAAGGCGGCGCACCAGGCCGAGCCCGGTGTGGGCATCGGTGGCCTCGCCAACGATGACGCAGCTCAGGCTCCTGAGCCCCTCGACCAGCGCGGCCCTGGAGCTCGTGCTGTCATCGACGATGAGTACCCGCCGTGCTTTCATCTTCCTTCACGTGAAGTTCCCCGCCCGGTTGGAGCAATAGAGTATTTGCTCCAAAGTAAACGCATTTCGTGCGTTTACTTTAGATGTCGAAGTACAATGCGAACTCCCAGGGATGGGGCCGCAGCCGGATGGCGTCGACTTCATTCTTCCGCTTGTAGTCGATCCAGGTCTCGATCAGGTCCGGGGTGAAGACGTCCCCCTTCAGGAGGAACTTATGGTCCTCCTCCAGGGCGTCCAGGACCCGTTCCAGGCTTCCCGGGAGCTGCTTCACCTTGGCGGCCTCCTCCGGCTCCAACTCGTACAGGTCCTTGTCGATCGGCTTCCCCGGGTCGATCTTGTTCTGAATTCCGTCCAGGCCCGCCATCAGCATCGCGGCGAAGCAGAGGTAGGGGTTGCAGGAGGGATCCGGCGTCCGGAACTCGACCCGCTTGGCCTTCTCGCTTCGGCTGTAGACCGGGATCCGGGCGCAGGCACTCCGGTTCCGCTGGCTGTAGACGAGATTGATCGGCGCCTCGTAGCCGGGCACCAGCCGTCGGTAGCTGTTGGTGGTCGGGGCGATCAAGGCACACAGCGCCTCGGCGTGCTTGAGGAGCCCTCCGATGTAGTGGAGGGCCGTCTTGGAGACATCGCCGTAGCCTCCCAGTTCGAAGAAGAGGTTCTTGCCCTTCTTCCAGAGGCTCTGGTGCACGTGCATCCCCGAGCCATTGTCCATGAAGAGCGGCTTGGGCATGAAGGTCACCGTCTTGCCCCACTTCTTTGCCACGTTTTTGGTACAGTACTTGTACCACATGACGTTATCCCCCATCCGGGTCAGGGTACCGAAGCGCATGTCGATCTCCGCCTGCCCGGCGGTCCCCACCTCGTGGTGGTGGACCTCGCACTTCACTCCCACGCTCTCCAGGGCCAAGACCATCTCACTCCGGATGTCCTGCTGCTTGTCCATGGGGGGCACCGGGAAGTACCCCTGCTTGAAGCGGGGCTTGTAGCCCAGGTTTGGCCGCTCCGGCGTCCCCACCTTGCCGGAGTTCCAAAACCCTTCCTCGGAGTCGATATGGTAGGACCCGTGGTTGTAACCCTGGTCGAAGCGGATGTCGTCGAAGATGAAAAACTCGAGCTCGGGCCCGAAATAGCTGGTGTCGCCGACTCCCGTCTGCTTGAGATAGGCCTCGGCCTTCTGGGCGACGTAGCGGGGATCTCGGGTGTAGGGCTGCCCGGTCACCGGATCCTTGACGTTGCAAATGAGGACAAGGGTCGGGATCGAGAGACAGGGATCCATGGCGGCGGTCGCCGGATCGGGCACCAGGAGCATGTCGGATTCGTGGATGTGCTGAAAGCCCCGGATCGAGGAGCCGTCAAACCCGATGCCTTCCTCGAAGAGGCCTTCGTTCATCTCTGCCGTGGAGAGCGAGAAGTGCTGCCAGAGCCCGGGCAGGTCGATAAACCGGAGATCGACGATCTTTGCCCCTTTTTCCTTCGCGAGCTTGATGACTTCCTTCGGAGTCATTCTCTCCCTCCTCTGCGCGTTGGCCCGTGCAGGGCCGCGGTTGTTGAAGAGGCCACCGTCGGGATGGTTACGGGCTCTCCAGGGCGTAGGCGCTCTCGCTATGCTGGGAGAGGTCGAGCCCTTGGATTTCCTCTTGCTCCGAGACCCGGAGTCCCATCGTCGCGTCAAGGAGCTTCAATATGATCGCAGTGCCGGCGAAGGCCAAGACCCACGTGGCCACGACGGCGATGAGCTGGGCCTTCATCTGGCCAGGGTTGCCGTAGAAGAGCCCGTCCGCGCCCGCCGCGTTGATGGCCTTCGACGCGAAAAGGCCCGTGGCCAGCGCCCCCCAGGTCCCGCCGACGCCGTGGACCCCCACCACGTCCAGGGAATCATCGTAGCCGAGCTTCGTCTTGAGGTTACAGGCCGTGTAGCATAAGAACCCCGCCCCCGCCCCGATGATGATCGAGGGGATGGGGCCGACGAAACCGGAGGCCGGGGTGATGGCGACGAGCCCTGCCACCGCGCCGCTGGCCGCTCCGAGGATCGTCGGGTGCCCCCGGGTGATCCACTCGGTGAACATCCAGGCGAGGGCGGCGGAGGCGGTTGCGGTGTGGGTGACGACAAAGGCGCTGGTGGCTAGGCCTCCAGCCCCCAGGGCGCTTCCCGCGTTGAATCCAAACCACCCGACCCACAGCAGCGAGGCCCCGATCACGGTGAAGGGGAGGTTGTGGGGGGGCATCGGTTCACGACCGTAGCCGCGGCGCTTGCCGATGATGAGGGCGGCGGCGAGCGCCGAGACCCCCGAGCTGATGTGCACCACCGTCCCCCCGGCGAAATCGAGCGCCCCCAGCTCCCGGAGCCACCCCTTCACGCCCCACACCCAATGGGCCAGCGGATCGTAGATAAAGGTGGCCCACAGCAGCATGAAGGTCAGGAAGGTGCTGAACTTCATCCGCTCGGCGAAGGCCCCGGTGATCAGGGCGGGCGTGATAATGGCGAACATGAGCTGGTAAATCATGAACGCCTGGTGGGGAATCGTCGCGGAGTAGTCCGGATAGGGCTCCAGGCCCACCCCCGTCAGCCCGATCCAGTCCAGCCCACCGATCAACCCCGCCTTATCCGGTCCGAAGGCGAGGCTGTAGCCCCAAAGGACCCACTGGACACTGATCAGGGCCGCCAGGATGAAGCTGTGCATGATGGTGCCGAGGGCGTTCTTCCTCCGAACCAACCCGCCGTAGAAGAGAAAGAGGCCGGGGATGGTCATCATCAGCACCAGGGCCGAAGAGGTCAGCATCCACGCCGTGTCTCCAGAATCGATCTTGGGAGGCGGGGGAGCAGCCGCTGGAGCCTGTTGGGCAAAGGCGGCCCAGGGGACGACAAGGGTTGCAGCCCACAGAAGCACGGAAATAAGGAAGCAGAGCCGTACTTTTCTCGACACCGTTGTCCCTCCTTTTCGGACTTCGCTGGCCGTTGGAGGCGATACCCTCCGAACGAGAAGCACCAACTTATCTTCACGGCAAGCATCCGGCATGCCAGCGCGACTGGAAGGTGTAAGTCATTGGTCTTGCTGTTTTGGACCCACGGCGATCTCGAAGCGCCCGCCTAAAAAGAGGGCAGGAAAGCGACTATGGAAGAGCGGATGCCCACGCCATGGGCAATTCGCCCTTTCCCTTGACAGGGTGGGGCACAGGAGATAAGGTGGCCGGTGACGGCGGGGATCGCAGGTGTGGTCCCCGTATATTTTTTCGGGGGGCAGTGCGTGCGGGTCGCCTGGGTCGCTCCGGAGATGATGCCCTATGCCAAGACGGGAGGGTTGGGCGATGTGGCCGGCGCCCTGCCGGTCGTCCTGGCGGGGCTCGGGCACGAGATCGTCTCCTGTCTCCCGAGGTACCGGGCGATCAATCCCGGCGCGCACGCCCTCACGCCCCTCGCGGAGGACATCCGCGTCCCGGTGGGCGCCAGAGGTGAATCGGGACGCTTGTGGGAAGGGCGGAGCAACGGCGTCCGCGTCCTCCTGCTCGAGCACGCAGGTTTTTACGGGCGCGATGCGCTCTACCAGGAGAAGGGCCGGGATTATCCCGATAATGCCGAGCGCTTCATCTTCTTCTGCCGCGGCGTGCTGGAGGCCCTGCGCGCGCTCGCCTGGAAGCCCGACGTGATCCATTGCCACGATTGGCAGAGCGGTCTCGTGCCGGCGTACCTCAAGACCGTGCACGGCGCGGATCCGTTCTTTGCCGACGTCGCCAGCCTCTTCACGGTCCACAACCTGGGGTACCAGGGCCTCTTTCCCCCCGAGACGTTTTCCCTCACCGGCCTGCCGGGTCACCTGTTCACCCCCGCCGGGATCGAGTTTTGGGGCAAGGTGAATTTCCTCAAGGCCGGGCTCGTTTGCGCCGACCTGTTGAACACCGTGAGTCCCGCGTACAGCCGGGAAATCCAGACCCCGGAGTTCGGCCACGGTCTCGATCCGCTGCTGCGGCACAGGGCGGCCGACATGTACGGCGTGCTCAACGGCGTGGACTACTCCGAGTGGAATCCCCGCAGCGATACCCATCTCGTGGCGCACTATTCCGCAGAGGATCTCGGGGGCAAGGCGGCGTGCAAGCGCGACGTGCAGGTGGTGGTGGGTCTGCCGCCGCGGGCCGACGTCCCCCTCCTGGCGGTGATCTCGCGGCTCGCGCACCAGAAGGGGATCGACCTCATCGCCGCCATCGCCGGAGCGCTCTTCCGGATGGATCTCCAGATGGTGGTGCTCGGGACGGGAGAGGCGGATCTCGAGCGGGACATCGGGAGGCTGCAGGAGGAATATCCGGACAAGTGCGCCGTGCGCATCGGATTCGATCTCGCCCTGAGCCACAAGATCCAGGCCGGGGCCGACATCCTGCTGATGCCGTCCCGGTACGAGCCGTGTGGCCTGAATCAGATGTACAGCCTCGCGTACGGCACCGTTCCCATCGTGTCGGCCACCGGGGGGTTTACCGACACCATCGTCCCCTTCGATCCCTCCTCGGGCACCGGGAATGGATTTCTCTTCGCGCGGACCGACGCCGGGGATTTGCTCCGCACCGTCCGTCGGGCGGTCCGCCTGTTTCGTGATCGGGATCGCTGGATGCGCCTCGTGCAGAACGGCATGGCGGCCGATTTCTCCTGGGAGCGCCCCGCCAAGGAGTACGAGCGGCTGTACCGGCTTGCCGTCGAACGCCGCCGCACTGCGTGAGAAGTGAGAGGTGAGAGGTGAGAAGTGAGAGGTGAGAGGTAAGAAGTGAGAAGTGAGAAGTGAGAGGTGAGATCGGAGGTAAGAAGTGAGAAGTGAGAAGTGAGAAGGGCCGATGAACTATTGACCATTGACTATTGACGAATCACCCGCGTGCGAGCGGGAGGATGGGGTGACAGACGGGAAGGCACTGCAAAGCGGGGAGGTGAGGCGCGAGGTCCTCCGCCTGGCGCTGCCGGTGACCGCCTCCAACCTGCTGCACCGGATGGTCACCGCCGTCGATATCTTCCTGGTGGGGGGGCTCGGTGCGCCGGCGGTGGCGGCCGTTGGGCTGGGCCAGCTCCTCGTTTTCATCAGCATGACGGTGGTGTGGGGGCTGAGCACCGGGACCATGGTTGCGGTGGCGCAGCGGTGGGGCGCGGGGCGGCAGGGTGAGGCGGGACGCATCGCGATCCACGGGCTCGTCGCGACGCTGATCCTGACCGTTCCCCTCGCGGGTGCCGGGATGGCGTGGGCGGAGGACGCCGCCCGCCTCATGGGGGCGACGCCCGCGGTCCAGTCCCTGGTGGACGCGTACTGCCGGTGGGTCTTTTTGGTCTTTCCGGCGACGGCCGTCGTCCACGTCCTCACCTCTACCATGCACGGGGCCGGCGATACCCGGACCCCGATGTGGACCTACCTGATCCTGAACCTCGTGCACGTGACGGTCGCGGTCCCCCTGATCTACGGCTTCCTCCATCTCCCCGCGCTCGGGGTGGAGGGGGCGGCCATCGCGGTGGCGTCCACCGAAGTATTGGGCGTTCTCCTGCTCTGGTGGCAGGGATCGCGACGAGGGTATGTCGTCGTCGGCGGGTGGGACATGGCCTGCCTGCGTCCGGTGCTGCAGATCGGCTGGCCCGTCGCCGTCGATCGCCTGATGTGGCAGGCAGGCCAGGTGCTCTACGCCAAGATCCTGCTCCTGTACGGCACGGCCGCGTTCGCCACGCACCAGCTCGGGGTCAACATCGAGTCCCTCTCCTTCCTGCCGGGGCTCGCCCTCGGGGTGGCGGCGGCGACGGTGGTCGGGCAGAGCATGGGCGGAGGCAATCTCGTGCGGGCGCGCCTGGGCATGGTCGAGGCCAACCGGATCGGCGTCCTGTTCATGGGAGGGATGGGGCTCCTCTTCTTCCTCTTTCCGGGGCCGCTCCTGCAGATCTTCACGTCCGATGGCGAGGTGGTTCGGCTCGGCGAGATCTTCCTGCGGATCGCCGCCGTCAGCCAGATTCCCCTCGCGGTGACGCTGGCCCTTCAGGGGGCGCTTCGGGGCGCCGGCGATACCGCGTACATCCTCGGGGTGACCGTCCTCGGCATCTGGGGGGTCCGGATCCCCCTCGCGGCGGCTGCGGCATGGTGGGAATTCGGGGTGGCCTACGTCTGGTGGGCATTTCTGTTAGACTGGGTGGCACGCATGTTGCTGCTACAGCGGCGCTGCCGGTCGGTCCACTGGGAGCGCAAGGGGCCGGAGATCACGGCGCTCGGCGTTGCGCCGGTCCCCGGCAATGGCTGACGCGGAGGGACGGTGCGAATCCTGATTGCGGGTGGCTACGGCGTCTTCGGTCGGCTCCTGGCCCAGGAGCTTCTGGCGTCACTGCCGGTGCAGGTCGTCATCGCCGGGCGGGACATCCGCCGGGCCACCCGTGCGGCCGGCGCGCTCGGCGCCGGCGCCGAACCACTGGCGCTGGACCTGCAGGACCTGGCGTCCGTCGCCAGTGCGGCCACCGGGTGCTTCGCCGTCGTCTGCGCCGCCGGTCCCTTTCAGGGCCTCCCCCTCGGGCTGCCGGCGACGGTGGCGCGGGAGGGGGTGCACTGGTTGGACATCAGCGACCATGCGGGCTGGGTGCTTCCGCTCTTGGCCGACACCGCGCTGCACCGACAGGCGGCTGCGGCCGATGCCGTCGTCATCCCGGGACTGTCGACGGTCCCGGCGCTGTCGGGGGCGCTCGTCCGCTGGGCACGGGGGAAGGTGGCGTCTCCCCGGCGGGCGCGGGTGACGCTGTTCATCGGCAACCGGAGCGCCAAGGGGACCGCATCCATCGCGAGCGCGCTGTGGTCGCGATGGCACGATCCCGTCCGGGTCGAGCTGCCCGTCGGAGACCGCGTGGCCTTCCGCTCGCACATTCCCGCCGTCACCCGAATGGATGATCGACGGCGGCTGGCGGTCGAGTTCCGCGTGGCGCTCGAATGGCGCATCGTCCAGGAGTTCGTCTCGATCGCACAATACTTCTCACGCCGGGCCGGTACGGCCGGCAAGCTCCGCCTCGCGCGGTGGCTCGGTCTGGTCGCCGCACCGCTCGGCCGGGTGGGCTCGGATACCGGGTGCCTCAAGGTCGAGGTCTGGTCGGCGTCGGGCGAGATGGTCAGTGCGGTCCTGATGGGCGGGGAACAGCGGATGGCGGTCCTGCCGTGTCTCCTGGCGCTGGAGGCTTTACACCGCGGCGAGCTCAAGGCGCGCGGCTGCCTGCAGCCGGACGCCTGGCTCGCTCCAGATGCCTGGGTGGACCGGCTCCAGGCCCGGGGCCTGACGTTTCACTCCGAGGTCCCCCGGGGCTAGTGGTTACCGGGCCGGCATCGGGTAGACCAGCACGGCCTCGGCAAGCTCCGGGGGCCAGACCACCACACTCTTGCCGTTCTGCCACTGGGTCACCACCATTTCATGCCCTTCCTGGAGGCCGGTCTTCGGATCGATCTTGGAGCGGCCGTAGAAGGTCATGATGTCCATGTCATTGAGGGCCCGGCGGACCTTGTCCACGTTCAGGCTCCCGGCCCGCTCGATCCCCCACTGAAGGACCAACCCCGAGGCGAAGGTCTGGACGCCGCGGAAGTCCGTCTCGGCTCCCCACTTCTTCTTGAACCACTCGTGGAATCCGTTGCCCGTCACCTTGGGGCCGTACCAATTGGGGTGCGCGGTGGGCTTGGGGGAGTCCACCGGTTCCCACTGAGAGGTCGCCACCGTGGCGTTCGCCCCCTTCGGCCCGACCGTTTTCCACCATTCGAGAGTCGACGGGGCAGATCCCAGGGCGAAGAACTTCGGCAGGACGCCCCGTTCAGCCGCCTGCGTGGCGAGCAGCGCCCCATCCCGAAAATGGGACGAGGTGAGGATCGCGTCCGGGTTGATGGCCTTCACCCGGGTGAGGATGGAGGACAGGTCGGCCGCGTTCTCCGGGTAGACCTCGTTCATGACGATTCTGAACCCCTCTTTCGGCAGGAGCCTCATGAGGCCCGCTTGGATGGTGCGGTTGAAGGGCTCGTCCTCGGTGATCAGGGCGACGGTCTTCACCTTGGGCTCGAGGGTCTTCAGCATCGTGAGGGTACTTCTGTAATACCCGGAGGACGGGGTGAGCACGCCGATGGCGTACTTGTATCCGCGGTCCCAGATGTTGTCCGAGGCCCCGGAGTGGATCAGCATCATCCTGCCATGCCGTTCGGTCACGGCAAGGGCGGCCAGGTTCAACCCGCTTCCGTACGGGCCGATGATGAAGTCCACCCGATCCTCGACAATGAGCTTCTCCGTCAGCTGGACCACGGTGTCCCGGTCGCTCTTGTCGTCATACCAGATGAGCTTCACCGGCAGCCTCTTCCCCCGCTCCTTGACGAAGATCCCGCGCTGTTCGTTGACCCAGTCGGCCCACATCCTGGCCCCCTGCAGGTTCCGGCTGCCCAGGACATCGTATTTCCCACTCAAGGAGATCGCCATCCCCACGGCGATCTCGTCCTTCTGTGCCTCGAGGCCGGACGCGGTCCCCAGAACGGCGGTGATCAGGGCGGCAGCGATGATCCCCCAAAACGTCATGCGTCGCTTCAGCATTGGTGATCTCCTTCGAGCAGATCCCGCAGGACCTGCGGACGCCGCTCACACACGCGGAAATCTTCGGGCTAACGGCCGAGGAAGAGACGGCCGACCTCGGGATCGCGGAGCAGGTCCCGCCCGGGTCCGGCCATGACAATTGCGCCCGCGACGAGCACGTAGCCGATATCGGCGAACTCGAGCCCCTTCTTGGCGTTCTGCTCGACCATCACGATGGTCTTGCCCTGCCGGCGCTGCAGGTCGTCGAGCACCTCGAAGACCATGCCGATGTATCGGGGCTCCAGCCCGATGGACGGCTCATCGATGAGCAGGACCTGGGGCTCCATGACGAGCGCGCGGGCGATCTCGAGGAGCCGCCGCTCGCCCCCCGACAGCGTGCCGGCCCGCTGGCGGCGGCGCTCCGCGAGCCGAGGATACGTCCCGAAGATTGTCTCCGCCGCCGCCTTGGCCTGCGCCGGCCGCTCCATCAGGAAGCCGCCCATCCAGAGGTTTTCCTCCACCGTCATATCCGGAAAGACGGAATTGTCCTGCAGGACGTATGCGATGCGCGCGATCTTGAGCTTCTCGCTCGGGCCGAGCCGCGTGATGTCCAGGCCGTTGACGGTGATCGATCCGCCCATGATCGTCGTGAACCCGTAGATCGAGTGCAGCACCGTCGACTTGCCGGCGCCGTTGGGCCCGATGAGGCAGAGGGACTGGCCGGGCCCCACCTGCAGGTCGATGCCGTGCAGGATCTCCATCTTGCCGTAGCCGGCGATGAGGCCGTCGATCCGGAGGAGCGGCGCGTGACCGGCGAGTTGTACGATTCGCGCGCGCGTCGGTCCCGCTGTGACGACGGGGCCTTCCTGCGGCAGCGCCTCTGCCGCATGGTCCCGCGCCCGTTGGCCGGCGTCCGGGGGCGGCGTCTCACGCATCACTGGGCTCCGAGGTAGGCGTCGATCACCCGCTGATCGGCCTGGATCTCTTCAGGCGGGCCCTCGGCCAGGAGCTGCCCGTGGGCCAGGCAGTAGATGCGCTCGGCGAGATTCATGATCACCCGCATGTTGTGCTCGATGACGAAGAGCGTGACGCCGAGGTCGGCGTTGATCCGCTTCAGCCGGTCCATCAGGCTGTCGATCAGGACCGGATTGATGCCGGCCGTCGGCTCGTCGAGGAGCAGCAGCTTGGGTTCGTTCATCAATGCCATGGCCAGCTCCAGGAGTTTCTGCTGGCCGAATGACAGTTCGCCTGCGCGGAGGTGGCGCTTGGCGTAGAGCCCGACGAAATCGAGGAGCTCTTCGGCGCGTCGGGTCACCTCCGGCGGGTATGCGGATACCATGGTCCGAAGGCCCTCCCGGACGTGCGGCACGCTGATCTGCACGTTCTCCACGCAGCTCATCTTGCCGAAGATGCGGGTCTGCTGGAAGGTGCGCAGGAGCCCCATGCGGGCGATCTGGGCGACGCGCAGCGTCGAGATCTCGCGCCCCTCGAATCTGACGGAGCCGCGGTCGATCGGGTGGGTGCCGACGATGGAATTAAACAGCGTCGTCTTGCCCGACCCGTTGGGCCCGATGAGGCCGATGATGCGTCCCTGCGGCACCTGGAGGGTAATGGCGTCGTTGGCGATGACGCCGCCGAACGATTTTGTCACGCCGTTGACTTCGAGGATCGGCGTCATCGGCTCTCTCCGAGCGTCACGGGGTCCACGGTCTCGCCGAACTTCTCGGGCCACCGCTCGCGTAGCCACCCCATGATGCCGAGGGGGAAGAAGACGACGATGACCACGATGAGGAGCCCTAATGCCACCCGCTGCCAGTGGAGAAAGTAGGTCCAGAAGAGCTCCTGGGTGACGTGAAAGATCGTCGCCCCGACCACCGGCCCCCAGAGGGTCCCCTTCCCCCCCAGGACCGCCATCAACACCATCCAGACGCCGACGGTGGCGCCGGGAAAGGCCACGTCCCGATCGATGAAGTTGTTCAGGTGGCCGAAGGCGCCCCCGGCCGGGGCCAGGAAGACCGCCGCAACGCACCAGGCGACGATCTTGTAGCGCGTGGTGTGGAGCCCCATGGCCTCGGCCTTGTCCTCGTCATCGCGAATGGCATTGATGGCGAGGCCAAAGCGCGTGCCGTAGAGCCATTTCAACGTGAAGAAGCAGATCACGGTCAGGACGAAGAGGACGTAGTAGAAGAAGAGGCCCGCCTGGCCGGGCGGGCCCGGAAAGATCGGGGCGACCATCCCGGACCCGGCGCCGATGTAGTCCCACCCGCTGGCGATCTCCCCGGCGGCGACGCTCACCCCCAGGGTGCAGATGGCAAAGTAGTGGCCCCGCAGGCCGAGAATGCCGGAGCCCACCACCGCGGCCACGACGGCGGCGACGCCGACGGCGAGGGCGAGCCCGAGGGTGAAGCCGGCGAAGTACTTGACAGCCGGGGGCGCACTCCCGAGGAACGTGTACTCCTCGACCCTGAAGAAGACGTCCCGCTGGATGACGGCCGGCACGTAGCATCCGATGCCGAAAAAGAGGACGTTGCCGAAGGAGTTATAGCCCATTTGCCCGCCGCCGAGGTCCCAGGTCAGCGCGAAGAGGATCATCATCCAGAGGAGAGCGAGCTGGACGCGGAACGCGGGGGCTGCATACGGGGCGATGAGCCCCAGCAGGCCGATCAGGAGGTAGGGCAGCACCGTGCGGGTCGCCATGGTCATTTCAGATGCTTCCGCTGGCGGCCGAGCCGGAGGTTTCGCCACATCAGGATGACGACCAGCAGGGAAAAGACGAAGGCGGCCTGATATTCGGTCCCGAGGATGAACCCGGCGAAGTTCTCGGCCGCCCCCAGCCCCAGGCTGGCAAACGCCACGCCCCCCATGTTCCCCAGGCCGGCCACGGTCACGATCATGAACGACCGCAGGGTGTAGGCGAGCCCCAGGTACGGGTGGATCAGCCAGGTCATCACCACGAGGCTTCCGGCGGCCCCGCAGATCGCCGCATTGAGGGCGAAGGTCGTGGCGAAGACCCGGTCCGTGTCGATCCCCATGATCCGGGCGGCCCGCGCGTTCTGCGCCGTGGCCCGGATCGCCCGGCCGAGCCGCGATGTTTTCAGGAAGAGGAACAGGCCCGCGCCGAGCGCCAGGGCGGAGAAGAAGGCGACCACCTTGATCTGGCTCACGACGACCAGGCCGTCGGCCAAGAAGAAGCTGCCGAGCCCGGATTCCGCCGTCCGGACATCGGCCTGGAAGAGTTCGTTGGCGAGCTGCTGCAGGGAGATGCTGATGCCGAAGGTCGCCAGGATCGAGATGAACATGTCCTGGTCGACGATCCGGAAGACGACGAGCCGGTACAGCCCCCAGCCGAGGCAATAGAGCGCGGCGGCGGCCAATGGCACGGTGTACAGGGGGTGCACGCCGGCGGTGGCGAGGAAAAACGTCACGTAGCCGCCGAGCATGACGAACTCGCCCTGGGCGATGTTGATGATGTCCATCACCCCCCAGACGAGGGCCATGCCGTAGGCGGCCAGGGCGAAGATGGCGCCGATCAAAATGCCGTCGACGAGGAGCTGGACGGACAGGACCGGCGCGTTCCACAGCAGGAACAGGTTGTCCAGCATGATCTGAAAAGCCGGCACCCACCCCGCCGCGACCGCGGGGCGGGTGCCACGCTCATCGGGTTAGCGCTTACTCCACGGCGGCGTCGGATGGATCAGCTTGGTCGCGGCCCACTTGGTGGGCGCCACGACCTTGTAGTCGCCCTGCTGGATCTGGTAGAGGACCATCGGCTTGGCGATGTTCTTCCCCGTCTTGTCGAACTTGACGGGCCCGTAGAAGGTCATCAGGTCGGTCGCGGCGATCGCCTCGCGGACCTTCTCGATGTCGAAGGACCCGGCCCGCTCCAGGGCGTCGACGTACACCAACAGGGCGGCCGTCGACTCGGCGGCCTGGTAGGGGGGATCGTAGTTGAACTGCTTCTCGAACAGCTTCGCGTACTCGTCCGCGGTGCCGAACCATCGGTCCTTGTAGCTCAGGCTGCGGTCCCACTGCGACGCGCAGAGCGCGTACTCGGCCGCCTTGCCGAGCGCCTCGGCGACCTTGGCCGAGTCACAGTGAGTGACGGCCAGCATCGGCACGTCCACCTTCATGTCGGAGACCTGGCGGACCGCGAGGGTGGCGCCCTTGGCGTGTCCGGAGACGACAAGGATGTCGGGCTTCACTGCCCTCACCTTGGTCAGGGTCGCCGCCATGTCGTTCAGCTCGGGGGGCAGCTTGTCGTCAACCACAACCTTCATCCCCCAGCGCTTGGCGTCCTCGAGCACCCCGTCCCGGACGTCCAGCGAGAAGTTGTCGTTCTCGAACGCCATGGCGACCTTGAGTGTCTTCGGGTCCTTTCCCTGCTTCTGCGCCTGCTCGGCCGCCAGGTTGATGGCCTCGCGCAGGTACTGGTCGGAGGTGGAGAGCACGGCGAACATATACTTGTAGCCCTGCGTGAACAGGCCGCGGTCGGCGCCGTTGCCTTGCACCATCGGGATCTGGTACTTCTCCGTGACAGGGGCGATGGCCTTGGTGAGGCCCGAGCTGTACGGGCCGAGCATGAACTTGACGCCGTCCTGCTTGATCAGGCGCTCGGCGAGCTGGGCGCCGCGGGCCGGCGTGGATTCGTCGTCGTAATAGAGGACCTTGATCCTGTAGTATTTCCCGCCGACCCTGACACCGCCCATCTCGTTGATGCGCTTGACCCCCAGCTCGTACCCGTCCTGCGTGTTCTTGCCGTTGGTTGAATATTTGCCGGTCAGTGATACCGCGGCGCCGAGGACGATGGTGTCCCCCTCCACCTTGGCGCTGGCCGGTCCGATCGCGACCAAGGCAATCGCCAGGACACCGAGCACCCACCGGCCGGGATGCTTGAATGTGTTCACCATCGATCTCCTCCTTTGTTCAGTATGGGATGGTGCGCTGTGGGCCGCTCCGATGCCTCACATGACACGTGGAGGATCCGGCACCTGGATGCAGGGACCCGAAAACCAGGTCCACGCCCCGCACACGTATTGGATTGTCCCCTACGAGGAATGACGCCGGGTGAAAGGAGTGCGACACACGACGCCAGAATCCTATACCACGGCTTCACCGAGGGTCAAGGCAGAAATGGCCCTCCGCGGATCGCACCCGTCAGTCGCGCGCCTTCACCCGGACCCATTCACCGGAACGGCCCTCACCCGGACGCGGGCGGTCCCCTGGCGGTAAAAACCCAACCGCTTCGCGGCGCCCTCGGTCACGTCGATGACCCGCTGCCCCGACTGGGGATTGTGGATGCTGGGGAACGGCCCCCGATCGTTCACGCGGACGATGATCGAACGGCCGTTTTCCAGATTGGTGACGATGACGTTTGTCGGCAAGGGGAGGTGCTTATGGGCCGCCGAGAGGCCCTTGGGGTTGAAGGCCTCTCCGTTGGCCGTCATGTGCCCGCCTTTTTGCGTGAGGGTCTCGTCGCCGTACCAGGAGGCGGTGCCGACCTCCTCGTACGCTCTCGCCTCGGCAACGGACATGGGATAGTATCGTCTTCCCTTGACCGTGTACGGCGCGTTTTTCACCCGGCCCTGGCGGATGGCGTCCTTGGGCGGGAGGCCGTCGATGGTGTCGATGTCATCGTGCGTGAGCGGCCACTCCAGCGGCGCCCGCACCACCACGAAGGTGAACTTGCCGATCGTGTACACGAGCTTCGTCGTGCCCGCCGTGAGCTCGTACGCCCCCTTGATGGTCCACACCGTCCCCTCGACCGCCCCCTCGGTGACGTCGTAGGTCGCCCTGAGGACGGAACAGGCGGGCAGGACCAGAAACGGCAGCGCCAGCAGAAGGCGCGCGAGGGAATCTCTCCGCATGCAGCGATTCTGAACGGTGCGCTCACACACTGGACGACATCATAGGCGGCGGGCGATTGGAGTGTCAAGGCCTTGACAGGGCGTCGGTCCCGCCTCTACCCTCCAATGCATGCCCGGGACCCCTGACCATGCGGACCGCCTCCAGGCCGGTATGTCGGGCCGCGCCATCGGTGACCCGGACCGCCTGACGCTGCGGGCGGTCTTCTTCGATGCCGGCAACACACTGCTCAGCCTCGATTATCCGGCGATCGTGGAGGCGCTCGCGGTGGAGGGGATCCCCGTCGGTCGTGAGCAGGTCTGGCGGGCCGAGTGTCGCGCCCGCGTCCGGCTTGACCCGCTCCTTGCCGAGATCGCCGTCCGGGAGTCCGCCGAGGTCTTCACCCGGTACATGCGGTTCACCTTCGACGAGCTGGGGGTCGAGTGGGGAGCGCGGGCCGAACGGGTCCTCACCACGCTGCGGGACATCAACCGGGGGCAGGGTCTCTGGCGGGCGGCGACCCCCGGCGCGCCCGAGGTCCTGCACGAGCTCACCGGACGCGGCTACCTCGTCGGGGTCATCTCGAACGCGGACGGCCGCATCGAGACCCTGCTCCGGAACGCGGGCCTCTTCGAGCCGCTCAGCGTCATCATCGATTCGCACGTCGTCGGCGTGGAGAAGCCGGACCCCCGCATCTTCGGCTTCGCGCTCGAGCGGGCCGGCCTCTCGCCGGAGGACGCGGTCTACGTGGGAGATTTTTACAGCCTCGACGTGGTGGGGGCGCGCCGGGCCGGCCTCGAGGCCATCCTCCTGGATCCGGTCGGCGCCTGGCCGCCTCTCGACTGTTCGAAGATCGCCGCGCTGGGGGAGGTCGCTGACCTCCTGCCGCCGCCCAGGGACCGTTTGACACCGAAATGACCCGTCCCGTATAGTCAGGCCGGTGCGCGGGCGGCAGCCGCAGCCGCCCCCGCGTTCACGGCGGCGCGCGGCGTGAGGGATGCGGGATGGCAGGGCGCGTGGCGTTGATCACCGGGGGGGCCCGCGGGATCGGGCGGGCCATCGCGCTGGAGCGGGCGGCCGCCGGCTGGGCGGTCGCCATCTGCTATCGGACCAGCGAGGCCGAGGCGCAGAAGGCGGTCGAGGCGATCGAGGCCACGGGGGCCCGCGGCCTCGCCGTCCAGGCCGACGTCTCCGATCCCGAGGCCGCCCTCGAGCTGGTCCGCCGGGTCGAGAAGAGCTGGGGCCGGATCGACGCCCTGATCAACTGCGCCGGGCCCTACCACCGGGTGCCGCTGCTCGAGGAGACCCTGGAGGGCTGGCATACGATGTTCGGCAACAACCTCCATCCGGTCTTCTACCTCGGGCGGCTGGTGGCCCCCGGCATGATCGCGCGCAAGTGGGGCCGTATCATCACCTTCGGCATGGCGAACGCCGATCAGCTCGCTGCGCAGCCGCAGATCACCGCCCACTACATCGCCAAGGCGGGGGTGCTGATCCTCACCCGCACGCTGGCCCGGGTTCTCGCCCCCCACGGCATCACCGTCAATGCCATCTCGCCCGGCTTCATCGCCTCGGGGAGCGCCCCGGCGGAGGAGCTGAAGGCGATGGAGAGGAAGATCCCCGCGGGGTACGTCGGCTCGGTGGATGACGCCGTGGCCGTCGCCGCCTTTCTCTTGTCGGACGAAGCCCGGTACGTCAACGGGGCCAATATCCAGCTGAGCGGGGGGTGGGGCATCTGATGCCGGCGCCGTCCAAGCGCACGGGACGGGGTCCCGGCCGCCTCGGGACCGAGTGCAGAAAACAGGTGAAACGGGATTCGAATCTGGTAATATGGCGGGCTATGAGCCGGAACGAACACCGCCAGGAACCCCGACTACCCATCCGGATCCCCGTCCGGTGCGAGGGGCCGGCCATCCCGTATTATCGCACACTTGCCTTTACCCGGAACGTGAGCCGGGGGGGGCTCCAGGTCGAGGCGCAACGACTGGTGGCCCGGGGGAGCGCCGTCCACCTCCGCCTGCTGACGGGAGAGCGGATCGCCCAGGCCGAGGCCGAGGTCGTCTGGAGTGTGGAGAATGCCCCCGGCCGGATGGGTCTGAGAATCATCAGCATGGACAAGGACGATCTCGAGGCGTGGGACGCGCTCATCTCCTTTCAGGGGGGCCCGACGCCGCGGGCATCGCTACGCATTCCCCTCGATCTCGAGGTGACCGTCGTGGTCCACCCGGATGCCCCCCTGGCAGGTCGGGTTGAGAACCTCAGCGAAGGGGGCATGCTGGTCTACCTTCCCCGGGTCATCCCGCAGCAGACGTTGGTCAAGGTCGTGGGGCCCGACTGGCTCGTCCTGCCCCCGGTCGAGGCGGAAGTGGTATGGAGTGGGGGCGAAAGAGGGGTCGAGGGGGTGCTGCACGGCCTGCGCATCCTCTCAAGCGATGTGGGCAAAGAGCTCTTCGTCATCGGAACGATTCTTCGTAGCTTCACGGGCTGAACGCCGACGGGTCCTGCATGTCCGCCCCGACCTCCTCCCGAGCATCCGTGTGGATCGCACGCACAAGAGGGTCTGAGCCATGGCGCGCGTTCGCGACGTGACGCTGCGCGACGTCATGCAGAGCCTGCCGGTGGTCGTTCCCACCGCCGCCAAGGTCGAGCTGTACCGGCAGCTCCTCGCCGCCGGGATCGAGGAGGCGCAGGTCACGTCCTTCGTCTCGCCCAAACGCCTGCCGCAATTGGCGGACGCCGAGGCCCTGTGGGACGCGCTCACGCCCCTGCCCGGCGTCAAGAGCGCGCTCATCGCCAACGTCAAGGGCTACCAGCGGGCCCGGGCCGTGGGCGCGGACCGGCTGGAGATGGTCCTGGCGATCAGCCCGACGTACCACAAGAAGAACAGCGGACGGGCCCGGGAGGAGACCTGGGCCGAGACCGCCGAGATGGCGCCCGACGCCAACGCCGCCGGGGTGTACCTCGCCATCGTCCTGTCGAATACCTGGCACTGCCACTTCGAGGGAGAGACCCCGATGAAGTCGCTGCTGCACTGGGTGGACCGGGTGGCGAAGCTCGAGGTCCCCGAGCTGGGCCTCGCCGACACCACGGGGGCCGCCCAGCCGGAAGAGGTCTATCGCCGGGTGCGGGCGGTGCGGAACGCGTTTCCGCACGTGTTCGTGCGGGTGCACCTGCACGAGGGGGGCGCCGGCCTCGACAACCTGCGGGCCGCCCTCGACGCGGGAGCCGACGGGTTCGACGCCGCCCTCCTGGGACTCGGCGGGAGCCCGTTCGCCGGCGAGGTGGTGGGGAACCTGGATCTGCGGAAGCTTCACGAGGCGGGCCTCGTCGAGCTCGATCCCGATCGCCTCGGCCGGGCCGAAGACGCGTTGGAGCAACGCGTTACGCAAGGATGAAGGGACAAAGGGTTGCAGGGTTGAAGGGATGAAGGGTCGAAGGGATGAAGGGATGAAGGGATGAAGGGTCCAAGGGACGAAGGGAGGTCAGTGCGGTGTTTTTGTCCGCGGAGGCCGGTAGAGCTTGACACCCGGGATCTGGCGGAAGTGGCTATCCAGGGTAAATATCTCGCACGCGTGCTCCAAGGCGACCGAGGCGATGATGAGGTCGGAAAAAGGGAGTGTAATGCCTTTCCGGAGGAGCGATGATCCAAGCTCGCCTGTCCGTTTCCAGCTCATGAAGGTGGTCTCGAGGAAGCGGAGCCCGCTGAGGTTCGAGAGGATTGTCTCTGCTTCGTCTGGGGTTCGGCATCCCTGAAGGAGTTCGGCGAGGACGACGCCGACCAGGGCGGCCTGTCCCGATCGGATTAAGCCGCGCAAGGCCGCCCGGACCGGTGGGTCGGCCCCGGCAAAATAGGTAATCCAGACTGAGGTGTCAGCGACGACCACGCAACAGCCTCTCCCGTTTCTCCTGGGCCTTCAGTTCCCGCTCTTCCTGTTCGCGCCAATCGAGGTCGAGGTGTAGCTTGCCCTCGAGGGCCAGCAGTCCGTCGATCCGCTTGCGCCGGAGAAATTCGGAGATGCCGAGGTGGATCGCCTCGGTCTTGGTCTTGGCCTTGGTGACCGTCATGAGCTCCTTGATCAGGTCCGCGTCGAGATCGAGCGTAGTGCGCACCAGATGCACCTCCTTTCTATGCATTAATTATATGCATCGAGACCGTTCTGTCAACATTTTTCATAGTCCCCCTTGCCCGAGGGAGCTCTGGTGCG
>Ga0209431_10001605_pt1 | contig 18702 bp, 21 predicted proteins | sample RifCSP13_3_FD_184021 | JGI IMG/M metagenome (GOLD analysis project Ga0209431, IMG submission 184021) | Soil microbial communities from Rifle, Colorado - Rifle CSP2_sed 13_3 (SPAdes) (version 2) | ecosystem: Environmental > Terrestrial > Deep subsurface > Rock core/Sediment | place: Rifle...
ACGACTTGCATACCTAAGGCACGCCGCCAGCGTTCATCCTGAGCCAGGATCAAACTCTCAAAAAAGAAAGTTCAATCTTTAAAAAACTCTAAAAGGATTTTTTTTGGGTACCACTTTTCAGAACTCAATCTAAAAAGTAGTGAAGTATTCGCTTGTTAATGTGCGAGAAAAAATCTTCATTTTTTCGAAGTCCGCCAAAGTTCGCTCTTTGTGACGTGTACGAATAGTACTGAAAAGTCACAAAGCAAGAACAGGCGGGCAACCTTTAGCTTTGAAAGCCAATGATCATTCTATCTATCTTGACAAACATTGTCAACACGCATTACTCTTAAATTAATGCCCTCCCTTACAGGAATAATCAACAATCAACAGTTAACAGTTAACAAGCGTAAAGGATTTACGCTTATTGAACTTCTCGTCGTCATTGCCATTATCGGAATCTTGGCAACATTTGTCGTTGCCTCATTTAACAGTGCCCAGGCTAGAGGAAGGGATTCTAAAAGAAAGACTGATTTAGATGCAGTCAAAAAAGCGCTTGAGCTGGCAAAAGCCGACTGCAATAATGGGGCTTACTACCCCCAAATGGCCGGTGTATCAAACGACCTTAAATATAATGCTTTAGAAGCATACCTTGACGATACCGACCTAAACTATATAAAAGTTGTCCCAGTTGACCCGAATAAAACCGGTGCAAGTGATTACCACTATTCCACTGATAACCCATCAGGTTTATCAACAGGTACAGACGTTTGTCCAGACGGGGCTGGTGGGCGTACGCAAGAAGGAGATGCTAGATTCCTTCTGCGTGCACTTCTGGAAAACAAATCTGATTCAGCATCGACAACGTCAATAACCCAATGTTCTGTAAATGGTGCCGTTGCTGTACTTGGAGAAGCTCCTTACTACGTCTGCAACGACTAACCTTTTCTTCTTTGACATAACCATTATTATCACTTATTCTTGAACTAATGCCCTGCTGTTTGGCAACTAACCACTATCAGCTACCGGATACCAACTCCAAAGTGAAACGGGGTTTCACCTTAATCGAGCTTCTGGTTGTCATTGCTTTAATTGGAATTCTGGCTTCGTTTGCAATTGCTTCTTTGAGTTCAGCACAGGCCAAAGGCCGGGATTCGAGAAGGAAAAATGATCTTGATGCTATCAAGAAAGCGTTATACTTATTTTACACCGATAATAATCAATATCCGCCTCTTGATGGGACCGGTTGGTGCTCAAGAATAAGCAGTACTACCGTTCCGCAAGTAAAACAGGCTCTTGAGGGAGGAAATTATATAAAGACAGTGCCTTATGACCCTAAACTCTCTAACCAGGCCGGAGATTATCTGTATTACAGATCAGGTCCTAATACTTTCGAGCTATATTCTATTCTTGAAAACACAAATGACCCCGCAAATACCGGACCTTATAATAAATCAACCTGCGTGGATGGTTATTCTTCCTATAACTACTTAATTACTCAACCCTAAGGAATACAGGCATCCTTTGACTTAATTTGTATTGTCTCTTATCCTTAAATTAATGCCCTCCCATTTAGATTCTGGATTTTGGATGCTATATGTTAGAAAAGCCCCTATTATCTACAATCTAAAATCTAAAATCTGGCGCCCACGGCGCCCCGGCTTCACCCTAATAGAGCTTCTTGTCGTCATCGCTTTAATCGGCATTTTGGCTTCGTTTGCCATTACTTCATTCAACAACGCCCAGCAAAAAGGCAGGGATTCGAGAAGGAAAGCAGATCTTAATGCTGTCAAAGCTGCTCTTGAGCTTGCAAGAGGAGATTGCGTGGGAGGAGACTGGTATCCACAAGGCGGAACTACTACAAATGAAGGAATCCGCTATGCTGGTTTACTTACTTACCTTAGAAATACTAACTTAAATTATTTAAAAAGTCTGCCACTGGATCCTCTAAATGGAGACGCTAATTATTATTATGGTTATACAACATATACAAGCGGGTCAGGGTTTTTAGACGCTTCCGCTACAGTACCTGGTTGTCCTGATACAACAGGCGGTAAAACTCGAGATGGAAGTTTGGATTATAGACTAACCGCCCGGCTGGAGAATACTTCTGATCCGCAAATCGCAGATTCTAAAGCGAAATGCCCCTGGTCAAGTTCATTTGCAAACCTTACGGATTATACAAGCGTAGCTAACGTTTACGTAATTTGTAACGATTGATATAAAACTATGGCAAGTGATACCATCACGTTTAGTGAACGATTTATGCCAAACATCGGAATTTCGACGATTTGGTTGCACACCGCCAGCACTTCTTTTGTGACTCCGTTTGTTTCGTGACCAACGACAAAAGCAACCGGTTCTTTTATGTCCGCCTTTCGATAGTCAATTGCTTTTTTATGCTGTTCAATTGCAATTACCTTAAGATCTGAGTGATGAGACCTGAGTGTCAAGATAGCTTTGATCGCGCTATCCGCGTGTTCCCATGGGACCCATTTATCCGTTCCCACCGATGATTTGCTAATTCTGGAATTCGGAGGGGTCTCGGTTGCGCCGCAAAGATAGATTTTTTTGGCGGCAACCGCGTCTGCTAGCCGAAATATCGAGCCGATATTGTAAGTATCCAGAATATTGTCGCAAATAATGTAAATTTGGCGTCTTTTGATACTGACGAGGTCTCTCCTCGTCGGACTGCTTGATCTTAATTCTTTTGCCCCTAACTTCACTTGACAGTCACCGATTTAGCTAAGTTGCGGGGTTTGTCGGGATCAATCCCCTTCTCAACCGCAATGAAATATGCCAATAGCTGTGAAACTGCTATCTGGGAAATCATCGTCGCCTCGCCTAAATCTCCGGTTTTTATAAAATCATCAAATACCTGATTCATTTGAGGCCCAATTCCAATGATGTATGCCCCGCGTGCCTTCACTTCCTGCGCATTGGAAATAATTTCATCGTATGTTTCGTCATTAGGGGCAATAACTATACATGGCGTGCCTTTTTCAACAAGCGCAATCACTCCGTGCTTTAATTCTCCGCCGGCAAATCCTTCAGCGTGCAGATAACACGCTTCCTTAAGCTTTAAGGCCGCCTCCAAAGCCACAGCATAAGAAAGCCCCCTGCCGATTACATAAACGTCATTTGTGCGGCTCAGCCGTTTTGCCAATCTTTTTATTTTGCCGAGTTGGGAATTTGCCAAAAATTTTTCGATGTCCAAAGCTGCCGCAGTAATTAATTTTTTTGATTCCTCTCCTTTGCCCGCAAGAGAATACGCAGTCATGATTAAGGCAGCAACCATAGCAGTCAGGCTTTTGGTTGCAACAACCGCCCGTTCCGGCCATGCGCCCAAAAGAAAATTAAAATCGGCAATTCTTGCAAGTGTTGAGCCTTCAACATTAACAAGGGCTGCGATTTTTGCACCTTTTTTCTTGGCTTTTAAAACCGGTTCAATAACATCCACCGACTCGCCGCTTTGGGAAACGGGAACAACCAGAGTTTCTTTATGGATATAGTCTTCCTGGTATTTAAATTCCGATCCTATGGAAAAATTTACGTGTTTTTTGGCAATTCGGGAAAAAAGATAAGTTCCGGAAAGTGCAGCATAAGATGCCGATCCGCAGGCTACGAAAAATATGCCAAAAGCCTTATTTACTAATTCCGCTAATTTTTCGGCGTAGTCGGTTTCGGTAAGATTGCGCAAGACCATCGGTTGATCATAAATTTCAGAAAGCATTATATGCGCAAATTTGCTTTTGCTCGCGGAAGTTGCTTTTTGCGCACTTATTTTGGAAATTTGAACTTTTTTAGCGCGGCAGTCCAAAGCATCAAAGACTTTTATTCCCCTTTTGGAAATTACAACCATTTCGCCGTCGCCTACAAAAACGGCTTTTTGGCAAAACGGCAAAAGACCGACAGAATCAGAAGCTATCAAAACTTCATTTTCCCCAAGCCCGCAAACCAAGGGTGATCCGCTTTTGACTGCGACAATTTCACCGTCATTTTTCAAAAAAATAAACGCGTTTAAGCCCTTAAGTTTCAAAAATGCACGTCTTACGGCTTCTTCGAAGGGCAGTTTGTTTAAAAGCTCCTCGACCAGATGAACTACAACTTCAGTATCCGTCTGCGATTTAAAACGATGATTTTCAGATAAACTTTTTTTTAACTCTTCCCAATTTTCAACAATGCCGTTGTGGACCGCCGAGATTTTACCCGTACAATCAGTGTGCGGATGGGAGTTCGCCTGGGTTACTCCTCCGTGAGTCGCCCAGCGTGTATGACCGAGGGCAGTGTTTGAGTTGAGAGTTGAGAGTTGAGAGTTGAGAGCCTCCGGAAGTTTGCCGGTTTTCTTCTCGATCAATAATTTTCCACTTTGACTGTCGATTTTGACTGCCAACCCCCACGAATCATAACCGCGGTACTCAAGCGTCTTTAAGCCCTCAAAAACAATCTTTGCAGCATCAGGGCGTTTGCCAGCGTAGCCAAAAATCCCGCACATTATCTTGGAATTTTAACAGGAAAAGGGATTTCTACCAAACTAGCTTTTCAGTCTCTTCTTAAGTTCTTCTACCATCGCAACCGGTGTCGGATCGGTTTCGTTATTCTCTGCCAGATAATAAGCCGCAAAATCGGCAGTATAAATTGAACTAAACATCTTCGCAAATATATTATCTCCTTCCAAATCTAAAATCACTGATTCCATTTTGTATTCTTTTAAAATATCAGCAGTGATTTCATACCTTTTAAAATTTTCCGCTTCGTCATCGCTATCCCTCAACATAATCGCAAAGTAACGGTCACCCAAATGAGTATACCCAACCATGGAATTGTGATTGAGCTCCGGGAAAAAATTCCAGAAAGCAGGATTTTTCGCATGCTCATTAAACTTGATTGTCCAAACGCGCGCCAGCTCTTTGAACTTTTGCGAAGTCCAAATCACCGGAGTCTTACCCGTAATTTTTTCCGCCAGCTCTTTTCCCTGCGATTCATAACTCTCCATCGACGATTCAAACGTGCTGACCTCTTTTAATATCTCTTTTTTGATATCCCCAACAAGCCCATGATTTGCCAAAATCTGCAAAATACAAGCAATAAAATAACCCGTTCCCATTCTGGGCTGAAAATCGGCGGATGGGACTGGTAATTTAACAAAAGGCGTGCCTTTGGCAGTCGCAATCTCTTCAAGCTTTCCGCCGCTGGCAATGACCACAGACGGCAAATCATTCTCCAGTGCTTTAGTTAAAGTTGCAATTGTTTCTTCTGTGTTACCAGAGTAAGAGCAGAAAATATTGATCGCGCCTTTTGATGCTTCGGGCGAAAGTGAATAAGTGTGATTCTGATAAATTCCAGGTGCCTGCTTGCCAACTTTGTATGCAGCATCTTTAACAAGAGTATCTACTAAGGAAACCGGAAAAGCCGATCCCCCTTCTCCGTAAAAAACCGCTCGTAAAAATCTACCAGTAAGCTCGATATTGCTCCCAAGCCTGAAACCTTCTTCAAATTGTTTTGGTGCTTCTAAGATTACTTTTCTTAAGTTCGATTTATCGAATTTATGAGGAACATTGAAGGCATTTGCCATAACTGTCTTTAGCCGCCGTACCTTCTTTGGCGATTGGAGAAGTCGGCAATCGCCCGCTTCAGCTCGGCAAGCGAAAAATCAGGGAAAAAGAGTTTGGAAAAATAAAACTCCGTATAGGCAGTCTGCCACGGCATCATTCCGCTTATTCTTTTTTCGCCGGAAGTCCTTATCAAAAGATCCGGTTCCGGCATACCTGCCGTATCTAAGTTCTGATCTATCAGGCGTTCTGTCACCTGTGCCGGCTTAATCTTTCTGGCCATTATCTTTCTGACAGCCCTTACAATTTCGTCTCTTCCACCATAATCAAGGCAGATATTGAGAATGTAATTTTTGTTTTTTGCGGTTTCTTCTTCTATTTTTTCCAGAAGACTTTTTAAGGTCTTCGGAACCCTGTCGCGTCTACCCAGCCATTTGAATCTGACACCTTCTTCGATTAACTCTTTTACGTGTTTTTTGAAGAAAATCTGGTAGATCCGCATCAAATAATGCACTTCCTTCCTTGGCCGGCTCCAATTTTCGGTAGAAAACGACCATAAAGTTAACACCTTAACTCCCAAATTCTTTGATGCCTTTACAATCTTGAAGGCAACATCTAAACCCTTTTTATGGCCTTCGACCGGCGCAAGACCGTGTTTTTTGGCCCACCTGCGGTTGCCGTCAGGAATAATTACAATATGTTTTGGAACGTCAACTTTAGATTTTCCCATCGAAAGATATACCCCAAAGAATATCAGAAATATTGGTCTGATTCAATTTTCGCGGCTCCCTACGAAATCTACTACTTCTTCCAAGATACCTTTGTAGTACAAATCAGCCGTGATGTTTTTAATCTCCCTTTTTGCTTTCCCGCAGAATCTTTGTTTCTCTTTCTCGCACCAAAACAACACACCGCATTGTTTGACAATTCCCCTAACCTTTTTCAAATCGGATATTCGTGCATCCTTCTTGCCCCAAAGTTTATTCAAAATCTCACGATCTTTTTTTGATGCAAGTTCACGGGCTTTATAAATCAAAATGGTATTCTTGCCCTCTCTCATATCAGAAAGTGTAGATTTTCCTAAAATCTTCTCATCTCCAAATACACCTAAATAATCATCCTGCAATTGATAGATAGTTCCACAAGACATTCCGAATTTGCCCAAAGACTCAATTTGATTTTTTTTGGCACCGGCCAATAACGCGCCGATTGTCAGGGGCCCGACAAATGTGTATTGCGCAGTTTTTAAACTCGTCATCTGCCAAACGGCAGAAAGAGATGGCTTTTTGTGTACATATTCGATGTCAAAAGCCTCACCGTAGGCCGTTTCAAGCAAAACATCAGTGACTTTTTCAAGACAAGCCTGTTTTACCTCGTATTCAAAGCTAGACTCGCCAATTAGCTTAATTGCCTCAAAGCAGGCAATATCGCCAATTATAATTGCCTGACTCACCCCGTAGTGATTATCAAAGTATTTTTCGTACCTCTTATGAATAGTTGCTTTACCACGCCTAATATCCGAGTCATCAATAATGTCATCATGAATCAGAAGGAAGCTGTGCAGAAGTTCCAAAGCCAAGGAAATTTCCCTGATTCGTTTTATGTCTCTGCCCCCGCCAAGTCTGTAACCTAACCAGGCTAAAAATCCTCTAATACGCTTGCCGCCATATGAATAATCACCTAAATCTTTGTAAAAACGGGTAATTAAAGGAGAATATTTTGCTGATGATTTGATTTTTGAAGAAAAAAAATTCGAAGCATAAGGCTCAAAAACAGCCAGAAAGTCATCGAGTTCTTTTTTAAAAATTCCGACTTCGGCATTTTTTATTTTTTCCGCTGCAAGCCGAGCCCATTGAGTATAGTTCTTAGGATTTAGGGTAATGTCTTTTATAAAATCGTCAAAGAGAACTGACTTCGTGCCGTAAACCTTATTGATATTCGGCTTAACTTTTCCGTCGTACTTACCAACCAGAATTGCACAATATTCGTTTTCGCAATTTTTTCCGTCGCGGGCGAAATAATTAAAACCTCCGATTTTTCGAACCGGAACTTTGGGAATCCCCATTTCTCTTTTTAAAGCTCTGTCCGAAGCTTCCTGATAAGATTCACTGCGACCATTGATGCGTAAATTATGGGAAATTGCAGTTAAATCCCAAAGACCGTCAAAAAGCTTATGTTTCCGTTTTTGCAGTAATACCCGACCGTTTGAGTCAGATAGAACGGTAACAAATGCCCGATGACGCTTTCCCTTACCTGTGTGCGCCGATTCAATATCGGAAAAACCCACTGGATTATCGTTTTTATCAACCAGCAAAAGTTTTTGAGGCATTTATCTTTGTGAGGCAACTTTGTGTTTTTCAACCCAAACAGTACCTTTTTCGGATTCTTTTGCCAAGCTTACCAGATCATCAGGTAGGGGAAATTTAACGTTTTCTTTTAACGCTTCAACCGTTTCAACTTTTGTTTCAGGATTGGATTTTTTGAAATGATTGATCATTCTTTCAATTAAGTATTCGGGCACGGATGCTCCTGATGTTATTCCCAAAACCTCAACATTCTCAAGCCATTTCTTGTCAACCATCAATTCGTCATCAACTAAATATGCTTTTGTCCCTTCTTCCTTGGCTACCTCTGCCAGTCTTTGCGAATTTGAGCTTGTAGTTGAGCCAATCACCAAAACCAAATCAGACGCTTTAGCAAGCTGACGCGCTGCGGTCTGCCTGTTTGTTGTCGCATAGCAAATGTCAGAAGACGGAGGCGCGATGATGTTTGGGAATCGGATTTTCAACTTCTCGACGGTTTCTTTGGTATCCGAAATAGAAAGAGTTGTCTGGGTAAGGTATACCAATTTTTCCTCCTGAGGTACTTTTAGACCGTCTACTTCATCTGCTTTTTCAATTAGAATAGCGGTACCTTCGGGAATCTCGCCAAAAACACCAGCCGGTTCCGGATGATCCCTGTGGCCGACATAAATCACAAAATAGCCCTCTTTTACGTATCTTTGGGCCTCAAGGTGGACTTTTGTAACCAAGGGACAAGTCGCATCAATTACCTTATGCCCCCGCTTTTTGGCTTCTTCTTTGATTTTCGGATCAGTGCCGTGTGCGGAAAAGACAAGAACGGATTTTTCCGGAACATCATCGATATCTTCAACAAAAATGGCTCCTTTAACCTTAAGATCCTCGACAACGTGGATGTTGTGGACAATTGCGTGTTTTACATAAACAGGCGGGCCGAAAATCTCCAATGCGGTCTCGACAACGTCAATCGCCCGATCAACGCCGGCACAAAAACCCCGCGGCCGAGCAAGCAGAATTCTTTTAATCATTGATTAAGCTTGCCTATTTTGAACTTAGTGAGAAACAAGCTTGCTTACCTCCTTTTTGTAACCTTTCTCAATAAGAACTGTTTTTATTTCCGCAATGAAAGCAGGCAGAAGTTCTTTCTCCTGATACGTATTTAAAAGCTTGCCTTTTTTAAAAATTGCACCCTGATTTCTGCCTCCGCAAACGCCTATATCGGCAAAACTTGCCTCGCCCGGACCGTTAACAACACAACCCATGACAGCAACTTTAATCGGCGCATCAACTTTGGAAACAATTGCCTCTACCTTTTTTGCGAGATCAATGAGATTAATCTCTGTGCGTCCGCAAGTCGGACAGGCAATAATATCGACCCCTTTTTGACGAAGTCCTAAGGCCTTCAGAATCTCCCATCCCGCCTTTACCTGCTCTTTCGGATCATCCGCTATCGAAACTCTGATTGTATCTCCGATACCTTCTGCCAAAATAGAACCGATTCCCACCGCACTTTTTATGGAACCCGCCCAAAGCGTTCCGGCCTCGGTAATGCCTACATGCAGTGGATAGTTAAAACGTTTGGCAAAAAGCACATACGCCTCTTTTGCCAAAACAGCATTATCGCCTTTAAGAGAAACTACAATATTGTAAAATTTGAGATCCTCCAGAATTTTAATATGCCGAGTTGCGGATTCAATCATTACCCGCGGCACACCCAAACCTCCATACTTTGCATAAAGATCTTTTTCCAAAGATCCCATGTTGACACCGACCCTTATCGGAATGTTTTTTTCTTTACAAACTTTGACAACTTCTTTAACTCTGTCCGCTCCCCCGATATTTCCGGGATTAATCCTAACCTTATCAACTCCCTGTTTTGCCGCTTCAATGGCAAGTAAATATTGGAAGTGAATATCGGCAACTAAGGGAATATTTATCTGTTTTTTGATGGCTTTGATTGCCTTTGCCGATTCCATGTCAGGAACCGTAACCCGGATAATTTCGCAGCCTGCTTCTTCGAGATCCAAAATTTGCTTAACCGTTGCCTGAACGTCATTGGTTCTCGTTTGTGTCATTGACTGAACCCTGACAAGGTTACCGGCCCCGATTGTGACTTTACCGATTTTGACCGCGCGGGTTTTATCTCTTGTAAACATTTCAGTTTATTGGTTTTGTGATTATAATTTGTTTGTAGCTGCCCTTTAATTTTTCCTTGGCATTTTGCGCTTCTTTTTGAGTGTTGAAAAACCCGACAACCGCAAGCCCTGCACCGGCCATAATTCCCCTTAATGCTCCGGCCATTTTTAAATCTTTTTTCATCTTATCTACAACCGGAAAGTGCGAAGACACAGTCTTTTCAAAATCATTTGAAAGATTTTTCAGAATATTTTCTCTTTGACATGACAAAATCGCCCTTTTAAGCTTTTCAATTCTACCAGAGTCTTGTCTGTTCCTGCTTATCTTCAGATTTTCGTAAACCCATCCGGTTGATGGTTTTTCCTCCCTTGGGATAATTATCAGAAGCCAAAAATCGGGAAGTTCGGCAGTGATAAGATCTACTTTATACTTCCTGCCTTTTCCTTTCACCTCGCTCAGTTTTCCATGCCAACTATAGTAAAAATCTTTACCAAGCCGATTTGCCATAGTAGCAATCATATTTTCAGAGAGTTTTAACTTCCAAATTTTGCTCAAACCCAAAACGGCTGCTGCTGCGTCGCTGCTACCCCCGCCGAAGCCGGCCTTGATTGGAATATTTTTCTTCAAAGTTATTTTTGCCCCGAGATTTCTGGTGCCGGCGATTTGCCTAAGCAAAATAGCTGCTTTGTAAACAAAATTGTCTTTTTGTAAGATTGAAGGATCACTGCAGACTACCTCAATCGTTCCCTTTTGATTTTCGAAAGACAGATCATCACAAAGACCTAACTGGCAGTCAATATAGCGAACGGGAAAATAACCATCATCCAGCTTCTCAGGATATATTTCTATGCCTAAATCAAGTTTGGCATAAGCTCTCTGCCGGATCATTTTGAAAGCAAGACTATGCAAATTGCCGCAATCCCCAAACCGCGGCCAAATGGGGTTAACCCTTCGCCGGATGTAAATGTTATTCCAACCTGACTATTTCTAATTTCCAAAAGTTTGGAAACGGCCATTTTCATTTTCCTGACTGCCTCAAGATCAATATATGGCCTTTTTGCTTCCACACTTATTGAAACATTTTCAACCTTATACTTTTGCCCCATGACTTTTTTAAAAATGTAGTCAACATACTTTTGGCTGTCTTTTATCCCTCTTTTGCACATATTATCAGACCAAGTTGAAAGAGAATCACCGCCTATGGCTGAAGAAAGCGCATTACAAAGACTGTGAAGAATTACGTCGCCATCAGAATTACCATCCAATCCCCCTTCGTCTGCTACTTTGACTCCGCCCAAAATCAGCGGCTTTTTTTTGGCGAATTTATGTGAATCTTGGCCGATACCTACTCTGTCCATGTTTTTAAAACTTCCGAAGCCAAAATTAAATCTTCAGGGAAAGTGATCTTAAAATTCCTATTAGAGCAAAGAACAATTTTAGGTTTAACACCAATTCTTTCCAAAAGCTGAGCATCATCCGTACCGACGAATTTATCTTCATGTGCCTGCCGATGCGCTTTGTATAAATTTTCAAAGTTTGCAACCTGCGGAGTTTGAGCATACCACGAATATTGCCTCATGGGAGTTTCATAAACTAAGCCTTTTTCATTTGTGATTTTAACAGTATCTCTTGCAGCCTGTGCAAGCAACGCAGTCTTAAAAAGTTTCGCAGCACGGAAAACCTCGGCAATCTCGTCTTGTTTAATAAAAGGGTTCACCGCATTATGGACACCAACCAAATCGCCACCTTTCATTTTTGCTTTAAACGTTTCTAGAACTGCTAAAGTGGACTCTTGTCTGGAATTCCTGGCTCTGACAATATCAAGGACTTTTTTGAAGTTGTATTTTTTAATAACAGACTTAATTTTTTTGATATCCCCGCTTGCAGCCGAAATAATTATTTTGTCAATAAATCCACTTTTCTCAAAGGCCTTCAATGTCCAGTAAATAACCGGCAGCTTACCAATTTTTGCGAAAATTTTATTTCCTCCTAACTTCATTCTATTTCCTTGACCGCCGGCAACTACAATTAACCAGTTCATTTTAAAACTTTAGATTCCGAATTTTACTACAAATTTTGCCGCAATGTCCCTGGCCCATCTGTCAACTTCCAGTATCTCCTCCATCGAGGAGTAAACGTGCGGCTTATGCACTTCAAGCGCTGATTCGATAACATCGGGAATTCTTAAAAAAGGTAATTTTTTGCTGAGAAAAGCCGCAACTGCAATATCATTTGCTGCAGTCATTACCGCCGGCATTGTTTTTCCTTGACCAATTGCCCCAAAAGCCAGATCTAAGCAGCGAAATGTTCTAAGGTCCGGTTCTTCAAACGACAACGCGGAAAAATCACCAAACGAAAACCTCCTGAAATTATTTTTGCCGCGCTTCCCAGGATAAAGAAGTGCAAACTGAATTGGCAAACGCATGTCGGACGGTCCTAATTGGGCAATAATTGAACCGTCTACAAACTCGACCGCCGAATGAACAATACTCTGAGGATGGACAACAACCGTAATTTTAGAAAGCGGCACACCAAATAGCCATATTGCCTCAATTACCTCAAAACCCTTATTCATCAAAGTCGCGCTGTCTATGGTAATTTTGGCGCCCATTTTCCAATTGGGATGTTTTAATGCTTGGGAAGGTGTGATATTTTTCAACTGCCCTGATTTCATTCCCCTAAAAGGACCGCCGGAGGCGGTTAAAATAATCCTTTTTACCTCATCAACTTTCCTGCCCTCAAGACATTGAAATATGGCTGAATGCTCCGAGTCGATCGGCAAAATCTTGACTCTATTCTTCTTTGCTTGGCCGGTCACGATTTGGCCTGCGGCAACTAAAACTTCCTTTGTTGCCAATGCTATTGTTTTTCTGCTGCCGATTGCCGCCAGAGTTGGTTTTATACCTGCAAGGCCGGGTGTTGCAATGACTACCTTATCAACCGCGGGTAATGTCGCGACCATACAATTTCCTTCATCCCCAAAATATGCCTTTCCAAGTATCCGGGCATTTTTTTCTTTTTTTACTGAAACAGCTTTTGGATGATATTTTTTAATTTGCTTTTTTAAAAGACTGACATTACCCCCGGCAGCAAGTCCTACAACTTTAAGTTGACTTTTAAATTGATCGACTACCTCAAGAGTCTGCGTACCAATCGACCCTGTTGACCCAAGTAAGGAAACATTAATAGATTTATTTTTCACCAAACTTACAAGAGAACCTTTTGGAGAAAAAATTATAGCACGGGGGAGCTAAACAACCTCAAACTCCTCAAAATCTTCCAGATTTTTCTTCCACTCGACCTCGACTTTTTCGACCTTGGAAAAAGGCGGGCCTTTTTTGCACCATTTGATAAATACGTCGACTTTCGTTTTAGGACCTTGGGCAATTGCTTCAACCGAACCGTCTTTCCTGTTTCTTATTAGCCCAACAACACCCAATTCACCGGCTTTGGCTTTTGCCGATCTTCGGAAAAAAACTCCCTGGACATTCCCTTCAATATAAAGATGAGCTCTTACTTGAACCATAGCGATTCTCCCAAATCAACATGCATTTTATCACGGAACCTGACATTTTCCGCCTCAAGCCTTCTTCTCTGCTCACCTGCCCCATCAAAGGCAAAATTAGGCGCTAATCGGCCGTTTCTGTCCACAACCCTGTGACATGGTGTCTTTGCATCCTTATTCTGGTGCAATGCCCAGCCAACCTGCCGTGACCACCTGCGTTTGCCCAGCATCCCAGCAATCGACCCATACGTCGACACTTTCCCTCGGGGAATTTTTCTAACCTTCTCAAATACCTGTTCTTTGAAATTTTTATCCATACTTAATACTTGATACCAGCCACTAGTTAAACTTGTTCATCGTCGCCTCGACCCCGCTTGCAAGATAAGCCGAAATTGCCTCCGCGCAAATTTTGATAATCTCCGGCAGTTTTTTCTGTTCCTCGTCCGTGAAGTTTTCCAAAACATACTTTTCCGGATCGATATGCTCTTTAGGGTGACCAATTCCGATTCTCAGCCTGGAAAATTCAAATGTCCCCAGCCCTGCAATTACACTATCAACACCCCTATGGCCTGCGCTTTGGGAATCGTGGGAAATCCTGATTTTTGCAAAATCCAAATCCAGATCATCGTGCACTGCCAGTATATCTCTTGCGTCTATTTTGAAAAAATTGGCAGCTTCCCTTGCCGCCTCACCGGATTTATTCATAAATGTCGAAGGCTTAACAATCACAAATTCTTCCGTTTTTGCAAAGTAGCAAACCCAATCCGGATTATATCTCCAGGAAAGTCCTGAACTTTTGGCAAAAGAATCAATAACCATATAACCCAAATTATGGCGGGTGTTTCGATACTTTTCTCCAGGATTTCCTAAACCAATAACTAATTTCATCTATAACCAGCAGTCAGCATTTCCTTTACTTCACTATCCGAAACTGGGGCAAAATCTTTATAAAATTGGCCGACCGCCCAATAATCGGCGCTTTGTTCTATGCAGATTACTTTATCATAATCGGCCTCAACCTTTTCGATAACAGCAGGCGAGCCGCAGGGGACAGAAAGAATTAGCTCTTTTGGTTCAAATTCCCTGATTATTTTGGAAGCAGCAATCACCGTCTGGCCTGTTGCCAAACCATCGTCAACAACAATTACAATTTTGCCCTTAAATCTGGCAGGTGAAATCTTAACATCCAAAAACTTCTCCCGCGCTTGTGCTTCCCTTTTTTTATTCAAAAGTTCTTTTTTGAGATAATCGGCAGGGATTTTAAGATCGGCAATCAGCCACCTGTCCCAAACAGGTTTTCCCCAGGAAGCGCAGGCGCCGATTGCAAGCTCCGGATTTTGGGGTGCGCCTATCTTTTTGATAACAAGAGGATATGCGGCAACACCAAGCGTATCTGCAATTTCCACTGCAACCGCAACGCCGCCTCTTGGAATAGCTGCAACTGTCGTGTTTTTAAGATTGAGTTTGAGCTTTAAAAGCTTTTGGGCAAGAATTTTGCCCGCATGTCGTCTGTCATTAAAAATCATTACTTTCCAACTTGCTGTTCTGCTATTTTCCCGACAATCGGCCATTTATAAATCTGCCCCTGGAATGCCTTAAGCATCGAAACTATCCAAACAATCAGGGCAATAATAAAAACGAGCGTGTTGAAAAGTGAACTTGCAAATTCCAAAAGAGGAATGGCACCAATTACTGCCCCCAAGATAATATCAATAACAAAAATTGCCCCGAAAACTAAAGAAGATTGCATTGCATGGAAACGGATAAATTTATCGTCTTTTTCAACCAGTAGAATAACAATCCCGGTAATAAAACCCAGAAAATAAGAAAGGGCAGCAACCAGATTTCGGTTCCCGTCATAAACTGTCATTTCAAATCACCTCCCTCCGGGCCAGAGGCCTTCTGGGCCGGCGGCCTTATGCAAATAAGTTAAGCTGTTTTTCCTCGGCTTCGTTTTTCTCATTCTTATCGGGATTTTGCTGATTCCAAATTTTAACAACCCCGAACTTACCGTCGTAACCCGGCCCAACGACGATATCGCCTGTCCTTACCTTTTCTATTCCCTGGGCAATCTTTGAGGAGGAAACGCTGGCAATTTGTTCAATATCTGCTTTAAGAAGCACGTTAAACTCGCTTGCGAAAGTGCTAACCAAAGCCATATAAGGATCCATTACTGTTTTTGTTCCAATGCCTGATTCCAATGCCTCTGATAAAATTTCGGAAAGCGGCACCAGCGAAACATACGGGGGTCTGCCGTTACCATCAGGATATACCCACCTTACCCCATTTCTAACCTCAGTTCTAACTTTTGAGTTTTGACTTTTTAACTGTTCCACCCTGTGCATTACGCCGATTGTCAGTTTCTTTCCGCAAACCGCACAAATATCCCCGTCTTTGGCAGTTTCTTCGGGGCTTTGCGAGAAGTTACAGTCCCGATGACCCGTGTAATGATATTTACCTTCTTCGGGGTGAAATTCAATGGTGAAAGCGATTTTTGCATCATTGCGGGTGGCACGACTGGAAGGACTCCCGACAGCGCGCAGTTCGACCTGATCTTTCTGATCAACAGCCGTTTTCTGACTAGAACGAGCACTGGCGGGAGGGAAAGTCGTGACAGGACCCGCAATAGCGTGATAAATCGCATCATAGGAAATCTCATCTGCTTCAAAAACCGTTGCTTCCCTGCCCATTTTTAAAAGCGAGTGGGCGTCGGAAGAGGAAAGGATCGCCCGGTTTTCTAAATCTGCAATCTGCCAATTCATTGCCGGGTCAGAAGATAATCCCGTTTCGATTCCGTAAATGTACTTGGCCATATCGCCGAAACATTCCTCTACTGAGTCAAAACCGGAAAATGAACCATACAGGGAAAACCATGGAGTCCAGATGTGTGCAGGGATAATCAGAACTTTCTCGTCGCACGAAAGCGCTATCTGCGCAAGATCACGACTGGGAATTCCGACAATCGGCCTGCCGTCTGATCTTAGGTTCGCTTTTTTATCCAAAAGCTTTTTATTGAATTTGGAAACGGCGGCAAGCGACGGGAAGAAAAAAAGGTTATGGATGCGCCTGCCTTTTCCTCCCTGACTGTAAATTGACGAGATCTCGCAGGAGAGAAGAAAATAGACTTTCTTCTCGTCTAACGCTGAAGGACTAACGTCTAAAGCCTGATCTTTTTGCGTTAGTCGCTGGTCGTTAGTCTTTAGTCGATATAAACCGTTCCCTGCATCAACTAATTCCGTCTTAAGCTGGTCGAACCAAAAAGGATGGGTAAAATCCCCTGTTGCCACGATCGAAATTCCTTTCAACTGCGCGTACTTTGCAATATTTTCCAAAGTCATATTCTGCGAAACCGCGCGGGAGTATCTGGAATGGAGGTGGAGGTCGGCTACGAATTTCATTTCGAGCGAAAGCGAGAAATATCAGAAAACTTCCACTAATTTTTTCTTAAGTATTAAATAAAAGTTTTGCTGATTTAAACTGCGATCCAATTCTGCTCTATGAAAAAGAAGTTGTCAAATCACAACCAGCCAATCCTGCGGACCAGCCATATGGGCGTTGCCCCTTCTTGTCCATGCTCTTCCAAAAACTTTAAAATTTTAACAAAAATCAAAAAGCAGGCGTTAGTCCAGGCAAAACCATAAGGAGTCGGATATCTGTCCGCAACGCCGACTTTACCGTGGACAACGTCGTATTTTTCCCATAAACTTCCCGTTTCTTTAAAAATTTTGATGTTTAAAGACAACCACTTCAAAATAATCCTTTTTGCCAGATTATTGTAGCCGTAACGCATCAAGCCCTCAACAACCCTAAGCTGAAGGGGCGCCCAGCCGTTTGGCCAATCCCACTGGAAGTTTTCAACGAACCGCACCGACTGCGCAACGCCGTATTTTTTCTGAAGATCCCTCTCGATTATCTCAACCACCCTATGCGCTTGATGATTTGAGGCAATCCCGACATTCAGAGGAAAAACTCCGGCAACAGTAATTAGGTGACTTCTTTGTTTTTTGACAAAATTGTAGTCGAAATAATAGCCTGCCTTTTCATCCCACATTAAATCGTTAATTGTTTCGGCCCTGTCTTTAGCTTTCTTTCGGTACTCGTCACTTTTTTTGATATCTCCGAAAACCTCATATGCTTTGGCAATGTCTCTTTCGTACAAATACAAAAGGCAGTTTAAGTCAACCGGCAGAAAATCCATGCATTTTGCACCAAACCTTGCCGTCATGTCCCAACCCGATTCGGTTTCCGCCAAAAGGTCAATCGCGTTCAAATCGTAATATCTGGAAAGCCCCCGATAAACATACCTAAAATTATTTAAATGTACCCTGCCCATCCAGACATCTTTATACTCATGCTCCACGTCAGCCATTGCCTTTTTAAACCAGACTTTGTCGCGTGTTTTGGAGTAAACCGTCCAGACCATGCTGGCAAGAAGCGGCGGCTGGGAACGCGACAAAAAATAAAATCTCGATGCATTGGGGACTATCCCGAACCGGCGGATCAAAAAAAGCAGATTATCAACCATGCCAACTGCCAGCTTTGAATACTTAGGATGGTTGATAAGCGCCCTTACAACCGGATAACTATCCCAGTAATACTGCTCCTGAAAAAAGCCGACATCGGTCGGCACAACATAGGGGTTTGGCAAACCGATCAGGCTTTTTAAATCTTTGGGGTGATGGCGGATTAACTTCGGCCAGTAGGCTTCAATATGTTTCGTAACTTTATCGATATCTTTTTGGGAAACGGAGAGGTGGTGGGTACTTGGAGACATAGCAACAATTTAAAAGAAGTATAACCCAGTGTCTAGGGGTAAAAAAGGTCAATTTACTGCCGCTTAAATTGATTTTTGTAAAGTTTTTTTACCTCGTCGACCGTCGTTGCATCCTCAGCCCTCTTGTCCGCTTCGCGGAATTTGACAAGACGCGGGAAGCGCAGGGCATATCCTATGCCGTTTTCTTCTCCTGCCGTATGGATCGGTGATTTGGTAATTTCGTCAGCATAAATTTCCAAAACTACCTTCGGCTCAACCCAAAAAGCCGGCTCGACTTTAGAGTTTACCCTTGCGGGTTTTTTGGAAACTTTAATTTTTCTGGCAATTTCTGCAACTTTCCTAAATTCTTCATCGGTCAATCCCGTACCAATTCTGGAAATAGTCACAAACTCATCCTTTTTTTCATCATAAACCCCAACCAAAAGCCCGCCGACACCAAATGCTGTCCTTCTGCCG